>Ga0257107_1000031_pt1 | contig 46707 bp, 73 predicted proteins | sample LP_taG_2_FD_190178 | JGI IMG/M metagenome (GOLD analysis project Ga0257107, IMG submission 190178) | Marine microbial communities from Northeast Subartic Pacific Ocean, Canada - LP_J_2011_P26_500m | ecosystem: Environmental > Aquatic > Marine > Oceanic | place: Canada: Northeast Subartic Pacific...
GTTCACCATTAAAATTATTAGAAGAGGCTATATTGATTAATAATAAATTAAGATGAAAGTAGGATTTACATGTTCACCATTTGATTTATTACACGCCGGACATATAGAAATGTTACGTGAGTGTAAGAAGTATTGTGATTATCTTATATGTGGTATTAATACTGCACCGATTAAACGTAAAAGACGACCAGTTCAAAGTCTTATGGAAAGACATATACAATTGTCAGGTGTTAAATATGTTGATGAGATTATACCATACGAAAATGAAGAGGATTTAATTAATCTCCTTCAGCTTAAAAAACCTGACGTAAGATTTGTTGGATCAGATTATCATGGTAAACCATTTACTGGTGATGACTTAGAAATAGAAATAGTTTATAACAATCGTGACCACCCATTTTCCTCAAGGGAACTTAAAAATAGAATTATTCATTGGTCATTTGAAGGTAAAAAATGAAGATAGCTTTATTAAATGATACCCATGTAGGTGTTAGAAATTCAGCTGAAGTATTCATAAATTTTCAAAAAAGATTTTATGAAGAAATATTTTTTCCCTATTGTAAGAATAATAATATAAAACAAATAATTCATTTAGGTGATTATTACGATCATCGTAAATTTGTAAACTTTAAAGCATTAAGAGAAAATAGAAGACATTTCCTTGAACCTATGAAACAAGCTGGTATGACTATGGATATTATTCCAGGTAACCATGATGTGTTTCATAAAAATACAAATGACCTTTGTTCTCTTAAAGAACTCTTAGGATATTATACAAGCAACATCAATATTATAATGAAGCCTTCCACATTAAGTTATGATGGATTGGATATTCATTTATTACCGTGGATTAATCCAGAAAATTACGATCATTCCATGAAGTTTGTAAAAAAGAATAATGGTATATTATTTGCTCATTTAGAGTTGCAAGGATTTGAAATGATGAGAGGTATTAAACAACCAAAGGGAAATGGAATGGGTGTTGAACCTTTTAGTCATTATGATTTGGTATTATCTGGTCATTATCATGCAAGTTCACAACAAGGTAATATAAGATACTTAGGATGTCAAATGGAATTCACATGGGCTGATGCTGGTGACCAAAAATATTTTCATATATTTGACACAGATACCCAAGAAGTAGAAAGAATTGGTAATCCATTAACATTATTTCAGAAAATACAATATGATGATACTGACACAGATTATACAAATTACGATATAAATATACTTACAAACAAATTCGTTAAAGTCATAGTGGGTAATAAGTCGAACCCATTTATGTTTGATAAATTTATTGAACGAATATCAGAACTTAAGACGCATGATTTAAAAATTGCTGAAAATTTCTCTGAATTCTTAGGTGAGAATGTTCTTACTAATGTTGAGGATATAGAAAATACGACTGACTTAATGGCAAGTTATATAGATGGTGTAAACACAGATTTAGATAAAGGGAAATTAAAAACTCTAATGAATAGTTTATATAATGATGCTTTAGATATGGAGATACAGTAATGCAAATGAAAAAAATTTCAAAAAGTAGATGGACAATACTAGCACTTGTGGTAGTAGGTCTTATAGTTTTATTTAATATAACCGGCTGTGCAATGTTTGAAAAACAGATGACTACTATGAAAGGCTTAGTAGGCTTTGCTGGCGATAAAGATATTATAGTATGTGAGGGAACTGAATGCGTAGAGACACCGGTCGCGACCGAAGAAGTGAAAGGATAATAGACGAAGATAATAAAAGACTCCTTAAAGGAGTAATTCAATTTGCTTTTTTAGGAATTGTTTTATTAATCTCATTGGCTGTTTTGAGTGAAGTCGAACAGGTATGGACTGACTTTAGTCCAGAAGTTGAAGAAGTTACTTATGCTGCTGTTGAAGAAACAGTAGTTGAAGTTTCAGATCCAAAAGATGATTTGGATAAAGAAAAATATAGAGCTTATTTTGAAGATAAGTCTCTTGTATTAATGGTGCTTGGTGGTCTAGAATATTGGAAATTAAATTGCGGAACACTATCAGGCACTGGTGATTACTTTATGAATTTGGCCGTTAAAAAACATAGTATAGATATAAATGAAATGAATATGGATGCGAGTTTCCAAATGGGTCTTTTTGCAGCGACCTTATATAATGACTGTGACATATTTTTAGAACAAACAAATAGTATTGGTCTAGGAATGATGTTCAAAAAAACCCCTCAGGAGATTATACTTGATACAGTTCCAGAAACTAACATATAAGAACTTCCTCTCAACTGGCAACAACCCAATAACAATAGAACTTAATAAGAGTAAATCAACTCTTATTGTTGGTACTAATGGGTCTGGTAAGTCAACAATTCTTGATGCATTATCCTTTGCATTATTTGGTAAACCCCATCGTAATATTAATAAAAATGGATTAGTAAATTCAGTTAATGGAAAATATTGTGAGGTAGAAGTAAAATTTGAAACAGCTGGTCATAGCTTTAGAGTAGTACGAGGAATAAGACCAAATAAGTTTGAAGTATATCAAAATAATAAAATGATAGACCAACAAACAAACGTAAGGGACTATCAAAAGTTTTTAGAACAAAATATTCTTAAGCTAAATCATAAATCCTTTCACCAAATAGTAGTCTTAGGGTCATCTTCCTTTGTCCCTTTTATGCAATTAAAGTCTCATGATAGGCGTGATGTCATCGAAGACCTTCTAGATATTAACATATTTAGCAAGATGAAGTTCATATTACGTGAAAGAAACTCTAAAGCAAGGGAATTATCTAAAAATTCTAAAATAAAAGTGGATGGTCAAAGGGATAAAATTGGTTATCAGAAAAAACATATTAACCAATTAGAAGAAATAAATGAAGAAGCAAAAAAATCTTATGATTCAGAAATAGCAGAGGCACAGGGGAAAATAGATGCGTTAAATAAAGAATTAGATGCATGTCCACCTCAATCAGGAATAGAGTTTAAATTAAAGACTATGAAAAAAGTAAAAGATGATTTAATTTCTGATAAAGGTAGATGTCAACATGAAATGAAGAGTCTAGAGGAGAGGCATAAATTCTTTGAGACATCTGTGGCATGCCCAATATGTTCACAAGCTATTTCCGAAGATTTAAAGAAATCTATGGAGAGTGATATTATGGCATCCGGTCTTGGAACTATGAATGAGTTAAGTCATACTAAAGCTAAACTAAAATCTGCAGAAGATGCTTTGGAAAGTGCACGAAATCATTTGTCAAATGTTCAAGTTATAAATGCTAAAATAGCTACACATACTAATGCAATGTCAAATTTAATAAACAAACATGTTAATGAAGTTGATATGAATCAACCAACTACAGATTTGGTAGATATGACACTAGAGCTTGTTGATTTACAAGATACTTATACTACTTCAACAAATGAGTTATTATATAATGATATAGCTGGAGAAATGCTTAAAGACACTGGTATTCGAACGAAAATTATTAAAGAATACTTACCAGCTATGAATGCTCTTATAAATAATTACCTTCAAGTATTAGAATTTTTTGTATCATTCCATTTAGATGAAAATTTTCAAGAGACAATTAAATCGAGACATAGAGATGATTTTGTATATGATAATTTTTCTGAAGGTGAAAAAATGAGAATTGACTTATCATTATTATTTGCATGGCGTCAAATAGCTAAAATGAAAAACTCAACAAATACAAATTTATTAATTCTTGATGAGACGTTTGATTCAAGTCTTGATGAGGATGGTGTGGATAATCTAATGAAAATCTTATTGACTTTGGAAGATGGAACGAATACATTTATCATCTCACATAAACCAGATATGCTTGAAGGTAAGTTAAAAGATAAGATTGTGTTTATCAAAAAGAATAATTTTTCTCAAATTAGATAGAAAAATATTCTATACAACCCCTCTTTTATAGAAAAATAGTACTTTATGCGTTTTTTAGCTGCATAAAGTTACACGAAACGGCTCACGTATGGTATAATAGTACTATTAAATAATAAAAAAAGGACTAAACTTGATTACAAAAACTTATGATATCGACCCCAATACAACGGCTTGGGATTTATTGGATTTTCTTAAAACATTTAACGCTAAATTAATAACATTAAATCCACAACCAAATTTACCATTACCATCAATTACGATTTCTTTTCCAAAAATTAATCAAAAATCAATTGAAAATATACTTAAATAACAAAACACCTGGCCTACTGACTCGTTCGTTCTGGACCCATAAGTTCCCACACGAAACAGCCAAACTATGGTATAATAGTACTATTAAATAATAAAAAAAGGAAAAAAAATATATATTATGAATAAAGCGATAGAAAAATTAATGAATGATTATCCTAACAAGGTACACTTCACAACAACTGAAATTAAAAAAGCAGCTTCTGATATTGGAGAAAATCCAAGGTCAGCTTATACGTTTGTTAAATATAGGGAAAAATGCCCAATAGTTAGCAGAGGTACTTATGATTTAACTAATTTAATGCCAAAATCTGCGGCTCCTAAAAAGGACCCTAAAATGTCTTATGCTTCTACAACAGCAGTTGCTTCAGTTTCTAATGATGAAGTTTTTGTTCCTGATTTTGATGAAACATTTGTTGCTTGGGGTAACTTTACAGAACTTTTAAAAATCGTTAAGTCAAGAATGTTTTATCCAACATTTGTTTCTGGACTTTCTGGAAATGGTAAGACATTTATGATTGAACAGGCATGTGCAAAACTTAAACGTGAATATGTTAGAGTTCAGATTTCTCCTGAAACGGATGAAGATGATTTAATCGGTGGATTCCGTCTTATTAAAGGTGAGACAGTTTTTCAAAAAGGACCAGTTATTAAAGCTATGGAAGCTGGAGCAATCTTAATGATTGACGAAATCGACCGTGGTACTAATAAAGTTATGTGTTTACAAGGTGTTCTTGAAGGTAAGCCAGTTCTTATTAAAAAGACAGGTGAAGTCATTGAACCTAAAGACGGTTTTAATGTGATTGCTACAGCTAACACAAAAGGTAAAGGTTCAGAAGATGGACGTTACTCAGCTGCTACAATTATTGATGATGCTTTCCTTGAAAGATTTACAATTACTCTTGAACAAACATTTCCTACTATTAAAGTAGAGGAAAAAATTGTTATGAAGCATATGAAAAAATTCGAAAAGATTGACGAAGAATTTGGTAAGCTTTTAGTTGGCTGGGCTGATGCAATTCGTAAGACTTTTTATGATGAAGGTATTGACGAAGTTATTTCAACTCGTAGATTATGCCACATCGTTCAGACTTATTCAATCTTTAACAAACGTGATAAAGCAATTGCTTTATGTGTAAATCGTTTTGATGAAGATACTAAGGCTGCTTTTATAGACCTTTATGAAAAAGTTGATGCTACTATTAATGCTCCTGAAACGGATAATGATAGTATTGAAACTCTTGAAGAAGAAACTGAATGGAATGAAGATCCAAACAATTGGGAGGACGTATAATAATGAATTTATCAGCTCAAGAATATTTAGCAAAATTATTAGCCAAAGAGAACTTATCAGTTCAACATGGTAATTATTCAACAGCATCATTTGATGTTATGAATAGAGTTTTAAGATTACCACTTTGGGAAGACAAAGGTAAGGATGTTTATGACTTACTAGTTGGACATGAAGTTGGTCATGCTCTTTATACTCCAGCTGATGGATGGCACGATTCTGAAAAGAAAATTGGTAAAATTCCAAGAGCTTATTTAAATATCGTTGAAGATATTCGAATTGAACGTATGATACAAGAGACATATCCTGGTATCGTTCGTAGATTTAAAAATGGTTATAAAAGACTTTTTGATGATAACCTATTTGGTACAGATGATAGAGACATTAACAAAGCTGGTCTTATGGATAGGCTTAATGTTTCATCAAAAGGTAGAGGTTATGTTCCAGTTGAATTTTCTGATGAAGAGTCTCCTTTAGTTAAAGAAGCTATGGAAGTTAAAACTTGGGATGATGTTCTTAAAGTTTGTCAAAAACTATTTGATTGGGTTAATGAAAATGAGGAAGAAGAAGAAAAGCCTGAAGGTTCTGATGCTACTTTTCCTTCTAATGAAATGGCCGGTGATGATGATGCTCAAGCTGAAAAGCCTGAAGGTTCTACTCCTCCAGAAGACGATGAGGAAATGGACGAAGAAGGTGAAGGTGAAGGTAGTGAATCTGATTCTGAAAGTAAAGAAAAAGAAACTGAAGAAAAGAAATCTGATAAACATTCTCCTTGGACTGAAGAAAATTTTAGAAAAAATGAAAAAGATTTACTTGAAACTAAAGAAGACAAATATGATAAAGAGACAAAACAGTCTACTTATTCTGCAGGTATTTCTGATGAAAACTTAGAAAAAATTGTATTTACTTATAAAGAAGCTGCAGCAAAAAGAATAGAATGGTGTGAAGAAAACCAAAGAGATATTGAATATAGTGCTTATGGTAATCCAGCAGTTACAGCAGACTGGGAAAAATCAAAGCCAGGTTTAAACTCTACAGCTAATTTATTGGCTAAAGATTTTGAACGTAAGAAAGCAGCTTTTGAATATTCAAGAGCTCTTACTGCAAAGACTGGAAAACTTGACCCATTAAAGCTTCATGCTTATAAAACTTCTGAGGATATTTTCCTAACAACTACTCAATTAGCACAAGCTAAATCACATGGAATTATGATGTTCGTAGATTATTCTGGTTCAATGTGTGATATCATAGAAGATGTAACTAACCAAGCAATTACGATTGCAATGTTTTGTAGAAAAGTTCATATACCATTTGAAGTATATTCATTTACTACTGCTGGATGGCATGGTAGAGATCTTCAAGACGAAATTGTAGTTAAAGGTAATGAAATAGATGACTTAACTAAAATAAAAGTTGTTGAAATGTTTTCTTCAAAAATGAATAATAAAACTTTTGAAGAAGCTTCTAAAGAAGCATTTGGTATAAGTAAAGCTCATTCATATAGACGTGATTCTACATATTATATAGCTGGTGGCCAGCTTCATACAATTGATGCAATGGGTTCAACTCCACTTATTCAAACTACGATTTTAGCAGCTAAACTTACTAAAGCTTTTCAAAGAAAGCATGCAATACAAAAAACAAATATTATGATACTTACTGATGGTTACCCTGATACAGTTGGAATTAATGATGATGAACATGCTGATGTTAAAACTCATCGTAATAATAAAATGATTAACTTTAATGGTAAAATTATTTCCGGTGAAAGTGCTAGAGAACTTTACACAAATTGTTTAATTAGACTTAAGGAAATTACTGGTGCTAAAATGTTTGGTTTTCATTTAGCAGTTGATGCTTCTTCTTTTGGTCAAGGTTATTGGGATGTTAAAGAAAAACAACATATAGAGTTTAAAGATGTTATGAAGAAATGGAGAAAAGAAGGTCACCTTGTTTGGAAAAAACAAAAAGGTTATGATGATTACTTTATAATTAAAGTTGGTCAAAAACATGTTGATGATGAATTTGAACCTCAAAAAACTGAAACAATTAGAGACATTAGGAATGAATTCAAAAAATTCAATAAAAACAAAAAACACACTAAGCAATTAGTTGCGAAAATAACTGACGCGGTAGCTGCATAATGAAAAAATTAATCTTATTATTCCTTGCTGTACAAACATCTGTATTAGCAAATACTAATACTTGGTATCAACCAGGAAGTTATCCCGATTGGAACCACCCGAATACTTTCGGACATGAAATTAAAGGTGCTCCTAATTATTATAAATTCGAATCAAATCTAGGAAAAGATAACGATGTTTTAGATGAATTTAAAAATAATGACACAACAGGAATAATTAGTTACTTATTGTTTGAAGATAATAAAATTGTAATAGATGAAGTGGATATGCCACCTAAAATAATTAATGGCATGTTACCATCAAATTCTATGGGTAAAAGTTTAGTGTCTTATGTCACAGGTCACGCAATTTGTCTAGGATATATTAGTAGTGTCGATGAGGTAATGGATTGGGATTTACTTGATAATACTTTATATGAAGACCAAATATTAATTGATATATTAAATATGAGAGCAGGCGACCAAAGATATATTGGAGACTATACTCGTCCATCGAATGATAATATGTGGAAAGCTAGCGGTGAAAATTTAAATATGACTTCATTAGAAACAATAGCAGAATCAAATTTACAAGGTACTAAAAAAGGAAATCGTGTTTATAATTATAGTGCTTTAACTACTCACGTATTAATGAATTACGTAATTTATAAAGCTGGTGATAATTGGGAAAGATTATTACATAAAGTATTTAATGAAAAAGCTAAAGTTAAAAATAGTGTGTACTTTGAAAAAACTCGAAAAGGTGAAGGTTATTCAATACGATATAGCTTCTACGCAGATAGATATGATTATTTAAGAATTGCAAAAGCAATAATGGATGATTGGAATAGTGATGGATGTGTTGGTAATTATTTAAGAACAATACATGATAGAAGAATTGCAAAAAATAAACGCTTTAAAGAAGCATTAGGTGTTCATAGTTATACAAAAACTTATGGAGGTCAATTCCACTTTGATGTTTATGGAATGCAAGATACTATTATTGGACTAGATGGATTTGCTGGTCAACAAATTTTGATTAATGTTAATGATGAAAGGATAGTAGTTATTAACTCAAAATATAAAAATTATGATTGGGAAGAAATAGTTTATGAAAAAATTTAAAAAGAATTTATTAAAAACTGTTTACTTTAGCCGGTTTTTATGATATAATATAACTATATTTAAATGGAGAAATAAAATGATGAAAGAAAAAGTTAAACGTTTTGGGTGGTTTATGGCTGGCTTCCTATTTATGATGGGAACATATGCTATGGCTGGCACAATTACACATAGTGCAGTAATAAAAGACAACTATCGTGAAGTTGTTTATTTACAACCATACTCAGTTGAAGTATGCCAAAACCAACAAGTAACAATAGGCAATAGTGCCGACATTGCGAATAGTGCATTTTGGGGAGCAATCTTCGGTGCAGTTGTTGGTGATGCAATAGATGATGAGCATGGTAAAGTACCAGGAGCAGTAATTGGCGCATTGATTGGTGCTGAAGAAGGACAAAATCAAGGTGCAACAACTACAGCTATGGTGTGTAAGACTGAGACACGTAAGAAGTCTACTGCATCAAATGAATACTCACACTCAACTATTACATTTGATTACGAAGGTTCTTATTATGAAATCGACTTTATTAAAAGATAAATATGAAAGAAGGACCATTTAAGTCATCATTTGAAACAAGCACCAAAGGTGTTTTATATCAAGAATTAATTACATATAAAATTAATCTTAATGGTATGTTGACTAAAGAAACAGTTACACGAAGATTTAAACATGATGGTAATTACCATGATACTTCACATCACTTACCTCTTATACAGATAAAAGATAATGAAATTTAATGAATTAGAAAACATCAAAGAGTTGACTGAATATGTTGAGAGTACTTATTCAAAACATTACGCATCAGAAAATGGTATTCAAAGTATGGATTTAATCTCAGCTTCTGGCTTAGGATTAGACTTTTGTCTTGGCAATGTATTAAAATATGCGTCAAGGTATGGTAAAAAGAATGGAGCTAATCGTGAAGATTTAATGAAAATCATGCATTATACTCTATTAGCAATTAATGAACACGATTTAAAGGAAGAAAGTGGGTAAAAGAATTGACTTAAGAGGTTTAAAAGTAAGGCATGCAATTGACAGAAGAATGATAAGAGATTGCATAAGGAATTATGGAGATTTTGAATTAAACGAAGATACAGTAGTTCTTGATTTAGGATGTAATGTTGGTGGATTCCAATATTGGTTAAAAGATTCTCCAATAAAACAATACATTGGTATTGATGCTTATGAAGATAATATAAAATTTTATCGAGAAAATAATTTACCTGATAGGTCTAATTTCGAAATATTTCATGGTGCTGCAACTACATCTGAAGACGATACACATTCATTTTGGGTTAGAGAAGATGTAGAACTAGGTAGTAGTAATGGTCAATCAAATCCAAGTAAACGTCAGATGAGATTAAGAAATGTTGAAATGAAAGTACGAAACTATAATATTGATAAATTAATTAAAAAATATAAGCCAACAATTTTAAAAATGGATATTAAAGGCACTGAAATGTTATGGCTTGAAAAGAATGAAGGCATTATGCCATCATGTGTGAAACAATGGTTTGGTGAAATTTATACTAAAAAAGGTTCAATTGATTATGATAAATTATATTGGCCTATACAAAAAGAACAAGGTTTTAAAGTAACCTTCCTATTTCCAACTGAAAAATTTATTGGTATGGGAGATTGGTATAGTTTACCAAACTTAAATAAAGTTGATGTTAATGCACAGCTTTATGATTTAAATATTTTAATTAGCAGGAATGATATATAATGAAATTTAGTAATGAAATGAAAGAAGTATTGAGCAACTTCCAAACAATTAATAGTAATATTGCTCTTGGTGAAGATGGTATGATTAGATCAATGTCTACCTCAAAAACTCTTATGGCAAAAGCCAATATTGTACCAGAAGCACCGTACGAATGGCCTTATCAATTTGGTATTTATGACTTAGGTGAATTCTTAAGTTGTTTAAATATGTTCACAGATCCAACATTATCATTTGATGAAAATCAAAAATTTGTTAGAATTACAGATGGTATTACAACATTTAAATATCACTTCTCTGATATTAGTAGCTTAACAGTTCCAACAAATGATATTACTTTACCATGCGAAGATTTAATTTTTACACTTACGCATGATGAACTATCACAACTACGTAAAGCTTCTGCTACACTTAAAGCTAATCAACTTTGTATACGCATGAGTTCAACTGGAAGTCAATTTATTGAATGTGTAGTTCTTGATAAACAGAATCCAACGTCTAATGAATATACATTAAACGTCTCAAATTGTAGTATAAATACTACTGCAGAGTTTGATTTTGTATTTGATATAAACAATTTCAAATTCAAACCATCCGATGAATATATCTTCGGAATTGATAAGAAGCAAGTAGCTTCTGTAAAGGCTGGCAACACCAACTATTGGGTTGCTCTTGATAAAACAACAACATACAAGGAATAACTTATTATGGCAAAGAAAAATGAAACTGAATCAACTGAAGAAGGTAAATTCAATAAAGAATTAGCTAGTTCAGTAGATACTCCAGTTCCTACAGCACCACCACCTACAGGTGATGGTTTAAACGTTAGTGACATTAGAGCATGCGTTACAATTATTGATATTGTAACTAAGCGAGGTGCATTTGAAGGTGCTGAACTAGCAGATGTTGGTGCAGTACGTAATCGTTTAGAAAAGTTTTTAGTTGCTGCAGTTGCAGCACAAGAAGCTAAAGCTCCTACGACAGATGAAGTAGAAGCTTAAAAATTTAATTATATTATGAGGTATTTGTGGAAGAATTTTTATTTGTAGAAAAGTATCGCCCAAAAACTATTGAAGAATGTATTCTCCCTGATGGATTAAAAGATACATTTCAAGAAATAGTTCAAAAGGGTAAATTACCCAATATGATGTTCACTGGTTCGGCTGGAGTTGGAAAAACTACAGTCGCTCGAGCATTATGTAATGAAATGGGTTTAGACTATATGATGATTAATGGGTCCGAAGACGGAAACATTGATACTCTACGTGGTAAGATTAAACAATTCGCAAGTACTATATCATTACAAGGTGGACAAAAGGTAGTCATTCTCGATGAAGCTGATTACCTCAATCCCCAATCTACTCAACCTGCATTACGTGGGTTCATTGAAGAATATTCAACAAATTGTAGGTTTATATTAACATGTAATTTTAAGAATCGTATTATAGGTCCTCTTCATTCAAGATGTTCTATATATGAATTCAACATTGGAAACAAAAGTAAGATGGCAGGCCATTTTATGCAACGTCTTCAATTCATTCTTGATTCTGAAAACATTACATACGAAAATCAGGTTCTTGCTGAACTGATTATGAAATACATTCCAGATTGGAGACGTGTCATTAATGAGTGTCAAAGATATGGAATGAGTGGCACCATTGATACCGGCATTCTTGTTACTCTATCTGAGTCAAGTGTAAAGGAATTAATGAGTGATCTTAAAGACAAAAACTTTAAGGGTATGCGTAAATGGGTTACAGATAACATGGACGTAGAATCCGCAAAAATATTTAGAATGGTTTATGACAATATGATCTCATATGTCGAAGCTTCAAGTGTTCCACAATTAGTGCTTATACTTGCTGATTATTCATATAAAGATAGTTTTGTTGCAGATCATGAATTAAATGTAGTGGCATGTATGACAGAAATAATGTCACAAATTAAATTTAAATGATAATACTAATAGCAATTATTATTCCAATAGTGGTAATATTGTTATTAATATTTACTTAGGAGACCAAGATGGTTGAACAACTGGCAAGTTATGCATCTATTATTGTCGCATTGGCTATGGTTAATGTGGTGTGGCAATTAGATAAAGCAGCTAAATTATTACATAAGATGAGCAGACTTTTAGGTGAAGCAGTGGACGAACACGACAAACTGTGAATCCATTTGAAATAATTAAAGCAATATCCTCTACTAAAAAGGATATATTGGAAAATGAGAAAGACTATAATGGTTTTATGATTAATCGTGGGTTGTCTTATTTTCCTGATACGGTGATATTTGCAAATGAAATGAACAAATACCACCACTTAGATAACCGCCTGCAATTCGATTTTCTTATAAATATTGTTAGGAAGCGGAAACGTTTCTCCAAGTGGAATAAGTCTATTGAATCTGAAAATATCAGTGCTATAAAACAACATTATGGTTATAGCAATGAAAAAGCTCGTGATGTACTTCCGCTTTTAAGTGATGAAAATCTTAAAACAATAAGAGGAAGAATACAGCATGGCGGAATTCAACGATGAACTGGTTAATTGGAAACCAGATATGATGTTAGAAGTAATATTAGCAGAACCAGATGACTTTTTAAAAATACGTGAAACATTAACACGTATTGGTGTAGCTTCTAAAAAAGACGCTAAACTATATCAATCTTGCCATATACTTCATAAACAAGGAAGATATTTTATAACACATTTTAAAGAATTATTTTTATTAGATGGTAAGCCATCTAATCTTACAGAAAATGATTTAAAACGTAGGAATACAATTGTTAAATTAATGGACGATTGGGGACTACTTGAAGTAGTTACTCCTGTAGGAGAAACAGCAGCTTTAAACCAAATTAAAATAATATCCCATAAAGACAAGTCTGATTGGGAATTATGCCCGAAATATAATATAGGAATTAAATGAAACCTGTATAAATAAATTTGTAGGATGCCGAAAGGACCTGCAATAAACCGTAGTCATGGTGACTACACTTTTAACCTTGCTATTTAATAGGAGGACAATTATGTCAAACTTAGCATTTAACTTCCCAAGGGATACGTTCCTTGGATTCGATCAACTCTTTAACACATTAGCGGAAACAAATGTAACCGATGCTAGAGGCGTTGGATACCCACCATACAATGTCATTAAAAGAGATGACGGTCACTTTTTAATTGAAATCGCTGTTGCAGGATTTAAAAAAGATGATATCGATTTAACCCTTGAAAAAGGAGTATTATCTATAACCGGTAAGAAACATTCTGGTGCAGATACTAGAGATTATACACATCGTGGTATTTCTCAAAGAGGGTTTGAGCGTTCATTCACATTATCAGAAACAATCAAAGTTGTTGGAGCTGATATAGTTGATGGACTACTTGTTGTTATTTTGGAGAACGATATTCCAGAAGCAGACAAGCCTCAAACTATTAATTTAGGTGACCTGCCTAAGCACGCTAAAAAGCTGTTGCTAGGCTAATAAATACTAAGGAGCACTATGGCATATTCAGACCAAGTTTTAGATCATTATAATAATCCACGCAATGTGGGTAAGATGGATATAACTGACCCGAATGTCGGGACTGGTATGGTAGGTGCTCCTGCTTGTGGCGACGTTATGAAGCTACAAATTAAAGTTAAAGATGACATTATTGAAGATGCAAAATTCAAAGCATACGGATGTGGAAGTGCGATTGCTAGTTCTAGCATGGTTACAGAGTTGCTCAAAGGTATGTCATTAGACGAGGCAAAAAATATTAAGAATACTTCTATTGTAGAAGCTCTTAGTTTGCCACCAGTTAAGATACACTGCTCAGTCTTAGCTGAAGATTCAATTAAAGCAGCAGTAAAAGATTATCAAAATAAACAACCAAAGGAACATAGATGAATGAAGAAATTAGATTAATACGTCTTACGACGGGTGAAGAAATATTATGTGAAATATACGAACAAAATTCAACAAAAACAACTGTTAAAACCCCAGTATTATTAATACCAAACGAAGGTAAGATAGGCTTTATGCCTTATATGCCTTATACTGAAATTGGTATATTTGGGCTTGAAATCAAAGAAGAACATATTATGTTTAATGTTCAACCAACTGATGAAATGATAGACAGTTATAATAAAATGACTGACAGAATTATAAAACCATTAAAACCAAAAATAGTAACATAAGCTGTTTACTTTTAGTACAATTTATGGTATAATATAACCATGAATCAACAAACTTTCTATACGCACGCCTTCCGTCACGGTAAGGTAATCAAATATACAGGCTATGAGAATGGTGATAAAGTTTCATACACCATTCCATTTCGTCCTTCACTTTACGTCACAACCAAAAAAGAAGCTAAATGGCATGCGTTAAATGGCACACCAGTAGAACCAATACATTTTGGTAGTATGAGTGAAGCTACAGAATTTATGAAGCAATATAAAGATGTTCCTAATTTTGACATATATGGAAATACTAATTATGTTGCTCAATACATTAATGAAGAATTTCCTGGCAATATTGAATGGGATCGTAGTCTTATTAATGTTACCTCTCTTGATATAGAATGTAAGTTTGGCGAAGGTTTTCCTGACCCAGCTCTTGCCGATCAGGAAGTAACAGCCATCACAACAAAAAACAATATAGATGATGTTTATTATACATTTGGCTGCGGCGATTATGATAAAGAAAAATCTATAATGCAAACACATGAAGTTCGTTATATCAAATGTGGAAACGAAAGAGAACTACTTCATAAGTTTTTATATCACATGGCAAAAACATCCCCTGATGTTCTCACTGGTTGGAATATAGAATTTTTTGATATACCATATCTTATAAATCGTATAGCAAAAATCATTGGTGGGAATAAAGAGAAAATGTTATCACCTTGGCGAATGATCGACAAACGTGAAGTACAACAACCTTTTAGTAATAATATGCGTGTTAAATATGACATAAAAGGTATTACATGTCTTGATTATCTTGCAATATTTAAAAAGTTTGCATTTACTTATGGTCCACAAGAATCATATAAACTTGACAATATCGCTAATGTAGTTCTTGGTGAGAAGAAGCTTGACTTTGGTGAGGCCTCAGACTTAAATGAATTGCATGACACTGATTATCAGAAGTTTATTGATTATAACATTAAAGATGTAGAGTTGATTGACAGAATGGAAGATAAGCTTGGTCTTATTACGTTATGTTTAACTATGGCTTATAAAGGTGGTGTTAACTATGATTCAGTTCTAGGGACCGTGGCGATATGGGATTCATTAATCTATAGGGATCTCCATTCGAGAAATATAACAATACCACAAAACGAAGAATCAACTAAGGGTGCTTATCCTGGTGGTTATGTAAAAGAACCACATGTTGGAATGCATGATTGGGTATGTTCATTTGACTTAAACTCTCTATATCCATCAATCATTATGCAATATAATATGTCACCTGAAACTATATTACTTGACGATGAGTTAGGTGTTAATGTTGAATCTGTACTTAATAGTAAAGTCAAAAATACTCATCCAAATACTGCTTTAGCTGTTAATGGTACTCGATTTGATACAAGTAAACCAGGTGTTCTTCCTCAAATTATTCAAGAAATTTATAATGAACGTGTTAAATTCAAACAAAAACAAATTAAAGCTGAACAAGAATTAGAATTGTCCGGCAATAAATCAGAACAATATAATCTAGAAAAACGAATAGGCATTGCTAAAAATCAGCAGTTAGCTCTTAAGATTCTTCTTAATAGTTTATATGGAGCGATGGGTAATAAATGGTTCAGATATTTTGATATGAGAATTGCCGAAGGTATTACACTTACTGGCCAAGCAACTATCAAATGGGCTGAACAACATTTAAATAATTATCTTAATAAGACATTAAAAACTGATAAAGATTATGTAGTTGCTATTGATACAGACTCAGTATATGTCACACTTGATGAATTCGTTAAACGTTTTAAACCTGAAAATCCTGTTAACTTTTTAGATAAGTTATGTTCTACTGCATTAGAAAATACTCTTAAAGATTCTTTTAATGAACTATATATTAATCTTGGTGGTATAGAAAATAAAATGGTTATGGGAAGAGAAGTAATTGCTGATAGAGGTATATGGACAGCAAAGAAAAGATATATATTAAACGTGCATGACAATGAAGGTGTACGATATGCAAGTCCTAAATTAAAAATTATGGGTATTGAAGCTATTAAATCAAGTACTCCTGCGATATGTAGGCAAGCATTAAAAGATATGTTTAAAAGAATTATTGAAACTGATGAAGAAACAGTTCAAGCTGATATACAAAATTTTAAAAATATATTTTCTCAAGCATCAGCTGAGGAAGTATCATTTCCTCGTTCAGTTCAGAATATTCGTAAATGGACTGATAAAGAAACTATATATAAAAAAGGAACACCTATTCATGTCCGTGGTGCACTAATGCATAATCATTTAATTGATGACCAAAAGCTACAGAAAAAAGTAGAAAAGATACATGGTGGCGATAAAGTAAAATTTACTTATTTACGAAAGCCAAATCCAACTAAAGAAAATGTTATTGCATTTGTTGATTATTTACCACGTCAGTTTAAACTTGAGGATCATATTGATTATAATCTTCAATTTGAAAAGACATTTTTAAGTGCAATTGAACCAGTTTTAACAGCAGTTGGTTGGGAAAGTGAAAGGAGTATTACATTAGAATCTTTTTTTACATAAGCTATTTACATTTACAGTAAACTATGATATAATATACTATATGAATAAATTAGACTACGTAATATTAATTCTTTTATTTCCGTACTGGTTTATTCGCTATTTAAAGGAGAAATTATGAGCGCAGATTGGGTAAATGATATCAATCGTATGCAAAACAAATATGGTGTTAGGGAATGGATTAGCCATGCCACACCATTTGAACTTAAAAAATACTTAGAATTCCGATTAGATTTTATTAAAGAGGAATATGATGAAACAAAAGAAGCACTTATTATGGAAGACGCTGAAGAGATCGTTGATGGTCTTATTGATATTTGTGTTGTTGCTATTGGAACTTTAGATGCAATGGGTGTTAATGCGCACACAGCATGGGATGAAATATTTGATGCAAATATGAATAAAGAGGTTGGTATAAAAGAAGAACGACCAAATCCTTTAGGACTTCCTGATTTAATTAAACCAGAAGGTTGGGTAAACCCATCACACGAAAATAATCATGGCATTATTCCAACAGCGTTTGAACCAGATGTTGATGAAGATTTAAATGAGCTTATTGCAGAGAATTTAAAAAAGAAAGCTATGGAAGCTAATGTAGCCAGAACTGAAATTTCTGGTAAATATAATACTAATTGGACACCAAACGCAAAGGATATATATTTTGATTCACTTCCAGATGTTGTTTCAAGTGAAGGCAAAGGTCGTTGGCATCCAGAACGTAAAATAGATTTATTTAAAAAACTAAAAACAAAGGAGAAATAATGTATAGTTGGAGTAAAGATTGGCCAACCTTAACCGAACTTTTTTTCGGTAAAGGTAATGGACCACAAGGAGCTTTAAATGGTATGACCAAAGAAGCACCTAAGAAAAAGGCAACGTTCGATGAACGTTTTACAACCTCTAAGAAAAAATCAGTAAAAAGTAAGGATAAATAATGGATGAATTATATGAAAAGTTTGAAAAATTAGCTATAAGTAATGAACCATTAATGGCTGCAGGAATAATGATGGCACAAGCAATGAAAATTTATAAAGCCATGTTATCTGCAGATGAATTTAAATTAATGACTGAACATATATTAGAAAGTAGAGATATGATTCAGACACCTGACATACCAAAACTACATTAATTATGGCTAAACAATCTTGGAATGATTGGATTTTTTCCAAAACACATACTTATGATTCATGGTTACAAAAGTATAAAGGTAAAACTGTTCATGCACTTACTCTTAATGAACATACTAAATTTTCAACAGAATATAAAAGATGGAAAGCAGGCAATATCGAAAAAATGACATGAAATCATTAACACTGTTTAAATCAATATTTGATAATAAAACAAATAAGCAAATGGACTTTGAAGATTGGGTAGTGTTTGAAAAAATGTTATTTGATTTAGCTGAATATCCTCGTAAAGATAAAAAATCAGCACCTTTAATATCCCCTGCAATATATAAAGACAATACAACTCGTTCTAATGAAAGTGTCATTAGTTGGGCTGGTTGGTGTGCAGTAGATGTAGATGAACATCCATTTAGTGGTAATCTTGAACAAGAATTATTAGATGCTTATGGCAAATATAATCATGTAATTTATTCAACCGCGTCATCCACTACATCATATCCAAAATTTAGAGTTGTTTTTCCATTAAGTGTAGATGTTCCAAAAGAAAAAATTAAACATTTTTGGTTTGCTCTTAGTAAAGAGTTAGGTGATATAGTTGACCCTCAAACAAAAGATTTAAGTCGTATGTATTATGTACCTGGGAAATATGAAGGTGCATATAATTTTATATACAATAATTTCTGTGGTGAAACGATGGACCCTAATATTCTTATGCATAGGTATGATTATGTTGAGAAGTCAGGTTCTTTAATAGATAATTTACCTAAAGCTATTCGTGAACAATTACTTGCTCATCGTAAAAATGAATTAACAAATACAAGTGTGACTTGGAATAATTATAGAGACTGTCCATTTGTTAATAATAAATTAGTTAAAGAGTATAATGAAATAACTGATACGGGCTGGTATGCAAAGATGTATGCCATTATGGTTTCAATTGCTGGTAATGCGATACGTAGAAAATATCCTATTACTGCTCAAGAAATCACAACATTATGTAAGGAAATTGACTTTGAAAATGGTAATTGGTATAAGTCAAGACCCTTTGACAAGGAGGCAGATCGTGCAATCGAATACATCCACAGTAACAGTTGATACAGGTGAAATAGGCGAACAATTAATAGAAGAATTTTTTCCTAAAGCAGAACGAACCGATGATTGGTTTGATTCTAAAAAAGATGGTACTATAAGGGAAAAAACTTATGAAGTAAAAACATTTAGGTTAAATAATAAAGACCAAGGTTTCTGGGTTGATAGTTCTCAATTTCGTAAATTAGATAATGTTGATATATTATACTTTGTTAAAATCCCTGAATCATTAGAAGAGGGTGCAACTATTTATGAATGTATGGACCATACAGGTGAGGATGCATATGAAGCTTTTAAGTTAGGACCAATCAAACAAATGAGATGTTATTTTCTTGATAATTGTAAAAAAATTACAAATATTAGAGATGAGAGAACTGATGTATTATATCATAATTCAGTGGCTATGTCAAAGCATAAAAGATTTACATAAGCTGTTTACTTTAGCCTATAACTATGATATAATATAACTATATTTAATGGAGTAGTATATGAAAGAATCATTAAAAGTTTTACAGGCCGCTGCAGAACTTCAACAACAAAAATCAAACGATTATCAAAATCCTAATTCTAGGATTCGTCAAGCTGACTATTATCCTCATGGATGTTCAACCATATTAGATACAATGCATGCAAAAATATTACGTATGCATTCAGTTATCGAAGCTATGGAATCTGATCCAAATTACACACCAAATTTTGAATCTCTTGAAGATTCATGTATTGATATTATAAATTATTGTTCATTTTTTGTAAGTTATTCACGTGGTAAAATGGAAGGACAAAGTCCTGATCGTGACTTTTTAAATAGAATTATAAATCCGATAAATGCTGATTAGACCATATAGAGTAACAGATGTTCGTGACTATTTTGTTGGTGCAAAAGGTCATGATTATGCTATGACTACAGATAAAACTGGTGTCAAATGTCTTGAACTTATTGGTGCATCATTCCTTGCAGATGAACCTGCAATATTTGGTACACCTAATATAGACTATATTAAAAGAGAAATTGATTGGTATAAATCTATGTCTTTAAACGTTAAAGATATATATGGACCAAATAAACCACCACCAGAAGCTTGGCAATATGCAGCATCAAATAAAGGTTTTATTCATTCAAATTATGGTTATTTAATTTGGCATAAAGATAATCATTACCAATACGATAATGTCATACAAGAATTAAAAGCTAATCCTAATTCACGTAGAGCACTTATGGTTTATAATAGACCAGAAATATGGAATGAATATGATATGGATGGTGCTTCAGATTTTATATGTACTAATTCAGTAGCTTATTATATTCGTAATGGTAAATTACATTGTTCAGTATCAATGCGTAGTAATGATGTCGTATATGGATATAAAAACGATTATGCATGGCAACAATTTGTATTACATGATTTGGCTTATGATTTAGATTTAGAAGTAGGTAATATGATTTGGCAAGTACAAAATTTACATGTTTATGAAAAGCATTTTGACTTAATTAAACCATTAACATCAGCTGCTGCAATTGATAAAAGTTATAAAAGCGAGTGGAAATGAAGATAGGTGTAATATTAGGTAGAGGAGTTGAAGGCGTTGGTGTTACAAAGAACGTTGTAGAATTCCAAAAGCTTTTCCCTGGAGTAGAAATATTTGCTACAATAGATAAATTATGGCCTCGTAGAGAGTCTATGAATTTTCCAGTTACTTATTTTAGAGGTGCTGATTGGGATATGGTTAGTAAACCAGCTAAAAAGTTCCCTAATTTAATTGCTTCTAACGATGTAGTCCATAGGATTAATCAGCTTGATGCCTGTATCATTTGGAGCATACCTTCAAAGTCACATTCAGAAGAGTGTATAGACAATTTTATAAGACTATTAGCCAATATTAATGTTCGTAAAGGTCTTGTACAGGTTGACCATAAAATGGCATCTATAACTCGTAATGCTCGCCTTGCCGATGTTTGTAATAATGTAGATGTTTTAATGTGTCATTCAGTTGAGAATGATTTCGCAAGATGGACACGAAAAAATAATGTAAAGACACCATTGACTGACATGGGTGTTGGATTTAATTTTAATAAAGATTATTGGAAACCAGTCGAAGACCAAGATACACGCTATGTTCGTTGGGTTGGCCGTACAGCAATGTGGAAAGGACCAGATGTTATGATTGATATACATAATGATCATTTTCGTAAAGCAGGATTTATTACAGTACTTGAAGGTTTAGAAGCTTCAATACAATATCCATTGGTATTATATAAGAATTCAAAAGAATTAAAAGATCGTAGAGATGTTATCAATTTCTTCAGGCCTGAAAAAGGTTTAGATATAAATGAAACTAGACATCCTGTGTATGGTTCAGAAGAAGAAGATATGGGTGCATATCTTTATTCATCATATACACATTCTGAAATGATGGAACGTATGAGTCTTGGTGGATTTGGTTCAGATCTTATGTACTTTAAGAAAAATCTTTATGGGAACAATCTTGAATATTGTCATACAGATTCATTTGCTGCAGGCGTTATACCAATATTCCATAAACATTTATGTGATAATGTAATACATCGTAAGCTTGATTGTCCAATTAGTCAATGCGCAAATAATGGAACAATAGGTATTGACCATACTAACGCAGCTGAAATGACAGAATTAATGCTCCTATTAAGACATGAGAATAATATGCGAGCTGAATGGAGAGAGCAAATGTTTGAATTTTGGAAAGACCATTGTAATGCAGACATTGTATATAATGACATTATAAATAAAACATTAAACTTTAACAAAACAGAAGATGTTGGATTGGAGGCATTCTTTTGATACCATTTCCAAATAAAAAATATAAAACTATATATGCTGACCCTCCGTGGAATGAACAAGGAGGAGGCAAAATAAAAAGAGGTGCTGATAGGCATTATGATTTAATGAAAACTGAAGACATAAAAAATCTTCCAGTTCAAAATATAGCAGATGATGAGTGTTGGTTATATATGTGGGTCACTAATAATTTTTTAAAAGATGGTCTTGATATTATGGAACATTGGGGATTTAAATATATAACTAATCTAGTATGGGCAAAAAATACTATAGGTCTTGGATATTATTTTAGAGGTCAACATGAACTTTGTTTATTTGGCAAAAAGGGTAACTTAAAACCTTTAGTAAAAAATGAAAGTACTTTAGTTAAAGCTAATAAAGCTGAACATAGTAAGAAACCAATAGAATTTTATACTAAAATTGAAAATCAATCACATGGTCCTAGGATAGAATTATTTGCTAGGAATATAAGAAAAGGCTGGGATGCATGGGGTAATGAAGAATTAACAGAAGAAGTAACATTAGAGGAATATTTCGTATGAGAGTAGTAATTACAGGGTCACGTGGTTTTATAGGTGGACATTTAAAAAATAGATTAAAACAAGATGGGCATACCATTATTGAATGGGACCATAAGATTGAGAAAGCAATTGAAAATTTTAAATTAGATAATGCTGATTATGTAGTACACATGGCAGCTTGGGCTGATGTTCGAGCAAGTATAAAAGACCCTAATAAATATTGGGAAAACAATGTGACTAATACTACTAATATACAAAGACAATGTAATGAATATAAAGTACCATTAATATATGCATCTTCTTCTTGTATTCATGAATGGCATAAATCACCTTATGGAATAAGTAAAAAAGTAAATGAGGAGACAGCATTCCCAGGACAAATTGCATTAAGATTTACTACAGTTTATGGTGGAGCTGGTGCTAATAGAGGTATGTTTATGGATAATCTTAAAGATGGTAGTCTTAAATGGGTAACAAATCATGTTCGTGATTTTGTACATATTGATGATGTATGTGATGCAATTATTCTTTTAATGTATTTAAGTAAAACAGATATGTCATCATATAAACTTGAACCTTCTCCTAAACTTTTACCAGCATATGATATTGGTACTGGTACTGGTTATGTAGTATCAGAATTAGCTCAAATGGGTGGGTATGATGTTAAAGGAACACCAGGCGATGAATGCGAAGCACTAGACAATACTGCAGATATTACTGCAATGAAAGAATTGGGTTGGCGTCCATTAGTTAATGTAAAGAATTATATAAAAAACTTATGAAGTGGGCAAGTATAGTACCTCTTATTGGAGGTGAAACAATAGCAATGGAAAAGGTCTTTGAGAAAAGACCAGCTTATATGATGTCATATAACGAATTTGAAGCTAATGATGCTCATATAGTAGAACATTATAGAAAGCAATGTAGTGACCCTGAAGATGGTGCCAATTATGTTCCTTATTATATATTAGAAAATAAACGTAAGAATGGATTTATCTGGCATGGTCGACAACAAGGTGAAGGTCCCGAAGGCGAGATGAATGGAAGATATGTTGATGTTGTTAATACTATATGTCCATGTGCTGGTCTTTCTTCATTAAATGTTAAACCATCTGGTGATGCAGAAGTAAATGATTATATGACCAAGACTGCTAAGTATGTCTTAGAAGAAATAGGTCCAAAAGTATTATGGGGAGAAAATGCACCGCGATTAGCCACTAAATTAGGTGAGCCAGTTGTAAAAAAATTAAGAGCTTTAGCAAAAGAGAATGGATATACACTTTCTTTATATAAAACAAAAAGCTTATTACATGGATTAAGTCAAGTTAGAGACAGGTCATTTTATTTTTTCTGGAAAGGTGATAGTGTACCTATGTTTGATTGGTATGATAGGCCTAATGAAAAGATAGAAGATACAATTCGTAGGGTTAAAAGGGACCCGACAGACCCGATGTCTGCACTGGCTAATACCAAAACTCCAAGTAAGGATGACTTATATTATAAGTATGTGTTGGAAGTAATACATAATGGTATGAGTCATAATGATTTTCAAAAGACATTAGAAAAAAGTATTAATGTTCAAGGCTATATTGAAAAACATAGTAATTATAATGACTATGCAGATTGGCTAGAAACTTTTGGTGAAACCAAACAAGCAAAAAAAGCTAGAGCTATGCATAAGAAATTATCAGTTAAAGGTACTAATATAATGAGACGTACAAGTGAAATACCAGCTGATTATATAGGCGCATTCGTAGGTCATATGCCAATGAATTTGACTCATCCAGATGAGGATAGATATTTGACATATAGAGAATGTATGGAAATTATGAAATTACCAGAAGATTTTAATATGATAGACCCAAAAAGAAATCTTAATCACTTATGTCAAAATGTTCCAGTGACTACTGCAATGGATATGGCATATAATATTAAAAGATTTTTATATGGTAGGTCAGAAATGATATATGATGATTTTGTTATACAATGTAATAAATCCCATTCAATTCAAACCACACCAAGCACTTTAGATAAATTCATGTAAAAGGAGAAAATATGGGAATAATGGATAAATTACAGAAGAATTCTAGGATTAAAGAGACAGCAACTCTCGATAAATCCAAGATTTTTTCTAACCAAGAGATGGTACCAACAAAGGTTCCAATGATTAATGTTGCTTTATCAGGCGACCCTGATGGTGGATTAACATCAGGACTAACTGTATTAGCAGGACCATCAAAGAATTTTAAAACATCATTTGGATTATTAATAGCAGCAGCATACTTAGAAAAATATGATGATGCTATTTTATTATTCTATGATTCAGAATTTGGTTCACCCCAACAATACTTTAAGTCGTTCGGTATCGACACTTCAAGAGTACTCCACAGCCCAATTAAAAATGTCGAGGAACTGAAGTTTGATTTGATTAATCAATTAGAGAATATCGAACGCAAAGACAAAGTCATTATTATGATTGACTCTATTGGTAATCTTGCTTCTAAAAAAGAATTAGATGATACATTTGCAGAGAAATCTGTAGCAGATATGTCAAGAGCAAAAGCTCTTAAAGGTTTATTTAGAATGACCACACCATATTTGACAATGAGAGATATACCATTACTTGCTGTTAACCATACATACCAAGAGATTGGTTTATTCCCTAGAGCTATTGTATCTGGAGGTACGGGTATCTATTATTCAAGTGATAATATCTGGATTCTCGGTAGACAACAAGAGAAAAAGGGTACAGAAATTATGGGTTATCATTTTATTATTAACGTAGAGAAATCTAGATTTGTTAAAGAGAAATCTAAAATTCCTATTAGTGTTACATGGGAAGGTGGTATTGAACAATACTCTGGATTATTAGATTCAGCAATGGAAGGTGGATATGTAGTTAAACCTAGTGTAGGTTGGTATTCTAAAGTTGATAAAAAAACTGGTGAGATAGAAGATAAAAAAGTTCGTCAAGCTGATACACTTAAAGAATCATTTTGGAAACCTATCTTTGCTAATACAGATTTTAAAGAATATCTTAAACGTAAATATGAAATAGGTCATGCGGAGATGATTAAGAGTGCAGATTGAAACATTAATCTTACGTAACTTAATGCTCAATGAGGATTATACTAGAAGTGTAATCCCTCATTTAAAATTACGATATTTTGAAGAACCATATAGGGCAGTCTTTAATGAGATTATTAATTTTGTAACTAAATTTAATGCACTACCAAGTGCTGATGCATTATCAATTGAAATGAGGAATAATCCTAAGATTGGTTCTGATTCATTAGCTCTTATTCCTAAAATAAGTATTAAAGAAGGTGAACAAACTGTTGAATGGTTAACAGAAAAAACTGAGAAATGGTGTCAAGATAGAGCAATCTATTTGGCAATTATGGACTCTATTAATATTATTGAAGGTAGACATGATACGTTAGATAAAAATTCATTACCTGAAGTATTAAGTGAAGCTCTTTCAGTTAGTTTTGATTTAAGAGTTGGGCATGATTATGTAGATGATTCTGATGCTCGTTATGAATTTTATCATAGAGCAGAAGAACACCTCCCATTTGATTTAAAAATGTTTAATAAAATTACCAAAGGTGGCTTAGTTAATAAGTCTCTTAATGTAGCTCTTGCAGGTACTGGCGTTGGTAAGTCATTATTTATGTGTCATGTAGCAGCAGGTGCTTTGACTCAAATGAAGAATGTATTATATATTACTATGGAGATGGCAGAAGAACGCATCGCAGAAAGAATAGATGCTAACCTTATGAACGTACCTCTTGACCAGTTAGAAAATTTGTCAAAAGATATGTTTGATAAGAAGATGCATAAGCTCACCGATAAAGGTGTAGGCAAATTAATTGTAAAAGAATATCCTACAGGAGCAGCAAGTACTATTCATTTTAGAGCATTACTTAAGGAATTAAAACTTAAACGTGACTTCATACCTAATCTAATTTGTATTGACTATTTAAATATATGTGCCTCTTCAAGAATGAAAGCAATGGGTGGTGCTATTAATTCATATACTTATGTGAAAGCAATTGCTGAAGAATTGCGTGGCATGGCAGTAGAGTTTAATTTACCTATTGTCACTGCCACACAAACTACTCGTTCAGGCTTTGGTAGTTCAGATGTTGGATTGACAGATACATCAGAATCATTTGGTTTACCAGCCACAGCTGATTTAATGTTTGCTATTATATCTACTGATGAGTTAGAAGATTTAAATCAATTAATGATTAAACAACTTAAGAATAGATATAATGACCCAACGGGTAAAAATAAAAAGTTTGTTATTGGAGTTGACAGGGCTAAAATGAGATTATATGATGTAGAAGATACTGCCCAAACTCTCAATGTAAGGGACGAACCACCTAAAGAAAATAAATATGAGGAGTTTAATGTATGAGTACTTTAATGCAAGGTAAAGCTTGGGGAGAAAAATATATACACTTAGCTAAAGAAATATCTACATGGTCTAAAGACCCAAGCACTAAAGTTGGTGCTATAGTTGTAGGTTGTGATGGTCAAATATTATCACAAGGATTTAATGGTTTTCCAAGAGGAATAAAAGATTCTGATGAGAGACTTAATAACCGTGAGAGAAAATATGAATTAGTTGTCCATGCAGAAATGAATGCAATATATAATGCATCTCTTAATGGAGTATCTTTAAAAGATTCTACGCTATATGTATATGGATTACCTATATGTAATGAATGTGCAAAAGGTATAATCCAAGTTGGTATTAAAAAGGTTGTTGCAATGAGGCCTACAGTATATAATACTAAATGGGATAAATCAAATAAGAATGCTGAAGCTATATTTAGAGAAGCCGAGGTTATGTATTTAATAGATGTGGAAGAAGAATGACAGAGAAAAAAATCCCATTTAAAAGATGGTCATTTGTAGACAAAAATAATTTAGATGACCAACATTGGTATGTACGATTAGAAGGTGGTGAATACCATGGAGTTATCTATAGATACTTAGATGTAAAATTAAATGAAACTACTGAATCTATAAATTTTGATTATGAAATAGTAGAATATCCAACGAATAATCCTCATGGAATGCCTGCATTTAATTTAGCATTAGGTGATATATTAAAAAGTATATTAGATGATGCTATGGAAAAACAGGACTATGTGCTAGGTAAAAAGTAATGAATATGAAAGAAACGCTGACAATTTTGTCAGAAGAGTGCGCAGAAGTAATACAAGCAAACTCTAAATTAATTAGATTTGGCACATATGATGAAGACAATATAGCCGAGCTAGAAAAAGAAATAGCAGATGTTATAGCTGTGATATTAATTTTAGAACATTATGGCTATGTCAAGATGGAAAATATACAAGAAGGTATAATTCCTAAGCTTCAAAAGCTAAAAAAATATAGCAAAATAAAAAACATTAATAAAATCATCAAGAATTTATAACTTATAAATAGTTCTATATTTATAACTAACTTAGGGTTTTTAATGCACTCCTTCAAAAATCACGTAGACGAGGCCTCAGGTCTCAAATTTATTTCCTTGCTTCCTCCAAAGGTAAGACACGCTATAAAAAGATATGCTCACCAAGATAAGTATAAAGGTGCTTTAGCAATGTATCGTGAATTAAAAAAGAATAAAGATATTAAAAGTAGAAAGTTATCTAATAACAAAATAAAAAGTATTGCAGCTGACTATTTTAATTTAGATCATAAAGAGTTTGACAAAATACTTAATCGTAAGACAAGATACGAAGAAGCTCCTCCAGGAATGTCAAACACAGTAAAAAAATTTAAAGCAGATGGCATGGATCCCGATAAAGCATTCGCTCTTGCTTGGTCTATATACAATCAGAAAAAGAATGAAGCGGTAGAATATATAACAGAAGTTAATAATTTATCTAGATCTGTATTAGCAAGAAATCCAGTAAGATTAGATGCTTTTATTAAAAAAGTTAAAAAGGGTGATGGATTTAAATTAATTAATACTGATGATACAGTTGTATTGCATAAAGATATGATAGCTGGAATTACAGTAAATAGTAATCCAACTACTGATATGCCAAATAAACCAAAAGATGTAGATGGTAATATACTTACTTGGGCAAGTTTAGAAAAGACTGCTGAATTTGGTGGACAAGGAGCAAGTAAAGAACCTACTGGTGCTGAATGGGAAGCACTTATATCTGTAGGTGTAAACAGAGCAGTACTAGGAAACTCATGGAAATTAGGTAGCGATGAATGGAATAATATTGAAAAATTCTGGGATGACTATGGACCATTTGCAATGAAACTTGGTGAAGAATTTAAAACCCGTTATAAATTAAAAGGATTAAAACAATTAGGAGCTTCAACTGCCCCTACAAGTGCTGAATGGAAAAAAACAGGTGCAAATGATAGAACACCAAAAACTGATATGATAAATGATAAAGTTCATATATCTCTTAAAAAGTCTGGTGGTTCTCAATTAATGAGTGGTCAAGCTGCAGAAACTTTAAGTACCTTTAATGCTGCAATGGCTACATATTCAGGAAAAAATCCAAGAGGTCTAATTAAACTTATGTCTAAAATAGAAACAGATATGGGTAAGATGACATCTAAAACAAGTATTACAGCTCTTAAAAAGATGAGAGATTCAGGTAAAAAATTAAGCCAAGCTGATGAAGATAAACTTACAGAGTTTAAAGGCCTTGATAAAATAGCTAAAGATTTGACTGCACAAATGAATAAAATATTTACAAGTGATGATTTCAAAAGTCATTTTTGTTGGGAAGCCGCAACAGGAGAAACAAAATTTGGAATAGGTGCTGATGCAACAGCAACTCATGTAGTAACATTTCATCCAAAAGGTTATATAGAGGCTGACTTAATATTAGACTCTATACAAGGTGCTGGAATGACATTAGCAAAAAAGAATAGTTTTTATGTAGCATTTAAAGGTGGGGGTAGACCAGCTTTAGTTACAAGAGCAAAAAATGAATCATTTGCTGATATAGTTAAGTCAGAATGTGCAGAATTCTTAACTGAAGAGATGGAACAACTAGATGAGTTTGCATTATTTGACAGATTAAAAAAACAAGCTAGGAATGTAAGCAATGCAATAAAGAATCAAGCTGGAAAAATAATAGATCGTATTATGATTAGGGTTAGTCAAGCATTTAATGCTATGAAAAAAATGGGTGAAAAAATGATGGCAGGTTTACTTGAATTTTTTAATTTTGAAGTTGATAAGATTAAAGTTTCTGGCGGAGGAGATTTCCCATTAGTATGAATCTAAAGACACACATAGCAGAAGCAAAAAATACGCACATGACCCATATCGAAGATATGGTTATAGATGGTGGTGTACAAGGTGCACGCGGAGCTATTTTTGCTTTAAGAGATTTAAGAGATATGTTAGCTGGTCATACGAATGACACCAAACAAGTTACAGTCAAATGGGATGGAGCACCTGCCGTATTTGCTGGTATTGACCCATCTGATGGTAAATTCTTTGTAGCTAAAAAAGGTATATTTAATAAGAACCCAAAAGTATATAAGAGCGTTAAAGAAGTTAAAGCCGATACAAGAGGTGATTTAGCAGCAAAGCTTACAGTAGCATTTCAAGAATTAAGTAAACTTGGTATAAAAAAAGGAGTCTACCAAGGTGACATTATGTTCACTAAAAAAGACCTCAAAAAACAAACAATTGATGGTGTGAAGTATGTAACTTTCCACCCTAATACTATAGTATATGCAGTACCATTATCAGCAGCGCAAGAGATTATGAGAGCGAAGATTGGAGTAGTGTGGCATACTTATTACTCAGGCGCAACCTTTGAAAATATGAGTGCATCCTTTGGTGTAACCATTGGTGCATTCAAAAATGTCAGAACGGTATGGCAGAAGTCTGCTAACCTACCAGACATATCTGGTTTAGCCACATTAACAAAAAAGGAAACAGATGAAATTACGAAACACATATCAAACGCAGGAAAGCTCTTTCAGAAGATCGCCTCTACGACGCTTAATGACGTGGCTACAAATACGGATATTAATTTATTTTTCAATACCTTTAGAAATACGAAGGTTAGAGCACAAGATGAAGTCACAGACTCATCAGCCTATGTACGAGAACTTATTGACTGGATTACTAACCGCTATAATACAGAAAAAGAGAGACTTAAAAGCGATGCTGGTAAGGATAGAAAGGAAGAAGCGAAGCTTGCAGCATTAGAATTCTTCTCAGATGACAATAAAGATGGCCTTATAAGTATGCTTGATATGCAAAATGAGTTAGTAATGGCCAAGAAAAAGCTATTAACACACTTGGATAGCATGGATAGTATAAATACATTTATAAAGACTAAAGACGGGTTTAGGGTAACAGGCGCCGAAGGATATGTTGCTATTGACCATTTAACAAACGGTGCAGTTAAAATTGTAGACCGAATGGAATTCAGTTATAACAACTTTAGCAAAGACATAATCAAAGGGTGGGAGTCCGAATCACGATGAAATTAATAGACAAACTGGTAAAAGAATTTACCTCAATAAACGAAAGGGTTAGTGGCAGAGATACAGTCTGGGATAGCGATAAAGGAGAGGTAATAGATTACATGCTAAAAGATCGTAGATTTGGATTGCACGCAGCTAAATTTGGTTATGAAGATAGTGAAGATATTTATTTTGATGACGATGCATTAGTATTTAACTCTACGACAGTTGCACGTACTAAAGCAAATACTACTGTTGATGATTTAATCAAATTAGTTTTAAAAAGAAAAGCATTGCCGAAGCATCCAGATTGGACACCAGCATTTGGAAAAGAATTAAAAAGGAAATACGGATGATAAAAATAAAAGAATTAAGAGAAGCTGCTGGCCACCAAATTGAAGTCAATTGGGATATGGGTCGAGACTTTATGCATGTAGATGATTGGGCCGATGCTGGTGTATATGTAGATTCAGAAGATAGTGGCAGCATTACCATTTCTGGAACTGACAAAAATCTTCTAAAATGGTTAGTCAATGATTATGGCATGGACAAAAAAGAAGCTCAATCAGAAATTAAAAAAGGAAAAAGGGTGAAGATATGAAATCATTAAAAACACTAATAAACGAGGCCTTTAACGATAAGACTAAGATAAATCAAATGGGTGAACTTCAAACAAATAGATATCTTAAAAAAGATCGTAAAGTAAAAAAAATCTTAGGTGGTAGAAGTTTATATTGGGATGATGTTGATTTAATTATAGGTAATGATGTTGTAATATCTGTTAAAGGTGATGGTAATGAAACAATGGGTGACTTAAAGAAAGCTATTTATAAAGCTAAACTTTCACCTATTCCACGCGATAAAAGTAAAGCTGCTGCGCCAGGTGAAACTAAAGTTGGCAAATTTAATATTAAATTACCTACAGAAATTGGTGGTAGTTATGGTGGTGATGCACATAAACTTGATAAACCACGTGCAATTGTTAAAACAGATGCTGCCAGCGCAAAAGAAATTCAAAAAGCTGTTAAGGGTCTAATGAAGCGTGGCCCCGAAGGTAAAGGTGTTAAGTTTCGTATGATGAAACGTAAAGACCATGTTGCAGTATACCTTGACTTTGATGATGATAAAATAATGAAAAATGCACTCAAAAAAATAGCGGGGATAAGATAATGGCAATAAATGTACAAGCAGCATTACAAGAAATGCAAGAAGCAATAGAATTAAAAGAAAAATGGAATGAAAAGATGTCTATTAAAGGCCTTGGAGAATTCCGTAAAGCATATGAAACATTAAAGAAATCTGGAGTTGATAAAAGATTTGTGGCATCAATGGAAAAATTCTATGATGATTTAGTAATTGGCGGTCTGTATTCTTCTCGTTCGGCTGAAGATGCTGGTATCGTAAGAATAGACGGAAAAACCAAATACAAAAACGCTAATTGGTAAATGTCAAAATTATATACATTTAAAGAACACTTAATTAAAGAGGCCGCCGCTAAAACGGTCACTGTTAATTTTGGTCGTTTTAATCCTCCCACTATTGGTCATGAAAGACTCTTAGATATTAGTATGAAAAAAGGTACAGGCGATCATCGTGTGTATGCAACCCAAACTCAAAACGCTAAAAAGAACCCATTAGATTGGAAGACTAAAATTAAATACATGCGTAAGATGTTTCCTAAACACGCTAGACATGTTCTTATGGATAAAAAAGTTAAAGATATTTGGGATGTAGCAGTTACTTGTTATAAAGATGGATATACAGAATTTGAAATATTTGTTGGTGATGATAGGCACCAAGAATTTGTTAAGCTTTTAGATGATTGGAATGGCATTAAAGGTAGACACGGGTTTTATGAATTTGATGTATTAGACGTTCAAAGTGCTGGTATAAGAGACCCAGATGCTGAAGGTGCAGAAGGTATGTCAGCTACTAAAATGAGAGCAGCTGCTGAAGACAATGACTTAATTGCATTTACTAAAGGTGTACCAAAGAAATTTAAAGATGCCGAGGGACTAATGAAAGCAGTCCGTAGTGGTATGGGTTTAAGAGAAGAGAAATCTTTTAGACAAGATGTGAAATTGAAACGAGCCTCTCATTTAAGAGAAAAATTTGTGGCTGGTAATTTATTTAATGTGAATGATGACGTAGTAACACTTGATGGTGTTGAAGGTACAATTAATAAACTAGGGAGTAATCACGTTGAGGTGAGACTGAAAGAATCAGAAAGATTTAAAAATTTCTGGTTATCAGATGTATGTTTAAATAATTAGGAGATATTATGAGTGGAGAAACAAAAAAGATGTTCCCAATTGGAACTAGTGCATCATTAGGTGGTTATATTTCACCAGGTGGTGAATTAATAATGGCAGTGAATTTAACCCAGAAAGAAGTTAATGATTGGAATGGTGTTAAAGTTGATGAAGCTAAATCATATTCAAATAGGTCCTCAAAGGATGATTTAGAAGAGTATGGTAGAACCGTTGGAATAGAATTAGACAAACGGAAAAGTAAAAAAAGTTTATTGAGACAATTAAAAGAGTTCGTTAAAAAATAACCATAAATAATATTATGGAATTGACTAAAGATAACTTTGAGTTATACGCGGCCAAACATTATCAAAAAGATAAGTGGTCGACAGATGCAGATTTTAAGGAAGATATATCAAGATTTAAATATATCAACCGGCTAATCAATAGATATTATCGTGATGATGACTTGAAAGAACGACTGATATTAAATCATATTATTATATTAGCTAATGTGTTAGGACCAGATGTTTGTGCAGAAATCTTAATGTCTAAAACACATATAACTTTACGAAGTATTATTAAAACCTTCTTGGTATATTTAAATTATTTGCCAGAAGATAGTTATGTTGAAGTCCCATTAGATTCAACTATTATAGATGTATTAAGGAAATTATAAATGAGTAAATATTTAAACGAAGGTGCTGTAGATTTAATCATAACATTTAGATTTATTAAATTACTTGTGACGCCTTGGAAAAAAACACCTGCATTTAATGAAGGCGTAATTGACGCTGATGGGAAACTATTAGTTAAAGGCAAAGATCAAACCTCAGCTCAAAAGAAAACTTATACATCTTTCCATAAATTAGTCTTTAATATTAAAAGATTAATGGAAAAAGTTCCATTCGGAAGAACTCGAATAGCTTCTTATGCAGCAGCTCTTTATCTACTTAAAGAAGAGCATGGCATGGCTGAAGAAGATATACTTAAAGTATTAGAAGACTTAGGTCATAATACTGCAATTGACTTAGAGGAACGTATTAAAAACATTCAAGAAGGTCAACACATACTAAATGATAATATTTCAGATCATTCAAAAGGAAGTATTATTTATTTAGATTCTATAAAGCCTGTAGATTATTTTGCAGGTGTTCCTATATATAAAACAAGAGAAAATATTCTTATATCTGCCGAAAATATTCTGTAACATAATTTAATTGGAGTGAAATGACAACTGGACTTGTAACAAAGCGTAGTGGTGATACTGAACTATTTAATATTAATAAAATCCACCGCGTTCTTGACTGGGCTTGTAATGATTTAGTAGGTGTCTCTGTTTCTGAAATAGAAATGAGAGCCAATGTTCAAATATATGAAAAAATGGATTCAATTAAAATCCATGATCTTCTTATCAAATCCTCATCTGAACTCATAACTGAAAATACACCTAACTATCAATTTGTAGCAGCAAGGCTTATTAATTATAAGCTTAAGAAGTTAGTATATGGTGATAAAAACCCTTGGCCTCTTATTGATATTATAAATCATAATATTGAGGCTGGTGTATATGACTCAGATATATTAAATAAGTATTCAGAAGCTGAAATAGATTATATAAACAATTATATAGTTAATCATTCTAGAGATGATGACTTCACATACGCTGGTATGGAACAAATGAGGTCAAAATATTTAGTACAAAATAGGTCAGATGGAACACTATATGAAACACCACAAGTGCTTTATATAATGATTGCCATGACATTATTTGGACGATACAATGGTAGACGCATGAAGTTTATAAGAGAATTTTATAATGCTATAAGCCAGTTTTATATATCATTACCCACGCCAATCATGGCTGGTTGCCGAACTCCAACAAGACAATTTTCATCTTGTGTAGTACTTGAATCTAATGATTCATTAAATTCTATTAATGCTACTGCAACATCAATTGTTTCATATATATCAAAAAAGGCTGGTTTAGGAATTAATGCTGGTAAAATTAGAGCAGTAGGTGCTAATATTGGTGATGGTTCTATTGTACATACTGGATTAATACCATTCCTTAAATATTTCCAATCTGCAGTAAAATCTTGTAGTCAAGGTGGAGTACGTGGAGGTGCTGCAACAGTCTATTTACCTGTATGGCATTATGAATTTGAGGATTTAGTAGTATTAAAGAATAATAGAGGTACAGAAGAGACTCGTATACGTAATATGGACTATGCCTTTCAATTTAATAAGCTTATGTATGAGAGATTATTAGAAGGTGGTAAGATAACATTCTTTAGTCCAGACGATGTTCCTGGATTATATGATGCATTCTTTGAAGACCAAGATTTATTTAAAGAATTATATGAAAAATATGAAAGAGCATATTCAGTTAGAAAAAAATCTATGTCAGCCTTAGAAGTATTCTCTCAATTCTTAACAGAACGCAAAGAGACAGGCCGAATATATCTACAAAATGTAGACCATGCAAATACACATGGTGCATTTATAGAGAAGCAAGCGCCGATTCATCAAAGTAATTTATGTTGTGAAATTGATTTACCTTCACATGGGTTAGAATCATATGACGATACAAATAAAGGTGAAATATCTTTATGTACATTAAGTGCAATTAACTGGGGATTAATAAATGACCCATCTCAATTTGAACATTATTGTGATTTAGCTGTACGTGCTTTAGACTCTTTATTAGATTATCAAAATTATCCTATTGTTGCAGCACAAAGGTCAACAATAAATAGGAGACCATTAGGTGTTGGTATCATTAACCTTGCATATTTCCTAGCTAAGAGAGGTCTTAAATATAATGATGAAGCCTTAGAAACTGTTGATGAATATGCAGAAGCTTGGTCATATTATCTAATTAAAGCCTCAGCAAATTTAGCAGAAGAGCAAGGATGTTGCTATAAAAACATGGAGACCAAATATGGTCACGGGATACTGCCGATAGACACTTATAAAAAAGAGGTTAATGAACTAATCAAACATAAAGAAAGAATGCCTTGGAAGCAGTTGAGAGTGCAGCTTAAGAAAAAAGGTATACGAAATTCCACTTTAATGGCCATTATGCCAGCTGAAACATCAGCTCAAATTGGTAATGCTACAAATGGTGTAGAACCACCAAGGGCTTTAGTGTCATATAAACAATCAAAAGATGGTATAATGGCACAAGTTGTACCACAAATATATAACCTAAAAAATAAATATGATCTATTATGGGACCAAAATGGACCAGAAGGTTATTTAAAAATTATGGCTGTTTTGCAGAAATATGTTGACCAAGGAATATCTGTAAATACATCATATAATCCAGCTCAATATGATGACAATAAAGTTCCAATGTCTGAAATGATGAAGGATTTAATTACATTTTATAAATATGGTGGTAAACAATTATACTATTTTAATACAAATGATTTAACAATTGAAGATGAATCAACTGAAGATTTATCGAGAAAAGACTTTAATACACAGCAAGAATATGATGATTATTGTGAATCTTGTACCCTTTAGCTGTTTACATTTGCCATAAACTATGGTATAATATATAATATGGAAAATCAATTTTTTATATATATACTATATTCTGGGGAAACTGGATAACCAGAATCATTTCATAATTGGTCAATCGACACGTAGAAAAAATATATATATAATAACATGAGAATTTTTTATACCGCAACACGGGTATGAAAATGATACACCTTCGAAATAAGGCTAAACTATTTTTTAAAACGACATAGGAGAATATATGTTAGATAAAATCACAAGCGGCGTAGCAGCTGCAACGGCTATTGGTATTTCACTAATTAGCTTGGCTATCGTTTTACAGGTAGTCTTTGGCGGTAGTGTACCTTTCCTTGGCGGTGACGTCATTGGTACTATTATCGGCATAGTTCATCAGCTAGGAGACGCTGGTCTAGTGGGATTAATTGCTGCAGGAATTCTGTGGAAATTACTTTCATCTGATGATGCATAAATAACATTCATTCAAAAATGAAGTGAGTTATATAAAAACGACGTAAAGGTAAAAGTAGGAGCACTTAACACGTGGGTTCAATTCCCGCCTCCTCCACCAAATGGTATTATGTAGTACCATTTAGTGGGGGAGACCTAGGCTTCGATTAGGTAGCAGATCCGCTTGAGACTCGTCAGTCAACGAAGACTTTAAAATGAAAAATTTAATCGGCAAAAACGATTATCTGTTAGCTGCATAATAGCTAACTGAGGTTTTCTCCGGAGTTCCTTATCACCAAATACTCCGGTCCTTTTTTAATATACATATTGCTATGATAAACTTAACCGACCTTGCTGTTGAAAAATTAGAAAAACTTCTACCGGGAAAGTTAATGCTTAGAGTATTAGTTAAGACCACAGGTTGTTCAGGCCTAGCCTACCATTTAGAGTATTCCCTTTATAAAAATATTAATGACATTAAAGAAATGGTCAAAGGTATTCCTGTTGTTATTGACCCTAAATCATATGCATATGTTGATGGATGTGAGATAGACTATAAATACGAAGGTCTTAATGAAGGATTTGAATTTTATAATCCAAAAGAAAAAGCCAGGTGTGGCTGTGGAGAAAGCTTTACGGTATGAAAAAAAGTGTATTTGAGATAAACACTAAACACCATTTAGAGAAAGATTTATTTTTTGATGAAGGTGTTGATATAGCACGATATGATGTGGTTAAATACCCAGCCTTACAAAAGTTATATGAGAAAATGTTATCTTTTTATTGGACACCAGATGAGATTGATGTCACAAAAGACAAAATTGATTTTGGTAAATTAACAGAAAATGAAGAACATATATTTACAGCAAATCTTAAGAGACAAATTCTTTTAGATAGTGTACAAGGTCGTAGTCCTGACTTAGCATTATTACCATTAGCAAGTAATCCAGAATTAGAATTATGTATAGAAACATGGGCATTCTTTGAGACCATTCATTCACGGTCTTATACTCACTTAATCAGAAATGTTTATCCTAATCCATCTAAAGTATTTGATGAGATTAAGTCTATTCCAGAAATATTAGATTGCGCAAAAGATATATCTGTACATTATGATAACCTAATTAATTGGAAAGGACCATACGGCAATTATAAACATAAAAAATTATTATACTTATGCATGATTTCTATATATATGTTAGAAGGTATAAGATTCTATGCGAGTTTTGCATGCTCATGGGCATTCGCAGAATTAAAACAAATGGAAGGAAATGCAAAAATTATTAAATTAATAGCAAGGGATGAGAATTTACACCTCGCAGCAAGCCTTAATATAATTAGAGCTCTTATTAAAGATGATAAAGATTTTGTAAAAATTAAAGAAGAAACACATGACGAAGTAATGAAAATGTTTGATAGATGCTTAAAGCAAGAAGAGGAATGGTGTGATTATCTATTTGGTAATGGTTCAATGATTGGTTTAAATGGTGAGCTCCTTAAAGAATATGTAAGGTGGATATCAGCAAAAAGAATTAAGAGTCTTGGTTATCATGTTCCATTCACAGTACACCAACATAACCCATTACCTTGGACAGAGAAATGGATTAGTGGTGGAGCAGTTCAAGTAGCTCCACAAGAAACAGAAATAACGTCATATGTTTTAGGTGGCGTTAAACAAGATGTTAATAAGAAATCATTCGAGGGATTAAGTTTATGAGAGCAGTTATATGGAGTAAGAACAATTGTGCTATTTGCGAAAGAGCAAAAGCATTCCTCTTACATAAAGGAATTAGTTATGAAGAGAGAAATATTGAAGATGAGTTCAGTCCTTGGACTCCTGAAGATTTTTTTAAAGCAGTACCAAATGCTAGGACATTCCCTCAAATAGAAATTGATGGAAAAATGATTGGTGGATTTGATATGCTAATGACTCATATGCAATTAGGAGAATTAAGTTTATGATATGTAATAATTGTAATAGCCAACCTTTTGAGGTTATGGTTAAGGATGAAATGGGATTTGCTACTGAATCAATTGAGTTGGATGCACCAGCTACTCATTGTCCATTTTGTGGGTCAAATTTAGAATGGGCACAACGTGGAGGATTTGATGCAGGCGAATATGATGAAGACCGATTGGATATATAATGAACGACAATTTACTTCTGATGATATTGGTGATTTTTATGGTTTTGTGTATCGCATTACCAACTTGGTCAATGGATATGATTACGTTGGTCGTAAATACTTTAATACCGTCAGGAAGCTAAATCCTTTAAAAGGTTTTAAAAGAAAACGTAAGGTCACAAAAGAAACAGATTGGCAAGAATATTGGGGATCGAGCAAAAGATTATTAGAAGATATTGAAAAACACGGAAAACACAACTTTAAGCGCGAAATCATTTTTCTCTGTTCTTCCCGCGGTCAGACGAATTATATGGAGGCTAAAATCCAATTTGAAGAAGATGTACTGATTAAAGAAAATAATTATAATGGAATTATAGCTATCAAACTAGGTGGTGGTTCTATAAAAAATTTATCAGAAGATTATTATAAATCAAAATGGTTAAATTTAAAAAAAACTATGTACAATCAACCTAAAATATGATATAATATAGATTATGGTATTAGTAGACTTCAATGGTTTAGCAATTGGTTCAATAATGGGTTCTTTAAATAGAGGTGAAGGACTCTCTGAAAGTTTAGTTAAACATATTATTCTGAATAACCTTAGGTTATATAGGAAAAAATATTCTATAAGTAAGTATGGCAAAATAGTAATATGTTGCGATAGTCCATCTTGGCGTAGAGATGTATATCCAGAATATAAAGCAAATCGTAAAACTGGTAGAGAAAAGGATAAACATGATTGGGCTGCAATTTTTGATTTAATTGATTCAACATTAAATGACATAAGGGAGAACTTCCCATACGCAGTTATTAAAATAGATAAAGCAGAAGCAGATGATATTATTGGTGCTTTAACTATTCATAAAGCATGTCCTCTTGTAGGAGAAGATGTAGTGATTATATCCGCAGACAAAGATTTTATTCAATTACAGAAGCATGGCCACGTTATTCAATGGTCACCTTTATTTAATAAAATGGTAAAGGACACTAATCCAACAAAATATTTATTTGAACATCTTTTAAAAGGTGACTCAGGTGATGGTGTTCCTAATGTATTAAGTCCAGACAATTGTTTAGTAAATCATATTAGGCAAAGTCCTATGACTAAAAAGAAAATGGCAGAATGGTGGAATAATAAAGAAAAACTTAAAGAAGTTATGCCACAAGAAGTATTTAGAAATTACATACGTAATAGAGAAATGATTGATTTAAATAGAACACCTGAAGCAATTAAAAAGGAATCTATTGACCAGTATGAAAACTATAAATACCCTCAAAGAAGTAATATATTAACTTACTTAATAGAGAATAGAATGAAAATGTTAATTGAAAATGCAGGAGAGTTTTAATGTTAGAAATACATGAAGTTTTTACAACCCTTGGTAGAGCTAATAAGCCTGAAGAAAAGGCTAAAGCATTATTAGACAATGATAGTGTAGGATTAAGAACACTTATGCGTTTGAATTTTGATCCTACAATTAAATTAAATGTAAATGATGAAATAGAGTATGAAGAAGCAGAAGAAGCTAAAACAACGTTACATAAAGAAACTAGGAATTATGCAAGTTTAACTGATGAACGTACATCTAAGGATCGTAATTCAAATCAATTTAAAGATATATTAGAATCTCTTGACCCAAGAGAAGCTAGAATTTTAAATGCAGCAAAAAATAAAGAATTAAAGATGCGAGGTTTATCAAGAAAACTTGCAGTTGAAGTTTGGGGTAATAGGATATTTCGATGAGTAAAACAATGATACCGTATGTTATACGGAAAAGAGATGCTAATAAAAATGTATTATCTAAAAAAATTATGAGTCATGGAACATTTAGGTGTAAACGTCATCCAAACAGTAAAAGGTGTCAACAACCTTGAATGATGAAGAGTTAAAAGAATTTATTGAATATTTTAAAGATGAATTACCAAACCCAGACCATCATCCATTGAAAGTAATGTGGTTATATAGATGGTGGAAAAGTATAGTCATAAGGAATAGAGATGCCAACTTATACATTCAAAAGTAATAAAACTGGGAAAGAATGGGATGATGTAATGTCTTATAAAGAACTTGATAATTATTATGTAAAGCACGATTGTGAACAAGTAATAGGATTACCTACGACAATATCAGGAACTGGTGATATTAGACATAAACATTCTGATGATTTTAATGATAGACTTAAAGAAATTCATAAACATGCTGGTAGGCATTCAACAATGAGTGATACAATTAAATGATATTTAAACACGAACCAGTTAACTTAGGTTATAAAGACCTCAAATCAGTTACCAAAACTAGTGGAAGGAAATACTCTACACCTAAAGGTGACTACCCATCAATAACAACAATTCTTGGTCAATTAAGTAAAGCTGCTATTATGGCTTGGCGAGATAGAATTGGTCATGAAGAAGCTAATAAAATTTCAAGACAAGCTGCTGGTCGTGGTACAGCAGTTCATGCTATATGTGAGAGATATGTTAATAATGACCCTGATTATGCAAAGGGTGTAATGCCTAATATCCTATTTGATTTTAATAGAATTAAAAATATATTAGATGATCGTATAGGAACAGTATATGGACAAGAATTACCACTATATTCTGACCATTTAGGAGTGGCTGGGAGAGTGGATTGTATAGCAGAATTCGATGGTAAATTATCAGTCATTGATTATAAAACCTCACGTAAGACAAAAAAGAAAGAATGGATTGAATCATATTTCATGCAAGAATGTTTTTATGCAATTGCTTGGGAAGAAAGAACTGGTCAACCAATAACACAATTAGTAACAATCATCTCAGTAGATGATGCTCCAGCTCAAATCTTTATCGAACATCGTGACGATTGGGATAAAAAGCTAGTAGAAGTAATAGAAAAATATTCTACATAATCCCCTTTTAAAAGAAAAATAGTACTTTATGCGAAAATAGTTACACGCGGGCTGTAAACTATGGTATAATAGTACTATTAAAATGAAAAAAGGAAAAATTATGACAGTTACAGAATTAATATACAGGTTAGTCCAACGATCAGATGGTCAATGGCATGACAGAACGGATGATACTTTACACATAGGTTATTCTGGCTGGGAAACTAGGCGAGAAACTGAACGTTCAATACTACAACAAAGTGGTGTTCGATTAAGTGAAGTTCGTAGATTGCAGGACGAAGGTGTTGTTACATCTTGTGTCTTAGATGATTATCATGTTGGACTTACGCTCGATATAGACCAAGTTTTAAGATATACAGATTGGTCACTTCAACAATTGGAGCTTTGGTAATAAAATCACCTGGCCTACTGACTCGTTCACTCTGGACCCATAAGTTCTTACACGAAACAGCTCACGTATGGTATAATAGTACTATTAGATAATAAAAAAGGAAAAAATAAATTATGAATAACATTGATAAAATCGCAAAATTAATCGCAACATTAGATAATGATGGTTTGAATAAAATTATCCCTATCTTTAAACAACATCGCAAGACATTAGCTCATGCAACCAAAATGGATTTAAAGGTTGGCATGAAAGTTTCTTGGGGTGCAATGGGACACGGGGTGGTTGATAAAATTAATCGCACTAAATGTGTTTGTACTAGGAATGATGGTCAAAAATGGACTATTCCTATGACAATGTTGAGGATTCAATAATGGAAAGCGAAATTATAGTATTTTTAGTTTTATTAGGAAATTTATTTTTACATATATCTTTAGGGAGATTTTAAAATGGTAGTAAACGGATTAGAAGCAAGATGGGATGACTTAGTTGACTTTAAACAAAAAGGTCGATGGTTATGTATTTACCAAAAAGGTACAGATGGTCTTCAAGATAAAATAAAAGGCCGCGGCCCTTGGTATACATATAAAACCCAAGAATGGTCAAATGAAAAACAATGTTGGGAATCAATTCCTAAGATTACATACACATGGACTGCAGATATGGTCCGTGAATTTTATAATGAACGCATGAAAGAATCATGGGTTATGTCACATGCTTGTGACTTTTAAGGAGATAATATGACACTAGATGAATTAATGATTAAATATGAAAGCCCAGACAATGAAACAAGTTTGGCAAAGGGAATACCAATAAAATTACTTTCTTGGGTTCAAGGTGAATTTAATAATCCTTCACGAAGAAAAGTAAGGTATGTGTTTAGGGGTGTATCAGGTGGCTGGCGTTTTGGTGTTTGGTATAAACGACCACAATCATTTTGTCATAAAGGTATGGCAGATACATTTGCAATTTATAAACGTTCTAAAGTGTGGTATTCAGCATGACACTTGAAAATATATTAGTAGTCACATTAGCAATTGCTAATGTCATTGTTTGGACTTGGGTAGGGATAATTATATATGCGTGATTTATTATGAATGAAACAATGGGACAAGTTGAGAAAAAACCATTGCTTGGATTAATTGCAAATTATTTACGTGAAGAAACTTCAATTGCAATTTATAATAATCCTGATAAATTAAGGCATGTATTTGCTAGTCAAGGTGAGAAATTAATTAGGAATTACTTTAAAGGTAATATTCGTTCAGCTGGAAATAGCTATGATATTGATGCTGAGATAGGAACTATTGAAGTAAAATCAACAGGTGGAGGTGTTGTTAATGGAATTCGAGCTAAATATAAAGCAGTTGGCAATTTACATCCTAAAAAAGATAAGTGTGATTGGATTGCTATTGTTGATTTTGAATCTCAACGAGTTTCAGTTATACCAAACAAAGTATTTTATAAACGTGCCAAGTTAACTGAAAAAGCACATAAAGGTTCATTTACTTGGGCTGCAGATTATGGACAAAGACTACCCGGCACAAATGTTCATTTAAACACAGAATTGTTTAAAGAATATGAAATCGATGCAAACAAAGAATTTAACAAAATAGGAATGGGAGACAAATTATGAGATGGGCTGAAGCCACAATTGAAAAACGCAAGTTGGAAGGTGTTCGATTACGTTCTTGCCGATTATGGTTAGACGAAAAAGGATTTCATCCATTTCTTGACCAAGACGAATTATTAAGACCAGATATGCAAAAAAGCATGAGCTGTAAATATAATGAATTGCCTAAAGAGGCATGGGATTTAATGGATAAATATGATGCTGAAAAAGCAAGGAAAAGTAGATATGCTACGTGATTCGAAAGTATTAAGGAGTGTTCGAGACAAAGTTATATTAACTGACTGTGATGGAGTTCTATTAGATTGGGAGTACCATTTCTATAAGTGGGTTTTGGAGACTCATGGTTTAGAGCAAAAAACAGCTTTATATAGCGTTGCAAAAGCTTTAGACATTCCGTGGAAAGATGGTGCTAAATTAATTCAAACATTTAATAAGTCTGAAATGATGAAGTCATTATCACCTCTTCGTGATGCTGTTAAATATGTTCGTAAATTACATGAGGAGCATGGATATATATTCCATGTGATTACCTCACAAACTGATGACCAACTTGGTCAAGCATATAGGAAAGAGAATTTAAGAAATGTCTTTGGTGATGTTTTTGATGGGTTTACTATACTTAAAACTGGACAAAATAAAGACAAAGTTCTTGCTAAGTGGGAAGGCACTGAATGCTACTGGATTGAAGACAAAGTATCAAATATTAAGATGGGAAATGATGCTGGTCTTGAAGGAATTCTAATAGAACATCATTGGAATGATGATTGTCATGACGAGAGAAAAGTCAAGACATGGAAAGAAATTTATAATATTATTACAGGAGAATAGATGGTTGATAGTGGTAAAGGATGGTCAGAGGAAATATACGGGATATATTTTAATTATGGCAGTTTTGGTCGTACTCAAAATAGAGCACAACGAGGAAAAAACTTTGCTAAATGTGTAACATTATTAGCTAGCTTAAATGCTTTAGAGCTTAAAGAAGCAATTTCTGAAGCAACGTTAATGCAAAGAGTTATTTTAAATAAAAAAATGGAGAAGATAAATGGTAAATTTAGTAACCAATAAAGCTGAAGAAACTACACACTTACGTAGCAAATCTAAGTTTTATATTGCTGGTTGGGTTGCAAATCGTGAATGCGAAAACCCACAAAAATTACCTGAGTCTTGTAAAGGTGATATTGTTGTTGAAAGATGGCATGAAGAATACCTTACAGGCTACGGCGATTTTTTAGCAAATGGGGAATGTCTAATGAATAGATAGTATAAATAACTCTATATCACAACAGTTAAATCTGATGACAGATCAAGAGTTATTCTTGAATGTACAAAATAAATTGCATCACATCGGTATGATGGGGCAGTGGTACCAACGGTACGATATTTCAAAATCTGCAGAAGAAGCTAAAAAAATAATTGATGAACTAAAAATGAGAAATGATGAACCATGTGGTATGAGTAGAAAATAATGGAGGTAACTATGGCGTTACTTGAAGATATAGTTGATTTTTGTAAAACAGAATTGGACATCCCTCAGGATGTTTTAGTGTCAGTTGAGCGCGAAGATATATCAGAAGACAATGTTAAAGGTTGGACCACCGATTCTGCTGAAGATGATGAGTACGATATTGAAATAGATTCACGCCTTGGTTTCAAAGAAACTATCATAACCGTATGCCATGAAATGGTGCACGTTCTCCAATTACACGAAAATCGTGAGCTTGATGAAAATGAAGCTTACGAAAAAGAGGAAGGTTTATATAGAAAGTATATAAATAACTCCTAGTAGCCATCCCTACTTAAAAAAGGATTTTTTTGTTTAAATAAAAAAGGAAATAATATGTTTAAAAAACTACTAGTCGCGACGGCGGCAATGGCGTTTTCAGCAGTTACATTTGCTGGAATAGCGCTAACGGGTTTGTATGAGGGAACACTAGATTCACACGGTGCTTATACTCAAGACATAACAACTACAATGAAAGGTTCGGCAGGCAACTCAAGTGTTACTGTTGTTTTAGACGGAGCTTTTGATGTACACGATATGTATGTAGAAACAACTTCTGGTCCTCTAACATTTACGTTAGGTGACAAATCTGGGGATGACCCGGATTCAGTATCTATTGGTGTTACAGCAACATCAGGTGGATTTACTGTAGGATTAAATCAAGTCTCAGGTGGCTCAACAACAATCGATGTTGGTGGTGCACTTGCAGGTATT
>Ga0257107_1000034_pt1 | contig 45974 bp, 35 predicted proteins | sample LP_taG_2_FD_190178 | JGI IMG/M metagenome (GOLD analysis project Ga0257107, IMG submission 190178) | Marine microbial communities from Northeast Subartic Pacific Ocean, Canada - LP_J_2011_P26_500m | ecosystem: Environmental > Aquatic > Marine > Oceanic | place: Canada: Northeast Subartic Pacific...
ATCCCGTTTATCCAGTCGATATTAATTACCGACTTCATATATTCAGGTTTTAGAAAACTTTGTATATGATCTGGATTTCTCCAGCGGACCGACTGTATCTTAAGCCACTTCTGGTTAGTTAGACCATCATTAGTGACCAACACCCGTTCAGTCTGTGAGCCCCCAGCATAGAACTTACTATTACGTTCCTTAGCTAGTTAGGTGGCGGATTACCAATTTCATCCTAATTTAGGAATCATCTCTAATATTTTTACTATGAGCGACGCTATTAACGTGCCTATTATTTATAGTTTCCTATAAATAAGGAGTAATTAGAGCTTTATGGTTTCCCCGAACCTCAAGGTGTTTTGCCGAATATAGATTACTAATCTAGTATATTCATCTATACCGACTAGCCAGTTAGAAATTCTATAAAAAAAACAATAGAATACAGTATTTTCCACTATTTATCCTAAATATAATACTGTAATATTTAGGTAGCTGGCTGTTACGAGCAGAAATTTTTTTATTGATATTCTTTATTTTCTAATTGATTTTAAATATTATCGTTAAAAATAAATAAATATCGTATTTTAACTCGTTGAAATGATTTCGATAATACAACATTTGACATTCGTTAAAATAAACGGTGCTGTCGGAGTTTGTTGTATTTCCTTGTAAAATGATTTACAAGTCAATGCTTCCCATGTTTCAATTTTCAATTCACATGATCACATTGATATCGCTCGGAAATGGAGTTACCCAAACTTGCGATAGTCTAGACTGTACATTAAGCAATAATATTTAATATTATCACCGACAAGTGACCCAGTCGTTAGCGATTACCAGATAAATCTGGTCACCGACGGTCTTGACCTATTTTGATTTGCCAACCAAAACACATCTTTGACCGTTTTCACTTATCTCGCCTTGAATATATATCATTCGCACATGAATTGTCATTCACGTTATATTTAACCACTTATTTAATATAAATAGTACGATTAAATACAGACTAACAGCAATCAACTATGTTAATTCATAGTTAAACTAATAAAAATTCTATAGTTTGGTGCGTTGCCACCCCAATTCTGTTTTTGGACAATTATTATAATATTTTGAATATTATAATTAAGTTTAGAGTTCTCACACTCTTCACAATTATTTATCCGTTTGTATGCAAAGTATGAAATTTCACTAGGAGGTTCTTTATACGAAGGTCTTTCACTATCAATAACAGTAAAAGCAGCTTCACCACATTTTTGACATACATATAATGCTTCAGCGTGTATAAGAGTTTTTTCACAATCACATTTATAACAATAAGATTCATTTTCATTGTATTCATATTTGCCAGAATAATTTTCATCAATAATTGATAAATATTCGTCAAGTAGATCAGAACGATTAAATTTATTAGTTTTATTAACAAATTTTGTCATGTTTTGATTATCTTTTTTGGCACAATTAAAAAAATTAACAGTTTTTTTTTCTTTTTTACCCTTTTTCTTTTTTTCGTTTATTGAAACTTTATTATAATATTTCGATATCAAATCTAATGTATCAAGATAATAATCGATTTTGTCGGTACCATTCTTAATTTCGTCAATTTCCTTCTCTAAAGCGACAATTTTATCTTTTAATTCAAACTTTTTTTCAATATCATCATCGGTTATAGATGTGTTTGCACTCTTACAAAGTGTTTTATATTCTTCTTGTAATGTGAAAAGATTAATTTCTTTTTTAGGAAGAGATTTTTCTAAAGAGTTAAATTTATTTATTACCTCTTTATGTTTTCTATCTAATGTGATAGAATTGTGTCCTTTCCTTTTTTTTTCACTAAATTTAAAAGAATTTGACATATTGGTAGTACTACTACGTTAAATATTTTAATTCTTATGAAGGTAACATACACTATAAACAAAATAAATATCAAAAAACGCAGGAGGATATATTTAATCATCAGAATCAGAACATATCGCTAAACCACTGAATACAATCTCTTGAACTTTTTTGCGTTTTCGTATCTTTAATCCTTCTGTTTGCTTGATATCTTTCAATTTAATGTCTTTATAATTTTCTTTGACAACGTCAAAAACATCTATGTGATATTCTTGTCGTTTATAAAATCGTTGTCTATACGTTCCTTGATTTATAAATATTGAAAAATTGTCGGCAATATCAATAACTATAGGGGTAAAACCCGTATTTGCTCTTAAAATACGACCAACAACTTGTTCAACTTCCTTTCTTGGACAAGCCATTAATAAAGTATTTAATGTAGGAATATCTGTTCCTTCTGCTACTAAATTATAAGTTCCATAAATTATATCACATTTTGAAGATTCTTCTAATTGAGCTTTTTTCATACCACCCATATAATATCCAGTTGTTATAGGAACTTCCTCTCCATCAACAATTTTAGTATAGTTAAAACTATCAAAATTCTCTTTCATACTCTTTAAATGAATTTTTCTAGATGATAATACCAATATTTGTCTTCCTTGTTGTGCAAATAGTTTTAATTGGAACCTGATAAATTTCAATCTTCTTTTACAAGATATAATTAAGTCTACCATTTTAGGAATATCATACGCATCATTTCTACAAGTACGAGCATTGTATCTTCGTATTTCTCTAAAATGTGTGTTTGTATAATTAATAAATTTAACAATAACTTCTTGCCCTCCTCTCTTTTCTATTAAATCATTTCCTATATAGCCCAAATGCCAATAAAAAACCTTCTCTAATTTATCATTTCTTGTTGGTGTAGCACTCAATCCCAAAAAATACTTTGTAGCCACGATCGGTAAAGCTCGTGAAAATGTTGGTGCCCCGAGATGATGACAATTAGAAACAACAATTCCTTGATGTGGATTTCCAGATTTTGTACCACAAACTACAAAATTATGATTGTCTTTAACCTCAATATCATAAACATATGGTTTAGTTTGTCTATTATTACCTTTATGAATATAAGATTTTACATAATTTACTCTCGCATATCCATAATCTAAAAATTTACTATCCCACGAATAACGCCATTCTTGTATATCATCATGAATTTTATATAGCATATTATCAATCGAAATATAAGGAGAAATTATTTGTTTTAATTTAATTATACCATCTTTATTAAAACGTATATAGTGATATCCTTTTTTACGATTATCAAAACTAAGACAACAAGGAATATCAAATACATTATTTAAAGTTTCTATTATTCGTATTTGACTATCATAATCAAATGAATGAGTTGATAAATGACCACCATTTCCTCTTTGGTTGATAGAACCATCATCTAAAAACCAAATTGATAATCCTCTCGGATCTAATTTATCTAAAACCCATTGAGGACATGTGTAAGCAGTTTTCGGAAAAATATACTTTTTATCAATATCAATAATTTTAGTATGAAAACGAAATGCTTCTTTTTGAGAATAACCATTTTTTTCAATATAATTTAATTCTTTAATACCAAACATATTTGCTTTCCATTTACAATAATCATATTGTTTTTTTCCATGTATAATAGATAATCTAATACGATTTTTACCATTAATTCTTCTAATACAACCATCTCCTAAAAATGAACCTAATAAAATTTGTTCTTGATCTTCATTTAATCCTTGAGATATATAGTTAAAATCAGTATTCTCATTAGCATCATAATAAGAAATTAGTAAATCACCTTCGGTCAAATCTTTTGCTTTCATATATCCGTGTGATGTTAATATTTTATGTTCGGGAGTACATTTCATGATTTTTTTACTACATTTTATTTCTACTAAATCTGTCCTTTCTTTTCTCCATGCATGAGTTAATGATTTATATTCAAAATTTTTGGTCAATTGGTTATAGGACAAAATTTTTGGTATTTCTTTACCTTTTACCCACATTTCATATAAAGTTCCTATTAATGAATAACCATTTTCAGTTATAATAGAAGTATTAAATGGAAAACATTCATCGTATATTGAAAGACCGAATTGGTCAAAGAAACCTCGGGGAAATACTCTATTTTCACTTACCAGTGTTTGAAGCATAGCAATAACAATATCTTTATCTTCTACATCACATTTTGGACCTTTTATAATACCAACCCTAGCACCTGGAACAAATTGTTCTATTCGTTCTATCCATTGTGTTAATAAAACAGATGTGTGAACAACTATGAGTGTTTTTTGTGCTAATTTCGTCATTATATATAGAGCACAGAACGTATTATGCGTAACTGTAAAATCGCCAAGAAGAAATCTTCTATTTCCATCAATTTGAAAACCATAATAATCACCAACTTCTAATTTTTCAACAGTTATTAAGGAATGTAAAGGATTTTTTATTTGTTTTCTTGGTTGGCATTTCTTTCTGTCAATAATAACTGGTATTTCTTCCAATCCATATCCACCTATAGTAGTTGTATAATATAGTCTTTTCTCTATATTTTTACCATTAGTACAACTTTTCCAACTTTCTTTTTTATGAGCATAAAATCCTAATGATAAACATAAATAAACAATATCATCCATTAATTTTTCATTTTTTTGAGTAATTGAATATAATGAAGCACTACATAAATAACCATCACTATCAAGTAATCCTGCTAATAATTTCAATCTATTTTCTCTTGAATTACATTTATAAATATGTGGTATGTGTTTATTTTTTAGTAAATTATATTTTCTCAAATAATTTTTAAATTCACATTTTCGAAATGAGTAATGTAAGCTATGTCTACATTTAGCAGAATCTTTACCTTGATGTACATAACCACCTAATTGTTTGATATATTTTTGAAAATATTTAACAACTTCATCATCTTGTGTTGTAATTTGAGCATCACCAGAAGTACCATCACCTAACCAATATCCTAAAGCATATGGTTCCATATCAACTTCTTTTTCTGGAAATTCTACAGGAACTTTATAACCACAAATAGGACTTCCTTTATCATGATAAGATTTTGGTAAATTTAAATACTCTTTTAATGGAATATCAAATGTATTATTTTTATCACCAAATCTATTTTTTGTAGAACATTTTAAAGATAAAATATGTGATTCATTTACAATATATGGATTTCCTCTTTTTGGAATAATTTTATATAGTTGTTCTTTTCCATTACATATAGATAAAACATTTCTATGTTTAGAATCATCACCCATTAATTTATCACCAACTTTAACATCTTGAACCATTTTAATTTTGCCGTCATACATCAGTATAGGCGTATCTTTACCCATACACTTTCCTCCGCCACAAAATATTGATATAATAGTCCCACCACCATATAGTTTATGTTTTACAATACTTTTTTTATTTTTCACAGATTTAACAATAAATTTATCAAATGGATTTTGAAGAATAGATAAAGCTCTTTTAATTATAGGTCTTTGTATAGGACGTGGTTCAAAAACACATTTTAAATTTATAGGTTCTCCGTCACATATATCAATTTTTTTGGGTGGTCCTAAATTTTCTAATCCCCAATATCTTGGTAAATATAATTTATCAGAACTTTCATAAAATACAGGAAATTCTTCAGCAAAATGAGCAAAATCTCTATGAACAACAGGTTTGACAGTTAGCTGATTTTTAATCTTCCGAATTTCTTTCTCACTAAAATCTTTTTTTTTTATAATATAGCCTTTTCGAGTTAAAATAGTACCTTTTCTCGCAGTTTTATCAAAAAAGTCAAGCATATTAAAATATATATATAGCAAGTGTAAATATATTATAATACATAATCTTTCTATTTTAATATAGTTTTTGATTTATTTTAGTTAATAAATATTATTTATATCTGTTCTAAAAAAAAAATTTCTTTCATAATATTATATAAATTAACTACTATGTTGAATCAATTAGAATCATTTGTAAACAAATCCCTCTCATTTTTAGATAACCCATATGCCAAAAACATTATCAAAATGCTTCTTGTCCTTTACGCAGGACTTGCCGCCCCAAGATTACCATCATTCCTCGCAAGCCTTTTCAACAATGCTTTATTCAGAATTGTAGTACTTTTCCTTATTGCTTACTTAGGACTTAAAGATACCACTATTGCTTTACTTTCCGCAGTTGCCTTCACTCTTTCCATTATTTTCTTAAAGAAAGCAGAAACTACCAACTCTATCTATGGTGCTTTACAAGCTGCCGTTGATACTCCACAAGAATGGATCAACGATATTGTTGATGATACCCAAAAAGTAATTGATGATGCTGTAGATACCGTCCAATCTGGTCTTGGTATTGATGGATCCGAAATTTCCGGCGTAATTGACTCCGCACAAGCAGGTTTTGATTCTCTTGTAGATGGAGCACAAAAAGGATTTAACAGCTTAGTAGATGGTGTCCAAGGAATTATCCCAGGTGGTGATGCTGCACCAGTTGCCGCAGCAGTAGAAGATGCTTCTGAAGCATATGATGCCCCAGCCGAAACTGAAGAAGCCGCACCAGCCTCAATTGGAGGATATGATGGAGGCTCTTTCGGAGCTGCTTTGTAAATAAATTTACAAAATAATATAGTAAGTAAATCTCTTTTTTTATAAAAATAAAAAAAACAAAATATAAATATTAGATATTAATATATATATGATGTTTTCAAATGAGATATTAACAAATATACTACTTGTTGTAATATGTATTACATTATCTTATATTTTGGGAATGACTATTGTAAAAGTTATAGATAAAAGACTTAGTCATTTCGAAATTAAAATGCCAAAACAAAATATTATAGTCAAGTTAAATGATCAATATAATTCTAGTTTTAAATCAGTTATACCTAAAAAAAAAGTTATAGTAAAAAAACCAAAAAAAGAAACTTATACTGATATAGAACCAGTTATAGATAATCAAGAAATAAATCAAGAAAATACGAATAAAGAAGGCGATATTGAAAATTTCTTTGAAGGAATTAATTATCAAAATAAAAGTATGAACAGAACTCCAGATATAATAGAAAATTTAACAAACGATATCGTCCAAGAAAATTTTTATGACGATTCTACACATACAAACGGATTAGAAAAATTTGGAAATATTAATCACAACCCAGATGATAACACAAGTAGAATAAGTGTTTATACAAATTGGTTAAAAACAAATAAAAAAAATTATCATAGTTTACCAAAAATTCATATTAAAAATTTAATGAAGGTATTAAAAGGAAAAGAACTTGCTGATAAAGATGTTCCAGAAAGTTTTGTTATTGTACGCGAAGGTGAAGAAGATATTGAAAAAACACCAGTACAAACCGGCTGCGGTTGTGGAAATTAATTTAACTACTAATTTCAGTAGTTAATAAAAAATTTTTTAATAATTGCTTACCAAAATTTGTCCCAATCGATTCAGGATGAAATTGTAATCCATATATATCATATTTTTTGTGTTTAATCCCCATAATAATATTATTTGATGTTTCTGAAATAATTTCTATAACATCAGGTACATTATCAGTATCACCGACTAATGAATGATATCGCATCGCACAAAATGGATTTGGTATCTTATTAAATAATTTATCACCATTATGTTTCATATTTGATGTCTTCCCATGCATTATTTCACTACATATTTTAATATTACCACCAAAATATGTATATATACACTCATGCCCTAAACAAATTCCTAAGATTGGGATTTTCCCTTTACATTTGTCTAATATTTCCTTATAATTACTAGTTTCATTTGGACTTTTTGGTCCAGGTCCCAAAATAATATGAGTGTAATCTAAACACTCATCTACATCAATCTTATCATTCCTAATTACATCTACATTATTAACTATTTCTGATACATATTGATAAATATTATATGTAAAACTACAATAATTATCAATTAACAAAATTCGTGTATCTTCCCTAATATCTCTTTTTAAATCCAACATTTCAGCATTAGATACAGCCTTTTTTACACTATTCATCTTATGAACAGTTTCGTAAAATTCAGTTTTTGGATCAGAATCAAATACTATACCACCACCTGCTTGTAAATAGACTGTACTATCTTTATATAAAATTGTTCGTATTCCTATACACATATCCAATGTTTCATCATAATTGATAAAACCAATGCCACCACCATAAAAATTTCTACGTTCTGTTTCAACTTCCGAAATATTTTGCATTGCACAAATCTTAGGAGCACCAGACAAAGTTCCTGCAGGAAATATTGCTTGTAAAGCATCTAAATAATCATATTCATCTTTTATTATTCCCGAAACCTGAGAACATATGTGCATTACATTTGAAAAGTATTTCACTTCTTGATACTCATCTATCGTAATAGAAGCAGGCTTACTAATCTTTCCAATATCATTTCTAGCCAAATCGACTAACATTATATGCTCACTAATCTCCTTGTCATCATTTATTAAATCTTCCTCATTAATCAAATCTTCCTCTTCATCTTTTCCACGAGGTCTAGTTCCAGCAATTGGGCATGTAGTAATTTTATTATCTTTTACTTTTAATAATAACTCTGGAGAAGCACCTATTAAAAAAAAATTCTTAAATTTTAAAATAAATCTGTATGGACTATTTTTACCAATTTTCATTAATTCATCAAATATATCATAGGGAAGAGCAGATGAATATTTATACATTTTTCTAGAAGGAACCACTTGAATGAAATCGCCACGATATATTCTACCTTTTAATTTTTTAACCTTTTTAATAAATTCTACCTTATTACAATTAGTTTGCCATTTGTCAGAAATATTATCCTGACTTAAAATTCTTTTCCATTTTATTTCCTCATCACTATTAATAAATTTTTCTAAATCGTCTATTAATTTAATTGATTTATCATAATTATCAGTAATATTTTCCCCTAAATTACAAACAGAACATAACTTAACTTTTTTTCTTTTATAATCAATTTCTATAAAAGAATGATATAAACAAAATATATTTATAGGAATATTTGTTGGATTATTATAATTAGATTTTACACTCTCTTCTATACTGCTAATATTTTCATACCCATAATACCCTAAATATCCTCCTATAAAAATAGGATATTTAATATCTTCAACTCTATAAAATTTTTTCTTAAAATTTTCACGAATCTTATCAGATGGTTCTTCATCGGTATTAATAACATGTTTTGGATTATATCCAATAATAGTTTTATCGTTTATGCTAAAACGACAAAAAAAATCATAATTAATTACCTTTTTTAAATTTGTATCATAAATTTCATTATAATCAATCTCCTTAAAAATAAGAGTAATATATCCATTATTAGATATATTCAAGTTCTTCAGTCTTGATAATGATGGCTCATAAAACATAAATAAATATACTTATTAAATATATTTATTTATGATTATTATATTTATTTCTTTTCTTAGCCTAATTCTAAAGTATAATTATATTCAAATGATATCCAAAAAAATAAAATACTTAATCCAGTCAAAATATGCCAATAATGATGAAGTGGTCTTATTTTTTTTTTATCAATTATCCATAAAATTTTGCCAATAATTAAAGACAATAAACCAAATATTGAATATTTATCAAATTTTAAACCATTATAAATATTAGCGTATACCATAAATCCAATATTCAATCCAATAGTTATTATAAAAATAATATTAGCATATTTCATTATCTTATATTGGAAAAAATAAATGAAAATAATTAAGAGTGGAATTTTAAATGTCAAAAAATCAAGGATTCCTGTTATGTTAAAACTATGAGCAACTTGACATAATAATAATGTATAAACAGTCAATAACATACCAATTTGATCTATTATTTTAAATATTAAAATATGCTTCCCATGCCAAAGTAAAGTTCCTAAACCTAAAATAAATATACTACAAATATATAAATTTTTTAAATTATTAGAAATATTATCAATGGAATGACTCATTACCGAAATAATTATTGCAGATAAAATATAAGCAAAACTAGTAAATGTATTCCATGGTTCAAAAACAGAAATACCACATAAATTACAAGTACAAAAACTTTCACAAAATAATTCCGAAGAATGAAATTTAGAAAACAAATTTCTTCCAGATAAATTTGGAATATACATCTATAATAATAAAATGATGAATATGTTTAAATCAAAAAATATTATTTATAATATTATATAAATATAATTTATAATATTATAATTATTATCATTGTTATACATGTCCATTCCCAAAATAACAAATTCAATATTAAAGAACAACTTATCTGAATGTTCTGAAGAAAGTATTATAAAAGCACTTGAAGATTTATTTGATCCAAATATTAACGATATTTTAAAAAGTTCATTCCTAACTGCAATAAATTTTGCAAATGGAAATGACTATTCATTATTGATTAGTTATTTAACAAAAGTTTTAAAAAATATATCCGATCAATGTCCTCTTGATTTTCCAATTTATGATATTGTTGGAACTGGTGGAGATAAGAAAAATACATACAATATTTCAACACCTGCTTCAATAATATGTGCTGGATCTGGTATTAAAATGTGTAAACATGGAAATCGTTCAAGTACTTCTAATTCCGGAAGTGCTGATGTTTTAGAAAAATTAGGTGCCAATATTAATTTGAATTCAAGACAAATTCAAGAAGTTATGGAAAATAATAACTTTTGTTTCGTTTTTGCTCCCCAATTTTATAAAAAGATGAAGCATATTATGCCTGTTAGAAGAAATGTTGGTATTAAAACAATATTCAATTTTATTGGACCCTTGATAAACCCTACAAATCCAACAGGTTTATTAATTGGTGTTTCAAATACAGATAAAGCAGATATTATTGCTAGAACATTAGCTGTAAATCCAGAAACAAATGTTATGCTAGTTCATAGTAATGGTATTGATAAAATATCTCCTTATCAAAAAACTAAATTTTGGAAAATAAAATATCATATAATAGAAAAAGGAACAATTAAACCAAGTGAATTTGGCTTTAGAGAATCAAATTCCGAAAATTATTTTAAAGGTGGTACAAATGCTATGTCAAATGCTCAAACAATTTTAGAAATTTTAATGAATATTGAACAAGGACCAATTAAAGATTTTATATTAGTTCATTCTGCTACATTAGCAGTTTTAGCAAATTTAGTATCAACACCTGAAGAAGGTATGGCAATTATGCGAGAATCAATTGAAAGTGGTAAAGCATTAGAACAATTAAATAATTATGTCAGAATGAGTAACAAATACTCAAAAATTAATTTTTTAGATAGAATCATTAGTAGAAGAAAATTGGAATTAAATATTAAAATGAAAATGAATCGGATACAGACATTTGATTTTCTCGATACTGAAACTAGACCAATGAATTGTTATGAAATTTTAAAAAATAATTCTATTAATATAATTGGCGAAATTAAACGTTCTTCACCAAGTGAAGGTAATATTAACTCTGATATTAATATTAACGAAGTTGTTACAGATTACATTAATGGTAGTGTGACTGGCATATCAATCCTTACTGAGAACGTCTGGTTTGGTGGTAGTCTTAAAGATATTAAATCAGTAAGAAATCAAATTGAAAATATACCAAATAGACCTTTTATTCTTAGAAAAGACTTTATTTTTTCTAGATATCAAGTTTTTGAAGCATACATTGCTGGTGCAGACACCTTATTACTAATAGCTTCATTAGAAAAACACATGATTGAATATGAAACAAGTTTAAAAGATTTAATTTTATTTTCACAGCATCTCGGTATGGAGCCGATTGTTGAAATTTATGATATAGATGAATTAGAACAATCTATTAATGCTAATGCTAAAATTATAGGTATAAATAATCGTAATCTAAAAACTTTTCAAGTAAATTTAAAAGTTTCAGAAAATATTATGAAATATGTTCATTCAAATTCTGAAAGATTTCAAGATATTGTTTTTATATCATTAAGTGGAATTTCGTGTAATAAGAATATACATAGATTAAAAAAATATAATATTAATAATTTTTTAATAGGAACTAGTTTAATGAGAGCGAATAACAAAACACAATTTTTAAAAAAACTTGTGGAATCTCCAGAAATTGAACCTAAAATGGTAAAAATTTGTGGAATTACACGTCGAAATGAATTAATTGCTACATTATTGGAAGGAGTAGACATGGTAGGTATCATGTTTTATAAAAAATCAAGACGATACATAGGATCAAATAAAAAAGCAAAAGAATTTGTAGAAATAATAAAAAAAAATAATTGTAGAGCAGTGGGAGTGTTCGTAAAACAAGATTTTGAAGAAATTAAAAATACTATATTAGAAACTGGTATTGATTTAGTACAATTATATGGATATACAGATTATAGTATTATTGAACAATTAAAGGAGTTATATTCAATTGAAGTTATTTGGGTAATCAGTGTCAGAAATTATAATGAATTATGTAATGTTAAATATCCAAATGATTGTTATGCTATTTGCATTGATAAAAAGAAAGGAAATAATCTTGGAGGTACAGGTGAATCACTCAATTGGGATAAAATAAATTTTAATTTGTTTCCAAATGAAACAAAAATTATGATTGCTGGAGGAATTACTCCAGAAAATGTTCATTTATTAAAAGATAATGAATATATTCACGGAATTGACATGTCAACTGGTGTAGAAAGTAAGTGTGGAGATAATATTATTAAGGATAATTTAAAAGTCCGAAAGATTTGTAGAATTATTAAAAATAAATTACCAAGTTATTTCGGTCAATTCGGTGGTTGCTTCGCCCCAGAGATACTTATACCATCTTTACTAGAATTAGAAAAATCTTATTTAGAAACACATGATAAAGAAGATTTTAAGAATTTATTAAAAAAATATAACAAATATGCTGGAAGAGAATCATTATTGTATAAAGCAGAAAATTTAACTGAATTTGTTAGAAAAATGGCTGATGATGGTAAAGGAGCAACCATTTGGTTAAAACGAGAGGATATGAACCATACTGGCAGTCACAAAATAAACAATTCTATCGGGCAGGCAGTACTTGCTAAATATTTAAATAAAAAGAAAATCATCGCTGAGACCGGTGCGGGCATGGCCGGAAGTTCGGTCGCAACGGTGTGTTCATTATTAGGATTAGACGGAAAGGTGTTTATGGGTGAAATCGATGTTAACCGTCAAAAGTTGAACGTATTTAAAATGAGAGCTCTTGGAACTGAAGTTCATCCTGTAACTACAGGAAGCAGAACTCTTAATTCTGCTGTTAATGCTGCTTTACGAGAATGGTCTTCGTGCTCTTCTGATACTCATTATTTGATTGGTTCGGCTGTTGGTCCTCATCCATATCCAACTATTGTTCGAGATTTTCAATCTATTATCGGAAGTGAAGCGAAAAAACAATTTGCAAAACAACATGGAGGATTACCAGATGTGGTGATGGCTTGTATAGGAGGAGGTTCTAATTCACTCGGTCTATTCGACGCGTTTGTGAATACAAGTGCTGAAATAATTGGTTGCGAAGCAGCAGGCTGTGCAAGTTTGAAAGATGGAACTATTGGATATTTACATGGTAGTAGAAGCTTAATTTTACAAACGAAGGGGGGTCAAATTGAGGAAACTCATAGTATATCTGCTGGATTGGATTATCCGGGGGTTTCCCCGATATTAGCAAATTTAATCGATAATGGCAGAATGGAGGTGAAAGCAGTAAATGATGATGAAGCATTAGAAGCATTTGGTATTCTTTGTAAAACCGAAGGTATAATACCAGCTCTAGAATCATCACATGTTGTATATCAGGCAATTCAAGAAGCAGTTAAACGACCGATGGGGCAAAATATAATCGTATGCTTGTCGGGGAGGGGTGGAAAAGATATTGAACAAATCAATGAACATATGAACCTCGTCTAATTAAAATTGATTTTTTTTTATACTATTACAATATAATACTAATTAACTAATACAAATTAACTAATACAAATGAGAACAACTAAATTTCACAGAAGAAATAAACCTTATACCAATGAGCAACTTGAGAAAATTTTTTATGAAGCCGGTTTTAAAATTGCTCCGATTGAAATTGATTTGATTAGAGAATTTTCCCAGTTGAATGAAGTAGTTACAATCAAAGTACAAAAAACTTTTAATAATGATGTTAGTGATTTTAATTCTGATAATAATGATATTTATTATTATTCAATGGATTATTATTCATCAATTTCGTATATCGAAATTCAGAAACGTTTTAAATCATTTATATATGATATGACATTTGATGATTATAAGTTCATGTATGATAATGGGTATTTGTCAGCGCTAGCTCAGTACAATTTTATTCCTGATTTTGTCTATGATGCTTTTCATAACAACGATGGGTTTTATCCACCTTTAGTTCATGATGCTGGAGATGAATATAATTTAGAGTGTTTTGCAAAATTAGCATATGCTTTTATGAAAGTAGCACAACATAAAGAATATTTTGGTTTTGAAGCAAAAGAAAAAAAAGGGGATATTACATTAACTTGTGGTTTATAAAATAAAATTGATTTTTCAATTACTTAATCAATAATAAAATCTATACTTATAATTAATACTTAAATTTAAGCAATGGGTAAAAAAAATAAAAAGGTATCTCCGCCTCGCGAATTCGAAACAACTGATGGAGATGAAACAATTAGATTTATTCTCGGCAGGAGCCAGGAGCAAAATGACCTCATAGTGAGAAATGCTAAAAAAGAAAATCCAAATTATTTTTGGTTTCATGCAGATAAAGTTCCGTCATGTCACGCAATTTTATTCACAGATAAGCCTAAATTAACTAAAAAAGAAATTCAAGATGTATCAAATAAAATACGAGATTATTCAAAATTAAAAAAAATGAATAGTGGATATGTAATTTATACAAAAATTAAAAATATTCATTTAACTGATATACCTGGAAGGGTTGTTCATGGATTGAATGTCGTAAAACGTTGTCAAGTAAAAAGGGAATTTAGGAAAAGGAAACCAGAAACGGAATTAGAATTAGATTAAATATTAAAAAAATAATATATTAAGGACTGGGTGTGAAAAAGAAACTAAAATCGTTTTTTTGATTATTTAAGCAAATTCATTCATTCATTCATTTCCCCCTCCCCCTCCCCCCCCTCCCTCCCTCCCTCCCCCCTCCCTCCATACATTTGAATATCGTATTCGATTTCGATATATTCAACACACATACAATGAACGTTCGATTTGTCGATACAAATACAATTCTTTATAAATTGTCAGATAAGGAAAGGCAAGATAAAATAGACAATTGGAATTTAATCAAAAAAATGGTTCAATATAATGAGAACCAGCAGCGCCTGGAGATGCACCATCGCCAGCACGTGCAGAACCAGAACGAGATGCACCATCGCGCACATCTGCAGAACCCGATGCACCATCGCCAGCATCTGGGGCTGGAACCGCTCACCTCCGAGATGCTACAGGGCATCTCGGAGGAGGAAAGGAAAGCGATTATCGGACCACGGCTGTATCCCAAGATTCAGGTGATGGAGCCGCGCCTGGCTTCAAAGATTACTGGAATGTTTCTCGAGTTGGACAATACCGAGATTCTGGTGCTGCTGTCGGATCAGAAAGCGCTGATGAACAAGATCAATGAGGCCATGGCGATACTCAAGAAGATGTTCCAGGAGATGTTCCAGGGCCAGCAGCAGTAGTGGCCGCACCGCCCCTTATAGGGCGAAGAATGAGAAGTCTCGGTGAAGTGTGATGATGAAGTCATGCCGCCGAGTATTTCACATTACTTACAGCATATGTAGATGCTCTAGCAAAGTGTTCTACAAAAAAACTATAAAGTATAAAAATTTTCAAGAGTGGGCTGCGACGAGCCATTCCGCCATTCGCATTTTTATTTGTTTACAAGTAAAAATATGAAAGTTTTCTTATTTTATAAAAAAAAAATTACATATCTTTATATTTAAGGGACTGGAACTTTTAATTTTATTTTAAGCAGTATAAAAATAATGAAACATTAGTCAGTTGCTGGACGAAATTTTCCATATACTTCTTCTTCATGATCTTTAATTGCTTGTTTTTTTGCTGCGATTTCTTTATTTTGTCTATTAATCATTTCTTCTTTCTTTTGTAAATCCGACATATGTTTTTTTGATTTTAAATCATTATTAAATTCTGTTGCTGATAATTTTTGAATTTTTTCTTTAAATTTTTGAATTGCTTTGATTTGTGTTTTTAATTCATCTACTTTTTTATTATATTTTTCTTCTAATTCTGTTCCAAAATCTTGATTTTCTTTAGAATAAATATTAAAAAGATTACTGTCACATTTGTCAAATTTTAAAAGTTGTTCCATCGTTGATAAAGTCATAGATTCTTGAGTTAAAGTCATTGTTTGCAAAATATTTTGAGATTTGATTACATAAGATATAAAAATATCGATTTTAACTTTTTGTAATTTCGAGTCCTTAATATATTTGTAATTTTAAATTTATAAATATATATTATTATCATTTTCTAGGTTCGAACTGTCGTCTTCATTTTCATTATAATCTTCATTATTATTTTCTTCATGATTATCAATAATATCTTGATAATCATCATATTTAGGATATTCACTATCACTATCACTATTATCTGTAAAACAATCAAATCCATTATTTTGAGATATTTGATTTATGAATGATAAAAAACAATTTTTTCTTTGTACTTCAAATATTGGTACAGGATTATTAAAAATTTGTTTATTAACTTCAACTGATAATGTTTGAAAATATCGTTTGAAAAATACAGACAAAGATATTACACGATATTTTTCTTCTTTATCATTATTATCAAATGGTGATTTAATTAAAAAATTTTTAACCATTGACATAATAATAATTAAATGAATATTTTGATGTAATATCATTTTTCTCATTCGTAATAATTTTGATGAATAAGAATCAATTTCACTTTCTTTAACATTAACTAGTTTTAATTCATTTTCGTCAAAATATTTCAACCTAGTATTACAAAATGAATATAATGTTTCATGTTCAATATTTTTAATAATTTTATTATTATTAATTTTATTCAGGAAATCAAGAATATTTTTAATTTTGGTATAAGTATTTTTATTTGAATTAATATTAATTTTACTAAAAGTATCAATTAGATAATTAAAATCGGTTGTATAGTTATCTGGATTTTCAAAATTTTTTTCAATAGTTGAAAAATAGTTAATAAATTCTTCTTTATATTCCTTAATGTTTTGTGGAATAATTTGAAAATTTTTATAAAATTCAGTCATTTTTTCTCTATCATTTTGATATAAACATTCCCATGACCAAATATATGGTTTTTCAACATGAGGATTAACATTATCAGGACCTAAAGTTTTTTCAAATATATCTTCAGAAATATAAGCATGTTCTGATTTGTCTAAATAAGATAGTAAAAGAGAAAATGCTTTTGTTTCAATTTCTTCTTGATTTTCATCATATTTATCTATTAATTTCATATTTATTTTTTTATCAGGCATAATCATATTTTCAATTAAATTTTTCATATAATTTTTATTTTTTTCATCCATAGTTGTAATTTTTGTCATAAAATTAAATAAAAAATCTAACATTTCGTTCATTTTTTTAACATCTGTATTAAGATTTTTATAACATGTTTCAAATTTTTCTTCATATGGTTTAAAATCTTCATCTGTTTTACATTCGTTTAAAATATTTTGAATTTTATAAATTGGATTAAAAAATCTTTGAGAAAATTTCGTAATATTTGTAAGATTATTTTCAAATTCTTTAATAATTATAGAATATTTAGATAGAGAATGTTCATAAATATTATTAGATAATAATTTAAAAACATCATTTTTGACATATGATAGTAAAGAAATTACTTCATTTTCGATTGTCATTAATCCATCTTTATAACCAAAATTCTTTTGAATAGATGCTTCTTTAAAACTAGTTTTACCTAATAATTTTTTAATTATTTTATAAAGTTTTTTGAATAATAGTTGTTCTGAAAATTTTAAAATACCATCAATAACATAATGTGAATTATTATTTTCATTAAATAATTCACGACATTCTTTTTTTAAATCTTGTTCATCCAAATATGGATTTGGTATTTTAAATAATTTTGGATAATCATGTTTTAATTTATCAATAAATGAATATCGTGTATCAGTTTCATTTTTTTTTAAATTAATAAACTTAATATTTTTATTCGTATTCTTTACTTTATATCCAAATAAAGATTTTTGACAATCATTATTTTTTACTTTTAAACAAACTTTATGTGTAATTTTATTTTCAATAAAATGAAAAGGAAAATCAATAGATGAAACATTTTTAAACATATGATATATTTTAAAATGTTTTAAAATTTCGCTGTTTGTTTCATTTGTAAATTTTTTTATACAATATAGACACTCATTGTGATTATATCCACATGGTAATTTAAAACTTTTATTAAAATCTATATTATTTGCGATATGTTTATGATTATTTAATAAATGTAAATGAAGATTCATTTCATTATCAATTGTATAAGGACAAACGGGGCATAAAAAAGATTTATAATTATATTGATTTAAAAAATTTCTAATTTTTTGACATTCAATTAAAATAGATTTTAGTTTATTTTTTTTAAAAATATATTCTTCTTTTGAACAAAAATGCTTATTAAAATAATTAAAAAATTTTTTTCTTTTAAGTAATAATCGAACGCTACTAATATTTACATTTAATAATTTTTGTAAATTATGAACAAGTCTATATCTTAGATGGTGTTCTTTTAAATATTCTTCTTTTTGTTTATTTGAATAAGTAATTGGAATTAATATATTTAAACCATTACCAATAATAGTATTTTTCAATAAATCGCATCGTTTTTTTTTTATTGTAACAAATTCAATATCTTCATTTTTCACAGAGTTTTCTAACTGCGATATTTTTTCTTTTAAATTTTTGAATTCTTTTTCGTAATTACATATTTTTTCATATGTAATTTGAATATCGAATGTTAAGTTTAATTTAATAAAAAGTTTTTGTATATTTTTTTCATATATTTCAAAACGTTGAATAATATCATTCATTAAATTATGATAATATAGTTTATTTTGATTAACTTTAACATCCGGGTAAATTTTATGCTGTTCTGTCATAAAGTTGACGTAATTTGTATCTGTAAGAATATACTTACCAATATTATGTTTAATATAAACTAAATATTGATAGTATTTTTTAAATTCTTCAAAATTAATGTTATCAATGTTCATAATGTTAAACATATTTTATGAATTAATTAAGTAATAAAATATTTATTATTTATGATAAAAATAAATCAATTTTTTTTTAGATATAATAAAATACATATCAAGTCCATGTTAAAAAAGGGTATTTTTTTAAATATTATTAAAACTTTCAAAAATTGTATCTAATTTTTTGATAGATTTTTCAGTTTCTTTTTTAACATTCATTTTAATTTTAATTATCTTACGTTTTTTTTGTTTTTCTTTTTTAGAATTTGTCTGAATATATTCAGACGAAGTATTATTAAATACTAAAAACTCAGTATTATTATTTAATGGACAAGTTTCAAATTGTGAATTATTCCAAGCATTTTGTTCTTCAAATACTAAAATTTGATCATATTCAAATTTTTTTTTTTCAAGTTGTTTCCGAGTTTTAAAAATTATTTTCATTATATCTGCTTTATTAAATTTACTACAATTACGTAAATCTTGTTCATAATTTGAAAGTTTATTCTTTAATTGATTATAAGAGAAAAAATACTTGCTGTTTGTAATTTTGTTTTTATTATAAAGAATTAAAGCAATTCCATATAAAAAATTAAATCTCTCATCGTGAGATTGAGTTGTCTTATATGACATTAAATAATTTGTTGATAAAGAGAATAAATCATATAAACACCTTACATATGTATATAAATCATTTGATTTTGGTTTAAATGTTAATTCAGTGTGTTTAAATTCTCTAATAGTATCAGAATCTTTACTTAATTGTAAATGTTCTGGAAGAATTACAAAATCTTCTCTTTTTGTATGAAAAACTCTTAATCCTGGAAGAATTTTATCAGGTCTTCCACCATATGTATCCAATGATATAATAAAAGTATCCTTTTTTGAAATTCCAATAATCATACAAGTAAATCCTTTATAATGTCCAACAATTGGTTTAACTAATTTTCCAATCAAATCTGTATTAACGATTATTTGTTTAATATTTATTTTACATTCTTCAAGAAATATATTTTCCTCATCATTTTTAATAATAACATGAGTTTCAGTTTCTTTAAAAACAATACCAGTTTTATCAATATTATCGCCATCTAGAATTTTAACTGTTTTTCCTAAAAAAATAGGAGCAATATGTAATTTTTTATCAATTGTAATGTGTGATGTCGCTAGTAATTTTTTAAAATTTAACTTATCTTCATTTAAAATAACATATTGAATTAATGACAATAATTTCATTAAATCTAATACTATTTGTGAATAGCCTTTATTAAATTCTTTATTTCCGTTATTAACATACATTCTAAAATACATTTCTAATTTATTTTTGACACAATATCTTTGATTAAACCAGTATTCATTAAATATATCATATACAACTTTTTTTGCGAATATATTAATATTTATTGAATTTGAATTTTCAAAGAAATTATTAAGTTTATAAATTAGACTTGAAACTACATTCTGTGATTGTTTCAATAATACTTTAAATTTATTCTCTTGATATAAAATTTTATCATTTTTACTACTTTGTTGATCCTGCGAATCAATAAGTTTTTTTAATTGACGTCCTTCTTCTGTTAAAGGAATATACTTATATTCATATTCTACATATGGTAAATACGTAACTGTTTTAGAACCCTGAATCTTACCAGTTTTAGGATCTAAGGTAGGCATCATATTTCTATTATATTCCATTTGTTGAATACAATTATCAATTTTTAATTCCATCTCCTCAATTTTATCAAAATTAACTATTTCATTTTTTTTATACTCCTCTAAAAGAGCACGATAACGAACAAGTTCTTTTCCTAATTTAATACAACTTTCGACAGCAATATCTTCATCACAAGTTTCTTCCATATATTCATAATTTACACTCAAAGATTTTATTTCAGCATCAAGTTCCTCTAGTTGAGAGATATATGAAGATGCATCTTCACCCATTAATTCTAATTGATTAATTAATTGTTGTAAACTGTCTCGTGTTTCTTTTATTTCGCATAAATATTTAAATGAAGTTTCTTCAACAACATTATCGTTATTTTCTTCTAATTTTTGATTAGAATACATTAACTCATTTAAATGAGATTCTATTGAAATTGTTTTATTTTTAAGAGATTGTGATTTTTTAATACATTTATCATTTCTTTTTTCAATTACTTTTTTTTCTTTAGATTGACGTTTATACATTGATGTTAAAATTTCAATCCAAGTGAATAGTTCTTTTTTATTAGATGGTAAATTCTTTAATAATTCGGAAGATAATAACATTTTTTGGACATCTTTTGACAAATCTTTAGTCATATCTGTTATCATTAATAATTTTCTGCTAGTTTTCTTTTTCGTGGAAAAAGATTTAATATGTTTATAATAACTTTTTTGTAAAGTTATATACATATCCATTAATTCTTTATCAATATTAATTTTTTTAAAATTTAAAATTTTTAAAATCAAAGAATTAAACAGAACATACAATGAACAGCCTACACTAAACGATTTCATTTTAATATCATATTTATAGATTTTTTGTATAAAAGATACTTTTTCAACCGGTGTATTAAAAAAATTAAGAATATTTTTTAAAATAAATTGATAAATATGAATATTATTTTGATTCATATTAGAATAAATGTTATTTAGTATATAAAACAAATTGTTATGAACATCATATTCAACTTCATCTTTAAAATAGTTTAATTTTAAAAAATGATAACATCGTATTGATGTTCCATAAATCAAAAATTCTTCAAAATTATTATTTAATAAAGATAAATACTCAAATATATTCCTTTCAATTTGAGAAGGAATGATTTCGGTAAATATTTTATAATAACATTCTTGTTTATTTTTAGTTTTTTTTGATTTTTTTAAAATTTTTCTAGTTTTTTTATATTTTTTAAACATATTTTCGTATTTATTTACAAAAGCTTCATCACAAATTTGAAACATATGAAAATTAAATCTTTCCTTAGATTTAATTCTTTCATTAACAAAAGACAATGAATTAGTATCAAGTAATTTTTTACATTGTGAAAAGTATTCAAAAATATCCATAAAATTTAATTCATTTTTTGGATCTAATTGATAAAATCTCTTATGATATATTTGCATTTTTTCAATTTGTTTTTCTTTTTCATCTAAAATATATTCATTATTTTTTGGAATAATTTTATTTGTATTCATATTAATAAATTCAATAATAGAACTAACATAATTATTCATACTTAATGTAATATGAGATGAATTTAATCCTTGAATAATTGTTAAAATATTATCATCAATATTAAATAATGATTTTTTATTATAATCAGCAATAAGAGATGAAAGTGAAATACTTCTATTAAATAATGTATCATAAAGATTTTTATTTTTACCATTAGGGCTTACATTTAAATATGTTGAAAAAAAATTAAGTAATTTATCTAAATAAATTACATTGTAATTCATATCAGCATATGATTCTAAACTATCAAGATTTTTAATATATCCTTTTTTTTTACAAATATCAATAATATATTGTGAATTCTTATCTATTAGAAATTTAGGAAAATTTTTCGAGTTTTTAGCACTAAATCCAATCTTTTCTAAAATAGTAATAAATTTATTATATTCATCAGAACTATCTTTACTTTTTTGTCTAAAATAATTTAAACAAATTAGTTTTCTTTCCATATTTAATTCAGATTGTAATTCTTCTTTATATATCTCATCAATTTTTGAATCGTTTTTTTTCTTAGAATTTAGATAATTTTCAAGAAACATTATAAATAAGTTTCTTGTAAATTGGTCAAATTCATAAGGTGAATTATATATATTCATTTTTACGAGTATTATAATTATTTAAAATTAATTATATATCTAAAAAATCAATTTTAAATCAAATTTAATTTATTTACGATTAAAAAATTATTTACACTTGAATATGATGATTATTACTAATGTATAAAAATTTTTATACATTAAATTAAAAATAAAAAATGAATTTTTATTTAATAAGTTAAATAAAATTGATTTAACAATATTAAAATTATAATATATTAAAAATGTCTGACATTATTAACTTTTACAATACTAATTCAATTAGAACTTATGAAGATGCCCAAGATTTTTTAAAAAAAGAACCATATTTTCTGGATTTAAAATATGATGGTGATATTTATCGAATAAGTCATATAGAAGGTAAAAGCGATAGAAATAATAAAATTGTTAAAACTTTTTCTGGATTAATTTTAAAAAAAGATAACATTGGGGATATTCTATATAGAGGTCAAAATTTATCAGAACAAATTGTAGTAGAAAATACAATTACAAATGATGATATTAAAACGGTTAATGTAAATGATTGGGAACATATTACAGTTCAAAAATTATACGATGGGTCACGCATCAAAGTATTTTATATTGATGGTATTGGGTGGAATGTTTCTACTTCTAGATGTATTAATGCTTGTAAAGCATTCTGGAATTCACCGAAATCATTTTACCAATTATTTATGGAATGTTTAGGTAATTTTAATTTAGAAAGTTTGGATAAAAATAAGTGTTATACATTTATTATCCAACATCCTGAAAATAGAAATGTTATTCCCTATTCAATCCCATCATTAATTCATGTATCTACATACGATAAAATCACAAACAATATTGTGGATATTGATATTGGACTTCCTAAAGCAGAAGTATGTGTATTTGAATCTTTTGATAAACTAATAGAAAATTTATTAACATTAGAATATACATCTCCAGGTTATATGTTAATTGATAATAATCATAATCGTGTCCATCTTATTTGTTCTAAATATGATAAAATTCGTAAATTAAAAGGTAATGTTCCTTTAATTTCACAAAGATATTTACAATTACGTAAATCATCTAGAGATGATATTTCCAAATTTTTAGAAATTTTTCCAGAATATAAATTTATATGTGATGATGTTGAAAAACATTTAACATATATTTGTAAAACAATTTTTCACAAATATCAATTAAGACGAAAACAACACAGAAGAGTTTTCCTGACTCCGATTGAACGAGAAATTCATTATAAAGTACATGGATTATATTTAGGAATGCGAATCCAAAATAATATTAATCAAACAAATATTGTAAGAAGTATTGTTTTAGATGATATTACTCTTTTGGTAAATGGGCTTCCAGTATATAAAATTCTACAACTTTTACGAAACTCAAATATTTCAATCTAATTTATGACATATACGTTTTTTAATATAGCTATATTGATTTTTGACCCAAAATAAGGAACCAATTATTAAAGCAACTCCACTAAAAATAAATACCCATTTATCAATAAAGCTATTTACATCAGTATAAATATAAATTATAGCAAATGGCGTTAAAATAAAACGAATAAAAATAAACACAGTAGTAAAAATTATGAATAGTAATTGAGTTTTGTATTTTATTAATTTAAAAATTTTGAGTAAATTAAACAACGGACCAGAACACTCTCCTAAAAATAAAACAAGTGATAATAGATTATAATATTTTTGTAAAATAAAGCTGTATAAAATCATAGCAATACATACAAAATGATGATATACATATATATAACTTTTATTATAAAACGACCAATATGTATCATATATAAAATAAAATAAACTAATATAGTGCCAATTTGCTAAAAAATTATCTTCAATTAGATGTGATTGATTGGCTATTAAAAAACAAATATCAACATATGAACAAAAAGTTGCAATAATACCATGTGTAAACGAATTATATAAATTAAATATTTTAACCAAATTTTTTTGAATATAAAAATCACCTAAAAATATTATTAAAAAGTATATTGATGAAAGTAAGAATGTAATACATATTGGGGATATCATTATTGTTGGTTAATAGATAAAGAATTATTTTTATATCATTTTGAAGAATATAATTTTTCAAAAAATATCTCTTTATTATCATATACAGATGAATTCTTGTCAAGGTAAGATATATAATCATAGTGATAAACAAAAAAAATTTGGTTTTTTAGATATATATAATTTATTAACTTACAAATTTTATAATGATAATAAGATAACAATTCTAAACTCTGATTATACATTATTTTTAAAAAAAAAATCCATCTTAAATAGTCAATTAGAAAAAATTATTAAAAAACAAAAGACATCTCCAAAACAATTAATGAATCAACTAGAAGATATATTAGAAAATAGAATTATTCTTTTACAAAGTGTAAAAAAAAAAATAAATTTATATTCATCAATAAAAATTAGTTTCTCTAATTTAAAAAAAATAGAGAAAGAACTTACACAAATAAAAGAATCTGATAAAGATGAATTTAAACTATTGACAGACTTATTATTAAATGGTAATTTAATTTTAGATAATAAATATACTCTTTATGATAATTTTAGTAAATTTTTTAATACGTCAAATGAATTTTCAAAACAAATTATTTCTGAAAATAAAAAAATTACTGAAAACATTATTCTAAATAAAAATACTTTATTTGACAATATAAATAATGAAATAGATAATGAATTGAAAGAAAATTTGAATACACAAAGATTGATAAAAAAAATGAATACAATTTTTTATATTTCACCTTATACAAATAAAATTGATTCAAATAAATTAAACATTGAAATTGATACTATGAAATATCATTCAAATAAATCAAATACAATAATTACAAAAATATCTTATCCAATAATTAAACCAATTGTTATATATGATGAAAACAATAAACCATTTAAATTAATGAATGTATATTCACCAAAAGTATGGACAATTAATAATACAAATTTAAATTTGGAAAATGTTTATAATAATGCATTAATTTATATTAAAATTAATTATTTATTTAATACAAAAACAAAAACTGATATAAAAAATTTACAAAATTTATTTAAGCAAACAGATTGTTTTTTGAAAAATAAACAAAAAGAATACAATATATCTGAAAAAAAAGAAGAGGAAAACAAAATTGAGACACATTTTCGATTTACTAATACTTTTTTAAAAAATATTATAAAAACTTATTCAAATATATTAGATGATGATTTTATATTTAATAAATTAATACAAAAAAAAGATGGTAATATTGAAAAATATTTCATTAATAAAACTTTATCTCAAACAAATCATATTATTTTAGATGAAACAGAAAAATATATATTACGAACATTATTAAATTTATCAAATAATGATAAAAAATTTCATAAAATAATTAATAGTCTTTTAATAACTTTAAATAATGATGAATTAGAATTACATAAATTATTATATGAATTAATTAAAGTAAAATTTGAAAAATCAATTACAAAAACCTTTCAAGATAATAATTATAGGAAAGATACGTTAAAAATGAAACAAAATAAAATAATTATTCGTGATTTTCCAAAAAGATATCAATATATGAAAAAAGTTTTTCAAAAAAAAAAAAAAAATTTATCACAATATAAAAAACAACTAATTGAACAATCTACGAATAAAAACATTCTTTCAAAAATACAGATATCAAAAAATCTAGAAAATGATATAAAACAAATTCAAATAGAATTAATAAGTGATGGAAAAAAAATACTCAAGCAATTAAAAAATGATTCAATTTTTATAACTAAAATTAATAATTTTATAAAAACATTTATTAATGACTTATTTTTATTGAAAAAAAATTTTAATACAAATATAATGGAATTTAAAACAACTATAAAAAAAGTTTTAGTTAAAATACCAGAAAATTTGGAATTATCTAAAGGAACACTTGATATAATTGATGGCGAAGATTTAGAACTTGACTATTTTAATCCAGAAAATTTTTTCATATTATTATCTTACATGAGTAATCAAGATGATAATTTTGTAAATGATGTTTATAACTTATTTATAAAAATATATAATATGAAAGAAAATTTAAATCCAGTATTTGATTGTTTTGAAGATATACAGACAATTTTAAATACTAATAATTCAGAACACATTAACAATAAATCTGATATATGGATGTGGGAAAATACATGGGAAGATAAAAAAAAATGGGAAATTAAAAATAATAAGATTATTAATTATAAAAAAAATTTTTTGATTACATATCCATTTATTTTTACAAAAACAAGTCAATTATCTAACCGAAACGATATTTCTCCATGTATTTTAAAATGGCTAACAGAGGATGATAAAATTTTTATTGAAATGGCTAAAAATTTTCAAACTTCTAAAGATATTGAAAGTTTAGATTTTTTATTGAAAACATTAAATAAAAAAGAAATTAAATCATTTTTTGATATAGATAATAAACTTTCATTAATTTCTAAATTTTTTTCTAATTTAGGTTCTTTTAGTACTTATGATAAAAATTTAAAAATAATAAAAAAAAATAAATGTTTTACTCCAAATAAAATACAAATAGAAAATGATAATATATTATCAAGATACAACAAAATTTTAAAATTAGATAATGATATTCAATTTTTTGAAAAACAAATATTAATTAATTCTTTAATTCAAACAAATCTTTTAGACAACATTAAAAATTTAACAAGTATTGTTAAAACATCTGGTTCAAGCGTTGAACAACGAAAATTACAGAAAAATATTAAAATATCAAATACAATTTTAATGGAAAAAATATATCAATTTATAGGATTTTTATATAAGGTTCATACCAAAAAAAATATGACAGAACGACAACAAAAACGCGAAAATATTCAAAAAAATACAGTAAAAGAAAAAGAAAATTTTGAAGAAGACATCAATATAGATGAAAATTATGAAGATGTTATTACTGATATTGATGATATATTTTAATTAAAATCGAATATTTAATATATTATTTAATAATACTGATTGAAATGGGAAATTGTACTTCACAATCATTAAATACTGTTGAAAACTCATCATCTAAAAGACAGACAATTTTTGGCTTTAGTAGAGAATTATTATATTATTGTAGTTTAAAAAAAAAAAACAAAATTATAGATTTAATTAATTCTAATTATTTCAACAAATGTAATATAAATTTTCAATGTGGGAATGGTTGGTCTCCGTTATTACAGGTATGTCAATCAACTTATCAAATTCATAATGAAAATGATACTCAACAGATTATTAAATTTCTTCTATTTAACGGAGCAGATATTAATTTGTCTAATTGTATGAATTGGACGCCGTTAATGTTTTCTGTTAAAAATAATGATTATAAAAGTGTTAAATTATTAATAGAAAATGGAGCTGAAATTGATTATCGGAATAAAATTGGTTTTACTTCTATTATGTATGCTATTATAAATAATAATGACAAAATATTAGTATTATTATTAGCAAATTTATCATATCACGTTTCATTTATGGATACCTGTTATGATAAAACTATTTGGGATTATGTTGTAAAAAAATCTAAGTGTAAAGCAATTTTAAACGTGTATGCAAGAAAATGTGTTAAAGATATTATTAAAAATGAAAATAAATATTTATGTAAAGATATATTAAATATTATATGTAAATATTTGGCATTTATACAATAAAAAAAATTTCCAGTCCATATTAAAAATATTTATTAATAATAAATATAATGAATAAACTTCCTGAAGATTTAATATATAAAATTACAGATTATACATTACCACATGAATTTTTTAATTTTAAATGCACTTCCAAAGAAAATTATCGTATTTGTGACCAAAAAAAACATATTTTTTTATATAAATATTATGATATTGAAAAATTTTTTATAATTGAAGATAAAACTAAATTATTAAGTATCGAAATATGGGCGAATATAATTAATCAGAAATTATTTATGAGATGGTTAAATCATATAGTATATACAAGAGATCATAAAACATGTCAAAATATTTATAATATAGTATGGAAAACTATCGTTTCACCATATTATATAAAAAAATATTGTCCTACACGATATGATCATAAATCAATCGTAGCACGGATTAGACAATTTAGAGATTTAATCTTCGAAAGAAGATTTAAGCAATATCAAAAAGGAATTTAAATATATTAATTATAATAATTATTTAAACAAATAAATGTATGAAGAAAAAAAGGAAGACGTAGTATTAGATGTAAATGGGAATGTAGATGTAGATGATAATGTAAATAATAATATTGTCCAAGATAAACATAAAAATAAAACTTGTGTAACGGAATGTTTAGTATATTTTTTACTTTTAATTACATTCATAATTGTATGTGTTTGTGGAAGAACTGTTGGGGAATATAATTATTATGTAGCAAATGGTGTATCAAAATTACTATTAAATCAAGATATTGCTGATGATACACTTATTACACAAGGTGAAAAAAGTTTTTATGATATTTCTATGATTAATGATGTTTGGTTATATTACGAACAAATATTAATACCGGTTTTATTAAATGAAGAAGATGTTGCTATACAGAACATTCTTCTTGGTGGAATAAGAATCCGACAATTAAGAGTTATATCCGAACAATGTGCTCACCATCCAGAACTATTTACGAAATGTTATCCTAAATGGGCATCTAAAAATGAAGATAAAACATCTTTATCTAACTTTGATACTCCAATAAGTTGGACTTCTTGTGACGATAATCATGAACAACAAACCTGGTATGGATTAGTTGATACTTATCCGGGTTCTGGATTTGTTATTGATATTCCTAAAAATAAAACAGAAAGTCTTGAAATTATTAATACTCTTAAAGAAAATGATTTTATTGATAAACAAACACGAGTAATTTTTACAGATTTTAATTTATACAATCCTAATTTAAATGTTCACACAGTTGGAAGGTTATCATTTGAATTTCCGCATACTGGTGGAATACAAACATATAAGGAAATCAAGACCTGGCGTTTTGAGAGATATAGTGATACGCGAGGGAAATTAGTAAGAATATTTGAAATTATATTAATAGTGATAATAAGTTTTAATACTTTATTAGAATTATACAATTTAAGACAATATTGGAAACAATTTGAAGATAAAAAATTCTGTGAAAAATTGAAAAGCACATTAGAGTCATATTTTAAAAATAAATGGAATATACTTGATATTTTAAATTTAATATTTTTCTGGATAACAATTGGTCTTCGCTTTTATGAAATGAATTATCATAAAAAGATAAATTTATATTCTACTGATAGTTTTGTATCATTACGATATGAACAATTTCTTTTCTTATTAGAATCACAATTACAAATGGTAAATGGATTTTTATTATGGATAAAAATGTTTAAATATTTTACATTTAGTAAAAGAATCAGATTTCTATTTGCTATGTTTGAAAGAACGGCAACTGATTTATTTATATTTGTAATTGTATTATTCCTTTTTATTTTAGCGTTTGCTACAACAGCTTTTCTATCATTTTCTTCTGATGTAGAAGATTTTAGATCTTTGAATTCATCTATTTTAAATTTGGTTCGTTATACAGTAACAGATATGGATGTCCAATTATTAACGAATTCAAGTTTAATAATTGGACCTATATTTTTTGTTTTTTGGAGTTTATTAATGATACTCATATTAGCTAATGTATTTATTGCTATATTGAGTGATGCTTATAATGCAATTAATATTGAACAAAAAGATGAAAAATTAAATATTTCAAAAACATTGTCGAAAACGTATAAAGATTTTATAACTAGTTTAAAACAAAATATATCAATAAAATCTACTTTTTCAGATATTGATAAAAATAACGATGGTCAAGTAAATGCGATTGAATTACAAAAAACTACTGGATTAAAACGAAAAGATGCTCAAAATGTTATAAATATGTTTGACACTGATAATGATGGAAATTTAAATCAACAAGAAATGAACAAATTAAAGAGAGCATTAACCAAAGAAAGTAATGATAGTATGATGTGTGAAGATACGAATGAATTAAACGAAATTGTTAATGATATTATTGAAAATATTAGTATTAATGATAATAGTCAGGAATACATAACAGATGATATTGTAGACGAGTTATCATTTATTTCATTTACTGATGAAAATATTAGAGTAGAATATACAAACAGTAATTCAATATCTAGAAATGAAAATTCATAATTTTTATATTAAGAACAAAAACAGATTAATTTCTATTATTATTAATTATAATGGAAATTAATATTTTAAAATCTCAAAATAATGATATTGACTTTTTTATTCAAAATGCTTATGAAAATAATATAAGTTCTTGCACTATGTTAAATCATATTTTTAATTCGTTAGTTAAATCTCTTCGAATTAGTGATAAAATAGATATAAATACTATTAATTCATTTGTAAAAAAATTGATATTAGCAACATCATCTAGATATAACAGAATTAGAATGTACTATCCAAAATATGACGATTTGGTTACTTTCTTCAAACCAATATTATTTATTCATAAAACATTACAAATACATGTTCCATTTTTAGAATTATTTCCACCAGAATTATTACAAATTATATTAAAATATGCAGACTCTAGGGGTAAAAAGGTTATAATTTTACCTCAAATTAGATTACATCGTCGTTCTGATAATTGGATAAAAGTAGGTCAAAATCAATGGGGAAGAATTTAATTTCTTTTTACTCTTACTATTTCTGCTTTACCATTTTTTAATCTTCTGCCTGTATATTTATATCCTTTTCTTAATCTTCCTGTATTACCTCCTGTTTGGATAATACCTCTATGTTTTCTTACAGATTTTCTGGTTCTTCTTTTACCTCCTACTTTTATAGTAGTTATACTAAGAATATTGTTAAATTCGTTTTTTGTTGGATCAAATGCTAAAATAATATTTTTATTTAATAATTTATTTTTATTAGCCTCTATAGCTCTAAGTAATCCTCTTTTTACTTCATCATGACCGCCAAATCTGATTCCGGGAACATCAGATAAAACTAAAGTATTACTTTTAAGAGATTTTGAAAAATCTTCCAATAGTGCTTGATATTGATGATAAGATAATTCTTCTGGTTCGCCCAAATATTTATCTTGTTTGTCTGTCTCACTATTCCAGTCAATTCCATTAATATGATAAACTCCGTTAAATGTTTTACCATATTTCTTTATTCCATTTTCTACTACATTCTTCCAGACTGAACCTGCTGGTAACTTATTAATACTAGAGTGAGCATTTGACATTATCTGGTTTTGAGTGCTACATACCTTTCCGAATAATGTTTTGTATTTCTTTTGTGGGTCTTTACTATGTGAGTCTTTACTATTAAAAATTATTTTTTTAAAAGTGTTTTTATTAAATATAGTATCATCGCCATTGAATATTTCAGTAACAGCTTTATTCGTTCCTTCCATCCCATGTATTCCAGCTTTATTAATTCCATTTGTTAACATTATATTATCAAGATTTGAAAACTTTTTCCAATATTCTTTATTTTGCATTAGGGTGGAGGGGTCTGATCCTTTATATATATTTACATATACTTTTAGAGAAGAGGATTTAGAAGATTTAGAGGAAGAGGAAGTTTGAAATAATTCTGTTTTTGGATTATTCAACATGAATAATTGACGCGAAACCCTGTCCTTCGAATCCAATGGGAGAACAAGGTTTAAACTCTGCCATTGTATAATATTACCATATTCGTCGCCGGTAGCACATTTTTTTTTTATACATTCTATCATCGGATATCTATAAAAAATATGATCTTTATCATTATTTTCTATATCCAGTGAGATATTATTTTTCTTATATCCAAATAATAAATTCATTGCTTCCGCTGAATCTATTTGTATCCCAACATCTAATCCCGGAGTGTCTATAAGAAAGTTTCTATAATGTTCACTACCTTTAGAAAATACATTTTGAACATATTTTCTAAGGTTTTTAAAAGTTGCAGTATTTTCATTGACTAAATGTGTTGTATTAAGTAGTTGCATTAGAGAACTCATATAACAAGTATTTCCTAGATTTTTTAACCCCTTTACATCTGGTAATGATTTAAGATGTTGTTTTTTACGATATAAAAATATATAACCATTTTCCTCAATTCGATCTATAGTTTCTGTATCCTCCAAAGTCTTAACATTCTCGAATGAATCATCACTAATATAATACCATGTATTTTTTCCCTTATTATTTCTTTTAACATAGGCTATATAATGCCCACCATTTGCATCCTGCCCTAGATGACAAACTACTGCTGCTAAATAAAATTTAGCCCCATAAATTTGGAGTATTTCTTTCTTTTGGATTCTGTTTATATTTTTTATTCCAGTCTCAACTTTTTTATTTTCTTCATCATATACGGTTTTCGTATCATAACGTTTTATATAAAACAGGAAATCATTAATTTTGTTCTGGCCACGCTCAAGATCTTGTTGTAAAAACTTCTCAGCTTCAACCCTCTCCACCTTATTTTTACATTCAACATCGTTTATTGTCTCTTTTGTAAACATATTATTAACTACCTGTTGAATAGTTGGGATTTTATATGTTTTCCTTTCAGGAGGTGAATCATAACATTTCCCTTTATCTTCAGAATAAACCGTATCAGTAGAAAGGGCTAAAGCCTGAATTTCATTATCAAACCAGTTATCTTTATTTGTATCTTTTTTTTCTAAATCAACATTGAACAACGTTTTATGTATTTTTTCAAAATGATTATAAGCGGATGATGGCATTGAGTACACATCATATGTATTATTATCTTTTGCTTTAAAATCCTTTAATGAATCTTTTTTATTAACTTTATCAAAAGCCTTGTCAAATTTTTTTTTATTCGTTGGCGAAACTATATAAATACTATTAACACTTGTTTGTAATTCTTTTAATTGTTTTGAAATATCACTATTACCACCAGATTGTTTTCTTTTTCTTTTTCTTTTTTGTATTAAAACAATATTTTTTCTTACCATTTTACTATATATATATATATTATAATAATTTGATTGATATTATTATAATAAGTTTATAATTAAAATATGTAAGTTTACCAACAACGTTATAAAGATTTATACAATATATTATTATAATTGGAAATAATAAGTACCTGAAATGACTTCATTAAAAAAACAAGTAAACAATTTATTAGATCATAGATTTTGGAAAAAAAATGAAAACATATGTACTCAATATTTCAAAATATGTCAATTATGCGATGAAATTTATAATAAAGGTTTAGTACTCATGCAGGTTGGTTCATTTTTCGAAGCATATGGAATTGATAATAAATATACTAAAAAAGGACATGCTAATTTGGTTGCGAATCTTTTTAATATGGCAATAACTCGTAGAAATAAGAAAAAATACGTAGATGAACTTGGTAATCGTAAAATTGAAGACTTAACAGAAAAACAATTAAACGATTTACATACTCGCTATCCTAATATGTCTGGTATGAATGATATAGTTATAGAGAAATATTTGCGAATTGCTATCGAAAATGGTTATACAGTTATTTTAATTGAACAAGTAGAAGCAGTTACAAAAGGTAGTATGGTAAAACGCGAAGTAACTAGAATTGTATCACCTGGAACTTATATTGAAACTTCCAGTAAAGATAAAAATAATATTGCCTCAATTTTTATAGAAAAGGTAATGAAAGAAAATATTCCATATTTTTGTGTAGGTTTATCCTTAATAGACGCAACTACTGGTGAAAATTTGGTATCTGAGGTATATGATAAAAAATATGACAAAAATTTTGCCTTAGATGAGGCAATTCGATTCGTTTTATCCAATACGACTAGCGAAATTCTTATTAACACAAAAAATGTTGATATGAGTGAAAATGAAATAATTTCTAGACTTCAATTGTATAATCATAAACTAGTTAATGTAAAAATTAATGAATTATCAAGTGATTTCTATAAAATTAATTTTCAAGAGAAATTTTTAAAGAAGATTTTTCCGAATACTGGATTACTTAAGGCATATGAATATCTTGACATGGAACGAATGGATTATGCTAGACTATCATATATTATTTTACTAAATCATATTTATCAATATAGTGAAATTCTTATCAAAAGTATCTCAAAACCTGTCATCATTTGTAATGATAAATATTTAAATCTTGATACTACTACAATTTCTCAATTGAATATTACAAATAATAAAACTATTTCAATAAAAACAAAATATACATCATTATTTGATGTTATAAATATGACAAGTACCGCTATGGGACGACGATTACTAAAACAAAACATATTAAATCCAATTGTTAGTGTATCTAAATTAAATAAAAAATATGAGATGATATCTGATTTAATTACAGAAGATAAATATAAAAATTATCTAAATTATTTGACCGAGATGAATGATTTAGAAAGAATTCATCGGAAAATGTTATTGGAATTGCTCAATCCATATGAAATAGATGGTTTATTACATAATTATAATGTAATTCCAAATATCATTAGTTTATGTAATCAAGATAAAACAAAATCTTTATTAAACATATTTACAAGTGATCCAATTGAAAGTCTAAATAATATTGTTAATGAAATTGAAATCAAATTTGATATGAAACAAATGAAAAAATATGCTTTGAGTAAGATTGAAGATTCTTTTTTTAAAAGAGGTGCTAATACAGAAATTGATAAATTATCAGATACAATCAATGATAATCTAAAATTTTTAAAAAAATTCAATAAAAAAATTTCAGATTTAATTGAGAAAGGGTCGCAACAAACTAGGAATAAATCCAAAAATAAGTTATTTTCTAATTTAGATAAATATGATAAATCTGGTTATTATATCAAGATGACGAATAGTAGAGCCAAATGTTTACAGGTATCATTAAAAGAAGAAGAGTTTATCGTGGTAGATAATAAAAAAATTCTTACAAAAGATATTATCTTGAAAAAAAAAGACGCGTCAAATAAAATGATTCAATACCATTCAATAGATGAATGTTCAGATAAAATAATTCTTACTCAAGAAAAAATGAAATCATCTGCTAAAGAATTTTATCTTCAGATTATGAAAGATATTCATGAAAAACATAATTCATTTTTTAAACAATTAGAAAGATACATCTCAGAATTAGATGTATTAGTCTCTGGATCTAGGTGTGCTATTGTAAATAATTATTGTAGACCAACTTGTGTTGATAAACAATCATCATATATTGAATCACAAGAATTAAGACACCCTTTAGTAGAAAAATTAATAGATGTCCCATATGTTTCAAACGATTGTTATCTAAAAGATGGTAAAAATGGTGTATTGTTATACGGGCAAAATGGCGTTGGTAAATCGGTATTTTTAAAATCAATCGGTTTAAATGTCGTTCTTGCTCAATCTGGTAATTTTGTTGCTGCTAAATCATTTGAATACTGTCCATTTCATACAATTTTGACAAGAATACTTGGTAGCGATAACATATTTACTAATAGTTCTTCCTTTCAGGTAGAAATGCAGGAATTAAGAGCAATTCTTCAAAGAGCAAACAATCGTTCATTAGTATTAACGGATGAATTGTGTAGAGGAACAGAACATTGTAGTGCAACTTCACTTGTAGCAGCCTCTATTATAAAATTATCAAAATTATCATCTAAATTTATTTTGACAACGCATCTCCATAAACTATGTCATTTAGATGAAGTCACATCTTTAGACAATGTGTCTATTGAACATATGAGAGTGTGTTTTGACGAAGACAACAATTTAATCTATGATAGAAAAATAGAAAGAGGTAAATTGGAGAATATTTCTTATGGAGTTCATATTGCTGAGAAATTAGGATTATCAGAGATACCAGATTTTATAATAACTGCTGAAAAGATTAGAAAGAAGTTGATGAACAAATCATCAGAAGTTCTTCCAGTAAAAAAATCAGTATATAATGCTAAATTATATGTAAATGATTGTGAGATATGTGGAAATAAGGCGATTGATACACATCACATTCGTTTTCAAGAAGATGCTAATGAGAAAGGTTTTTTTGATGATGTTGCTTATCATAAGAATCATATTGGAAATTTAGTAGGACTTTGTAAAAAGTGTCATGATGATGTCCATAATGGTGATTTAGAAATTAAAGGAAAGGTATTTACCTCTAATGGTATAAAGGTTCTTCATCATCGTAAAAAAAAGAAAGAAAAAAAAGGAAAATATACTGAAGAAGAAATTGATAGAATTATAAGTTTAAAAGATGAGCCGTATATAACTCAAAAAAAAGCATCAATACAATTAAAGAAAGAGGGTATTGATATATCAGTTGGAACTGTTGGAAAATACTGGAGAAATAGGTAAAGGACTGGAAATTTTTTTTATTTATAAGAATGATTTTACTGTATTATGAACATTATCTGCTTCATATCCAAACCAATGGTTTTTTATTTGTTTAGATGATTTAATGTAAAAATGTGAAATATATACTCGCTGTTAATAAAATTATTATAAAATCAGTATTCGCATTCTTTATAATACAACTCCAATTTACAATATCACATTGTTTAGCACTTTTTATATATGCTAAAACAATTAAAATAACCATAGTTGCAAATGATACTAATCTATCTTTATATTTACAAAAGAATAAACCAATAAAACTACTCCAACTATCAGATATATTCATCCAAGTAAATTCTGGATTCCTTGTACCATAATGTTGAATTGAATACGCATCTGGATATTTTATTCTACATTTTATATGTGTATCACAATCACCCTTAAAATCACACCAATCAACTGGATCTATGAATTTGTTATCAATTATATCTATTTTATCAATTCCATACTCATAAATTGATCTTGTAAAAATATCTGGGCCAACAGTTCTAAAAATATTTTTTATATGTGTTTCATACATTTTTTGCTCCAAATCTTCTTTTAGAAGATTTTTATGTAATATACTCCAACATGGATGACCTTTGAAACTTCCTAAAAATCCATTTTGAAAAAATTCCCTAAAAAATTGTTTTAAAGATGTTACAGAATATAAATAAAGTGCTGCTAATTTTTCAAAACCATATTGACCCGTAAAACCCATACAACCCAAAAAACTCTTACCTTTAAGAAAGGGAGTAATAGGTTTGACACATTCACAATCTAAATCTGGCAATATTCCACCATATTGATGCATTATAAAATATTTAGCAGAATCAATCCTTTGAATCATATTAGGATATTCATTATATCTTTTTAAAAACCAAGGATATTTTTCTTTAATCAGTTTTTCCATTTTTTCCCCATCCCAAAATATATATTTAAATTTTGGATTCATTTTCTTCCAACTTTTTGAATAATTTGGATACTTTTTAGGTATATTATCTTCACCCTGAAACCATATTTGATGAATTATATGTGGAATCATAAATACTATATTATATTATAAGTTATTTTTATTTTAAAAGTTATTTTTATTAGTTGCTATAATTGTTTTATCATTCATGATAATTTGAATTTATATATATATGTATAATTATTCCATTTTAAATTTTTTAAAAAATACCTTTCTTATAATCAGCATATATATGCGTTGTATGGTACGATGTAAAAAGAGAGATTGCTGCTAAAATTATGTCATACTTTAATTCATTTTGGTTTTCTTCATTTATTAATTCATTTATTATAAAACCATAACCTATAAATAAACAACAAACAGTTGTTAATAAAGTACACTTATAAACATTATATTCTACATGATTAAAATAAAAATATCCTACAATATAAGAAAATATAATTATTGCTAAAGTTTTACTATTCATTCTTGATTATATTATTACGTTATATTATATTATTTTATATGACATTGTCAATATTTTTTTTAAATTGCTTTTCTTATAATTAACATATATTATTTATCATAATATACAATAAAAAATATATTATTCAAAAATTTCATTGATATCTGTATAACTACTATATTATGGTGGTTATTTGGATATGGAATGGTATATGGTTCCGGTGAATTTATTGGAACAGATAAGTTTAATACATATGGTTATACTTCAACTGATTATAGAGATTGGCTTTTCCAATGGGCATTTGCTGGAACTACAATGACAATTGTAAGTGGTTGTATGGCTGAACGAACAACAATTCATGGTAACATGATTTTTACATTAAATTTTGGATCAATTATTTACTTTATGTTTTTACATTAAATTTTTAAATTTTTAACAAAATATTATTAACGTTATAATATTTTGTTAATATATATGATTTCTTTTAAAATAAATAAGTGTGCATTAGAAAATGAAGATTGTTCTAATCCAAAAAGAATGTATAAATTAGATAATTTATTTGGAAATTTAGAGGAAAAATTAAATAAAGTGAAAACTCGTCAAGATTCTTATTTTGAAAATAAAGATTTTTTAAAGCAAAAATTTGCATTTGATATTTTTCGTAAAATGAAATACAAACTTGCGAAGCATACAAATGCACAAAATATTTCAAATGCTTGGTTAAAAATTTATGAATTAATTCATCAATTTAATTTAGTCGATAAAAATAAAAAAAAACTGGTTCATTTTGACAATGCTGCATTTCCTGGTTCTTTTATTTTAGGAACAAACCATTATGTAAAAACTATGACTAAGGTTAATTATTATAGATGGTATGGTAGTTCTTGGATTGGGTATAATAATGAAAAACTAAAAACAGGAGATCTTTTAGAGGATAAATATAATTTATACAAAAATTATCCAAAATTTTGGCTAATGAACAAAAAATATGATGGTAATGTTAATGATATAGAGAATCAGTTATATTGGCGAAACAAATTAAATAATTCGGTTGATTTATATACATCAGATTTAGGTTTTGAAACTGGTGCTAATAATGATTATAGTAAGCAAGAATATTCACATGTTCAACCAAATATTGGACAAACGTTAGCTGGGATACTAACATTAAAACGGGGGGGTCATTTAGTAGTTAAACAATATACATATTTTAATAGTTTAAACATTTCATTATATGCTGTTTTAACAAATCTTTTTGAAGAAGTTTATATATGTAAACCGATAACATCACGACCACCAAATTCGGAAACATATGTATTATGTAAAGGATTTTTAGGTCCATTTAATTCTAATGAAATAGGATATAAATTAATAAAATTAATTGAAAATAAAATAAGAAATTTTGATATGAAACCTTTAATTTATAAAAGATGTTTATCAGAAGATTTTTTAGATGTAATTATTAGATCATTAACATTTTTTGTTGAAAGGCAAATAACTTATATTAATAAGCGTCTTGATTGGTATGATTCTATTAAAAATTTACCAAATCGTTCCAATATTAAACAAAAAAAGGGTGAGCAAAAATTAAAAGAATGGAAAGGGAAAATTATAAAAACCTGGAGTAAAGAGAATCCTGTTTATAAATTAAAAAACTATCAAAAAATTAGAAATACAACGGAATTTTTAACAAAAAAAAAAAGAAAATAATTATATAAGATTTAAAATTGAATAATAATAATAGTTTATAAAGTACTAAATAATGCCGTTTGTTTCAGATTTAAAATTAGGAAAAAAATATGAAAATATCTCTTTAGAATATTTAGAATATGATGATATAATTGAGCAACCAGAAAAGAAATTTAAAGACTATGATTTTGGAATAGTTCTAAATAGAAGAAAGATATATTTTGAATGCAAGTGTGATAGACTTGCACATGATACTGGAAATCTAGCAATAGAATTTAAATGTAATGAAAAACCATCGGGAATTACAACAACAAAAGCACATTTTTATATGTATCATATAATTGGTGATAAAGAGTGTTATAAAATTCCAACCAAAATTTTGCGAAAAATGATAAAAAATGGAGAATATGACAGAGAGGTATCTGGGGGGGATGGTTGGAGAAGTCGAATGTATTTAATGAAAGTTTCAAATTTTCAAAAATACAAAGTGGAAAAATTAGATTAATTATATGGTATTATATATCCAATTGATGTACCAATTACAAAAACATGTAATACATCACTAATAATTTCAAATAATTCATTTTTAAAATTTTCAAATGACCAATATTTACAGGGCAAATTAACATAACATCGACATATTGGACAATTATTTTTATATTTATACCATTCTTGTAAACAATTTGTATGAAATTTATGATTACATTTTGTAATAGAAAAATTACAAGCAATATTATCTAAACAAATAACACAAATATCCATATAAAGTAATAGATTTATTAATTTATAATATAAATAAAAACTTTAAATGGATATTTGTATTATTTGTACTGATAGTATAAATACAATTGATACAATAATAACAAAATGTAATCATAAATTTCATTTTGAATGTATAAATAAATGGTTAGTAATTAAACCACAATGTCCATATTGTAGAAAAGACATTTATGATTTGATTCATCCAAGAACTAATGAAAGAATATTTTATCTTGATGTACAAGACGAGTATGATGAAAATTATGAGTATGGAACGCAATATATTATTACGCCTAATCTATCAATACTATTTCTATCTATTCATATATTTACTATTTTAATTTATATTATATCATTTATTAACTTAACAAATTATATATATTTTTATGATTTTTGTTTAATACAGAATTACAATAGTTTTATAGTTTTGGTAATAATACAATCTATATTAAAATTTTTAATATAGCTTGTCCCCCTTAAAAATTAACAATATAATCTAGTAGATTATATATATATATAGGCGTATAATGTCTATAGATTTTCAAAAGGAGATATGTATCAAACAATTTATTATTAATTGTGGTACCATTGCGTTACAATTTAATCAATCGTTAGAAATTATTTGGGAAAGTGTCGAATTTAAACGCAAATTTTCAGATAATGGTCTAACGATTCAGGATTATTTTATTTTAAATGATTCTCTTGAAAAAACATTAAAATTAATAAAAAATGGTGAAAAAATACGAGGACATATGCTTAAAAGTCATTCAAATACATATTATTATATATCTACATTAATGGTAGTGCCTAATAATCGTCATTTTGTTTCATTACGAAAATTGGGAGAACCAATTGGTTCTATTAATTATTTAGATATAATTCAAAGGTTACAAAATGATATAGAAGCAGCAAAAGAATTTTCAAACAATAGTTTTAAATTTCTAGCGAATATGAGTCATGAAATCCGAACACCAATTAATGGAATTGTTGGTATGCTTTCATTATTGAGCGATACTTCTTTAAATGATCAACAAACTGATTATGTAGAAACAACTCGAGAATGTTGTAATAATTTATTGGGTATAATAAATGATGTTTTAGATTTTACTAAATTAGAGGCAAATAAAGTTAAAATAGTAAAAAAGAAATTTTGCTTAAGGGAATGTGTTGATTCTAGTATTAGTGTTATAAATTATAAAGCAAATCAAAAAGGTTTATGTATAAATTTAAGTATAGATGATGAAGTTCCTACTCATATAGTATCTGATTTTAAAAGATTAAGGCAAATTTTAATAAATCTTTTATCAAATGCTGTAAAATTTACTAATTCTGGTTATATTTATATAACAATTCGGGCTATTAATATTGAAAATGATATATTTGATATTATATTTAATGTACGAGATACTGGGATAGGGATTAAAAAAGAACATATTAAAAAAATTTTTACAAATTATGGTCAATCAGATAATAATATATCTACTTCTTGTGGAACAGGATTAGGTTTAGCAATATGTTCTCGTTTATGTACATTATTAAATGGCAAAATTAGTTGTATAAGTACATTAGATAAAGGATCTACATTTAAATTTAATATTCAGGGAAAGTGTATAAACACAATTAATACTAGATTATTACCAAAAGTAAAAAACCTTATTGGTAAAAAATTATTAATTGTTGATGATAATGAAATAAATCGTCTTTTACTAATGACAACAATTTTAAAATGGTCAGAACAAATAATTCCGATATGTTGTTCTTCTGGGGAGGAGGCATTAAGATATATAAAACAAATGCATTTTGATATAGGTTTAATAGATATACTTATGCCAAATATGAATGGATTACAATTAGCAAAAAATATAAAAAAAATTAATAAAAAATTTCCACTAATTGCATTATCTTCTTTAAATGAAGAAGATATAAGAAAAGAACGTGATTCTAATCTTTTTGAATATATATTATATAAACCTGTAAATGAAAAAAAATTATTTAAAATATGTAATTCATTATTTAATAAAAATATAAATATTATTAAACAACAAAATATACCAAAAGCAAAATTATCAAAAGTAATAATAGCTGAAGATATTGTTGAGAATCAAAAAGTTTTAAAAGGATATTTAAATAATTTTGGATATACTAATATTACTATGTGTAAAAATGGTATAGAAGCATTAGATAAAATTCGTGAAACAGAATATGATATTTTATTTTTAGATATTAAAATGCCGGTAATGGGTGGTGTTGAGCTAGCAGAGGTTTTACATAAAAGTACTACAATTAATAAAATTCCATATATTATTGCATTAACTGCTAATGTAATGGGGGAAGATAAATTTTATTATTTAAATAAATGTAAAATGGATAATTATTTAACAAAACCAATTGACAAAAATCACTTATTTGAAGTACTACAAATATTTCATAATCCAATACACATTGTATAAAAAAATTAAACTATATACTAAATGTAAAATACCAATCTTCTAAATAAATATATATTTAAAAATGATTTTTCAATATATATTTATAGAACAATTTCTTTTATAAAAGTAGTTTATAATGTCTAATCAAATAAAAGGAAATAAAATTAGTAAAACTTTAAGTTATATTTTACGTCATGGGGCATTAAAATATAATATAGATATTGATAAATATGGTTATATTAAAATTGATGATATCTTGAAATTATCACAATTCAAAAATAAAACATTAGATGATATTTTTGAAATAGTATATGATGATAGTAGAGGAAGATATACAATAAAAGAAAGTTTAGATACTTTTTATATCAAGGCAAATCATGGACATTCAATTTTAATACCAAATTCACCAATTAAAAAAATTTTAAATACAAATTCATATAAAGTATTAAGTTATGAGTGTACTTATCAAGAATGGGTATTAATAAAAGATTGTAAAGGAATACGAAGGAAAAAAATAGAACTTAAAGTTCCAAAAAATAATTATAATAAAGTCTATATTCGATATAATAAATCAGTAATTATTCATATTAATCTTGAAAAAGCATTAGCACATGGGATGGAATTCAAAATATATTCAAATCGGAAAATATTAACACAAGGATTGAATGGATTTATACCAATAGATTTTTTTGCAAAAGTATATGATATAAAAAGTGATTCTTTTTTTGTTTTTTAAAAATGATTTTTATCTTTATTTCAGTAATATAAAGAAAGATGAGTCTTAAATTAACTTTAAAAAAAATGCCATTTCAAGTAATGGTTACTGGGGAAAAAAATATTGAATTTAGATGTCCATCTAAATGGATTGAAAGTAGATTATTTAATAAAGAAAATAATAAAAGAAATTATAAATTTATTGAATTTACAAATGGATATGGAAAATCTCGACCATTTTTTAAAGCTATATATAATGGATTTTACGTATCAGATAAAATAAATAAGATATATTCAAATGGATTAAAAGTTGAGAGTAATGAAAAAACTTATTGTATAAAAATTGGAGATATTATAGAAATAAAGAATTACGATAGAATATGAGATATATAAATAAAACCTGTTACAATACCAATAATAGATGCTACAAATACAGATTTTTTTTTATATGTTTGTTGTTTAGTAGAGTAATTTTTATCTGAAGACGAGCCATCAAATACTTTAGTTGGAATAGGAAAATTAGTATTATCTTCATCATACATTATACTTATAATTGAAAATTGTATCTTTTTTACAGACATTTTTTATTTATATAATTAAATATCAAACATTATAATTTTAATTTTTTTTACCATTTATTTTTTGTATTATTTTTTGTATATCTTTTTTTTTTCTTATTTCAACTTCTTCTTCTAGTGTATAAATTAATTCCCGAATATTATCTAAATTATACCGTCCAAATCTTTTAACTGTTTTTAATAAATCTTTAAAATCTTTAATATAATTTATATATTTTAAAGACTTGACATGTCCAAAATCAATGATTTTTATATCTATTATTTTATTTTTATTAAAAATAACAAAAATATTTTGAGCATATAAATCACCATGATGCCAACCAAGTTTATGCATTTTCTGAATTTTCCTAATTATTAAATTACAAATTTCTTTATTTATATAAATATTTGGATCTTCTACTACATGTGCTAAATCCTTGCCGTCTAGTTTTTCCATTATCATACATTTTCCACTATTTATGGTAATATTTTTTGGAAAAACTTTTCCATCGATTATAATATTTTTTAAATCTTTTTTATTTTTGTATTCAAAAATTTCATATACTTTCGGTCCTAATGTACTGCCGTTTATTTTTTCTGTGCTCATTATTTTACTTACTTCAATTTCTAAATCAGTTACTGGGATTTTTGTCACATAATTACAAAATTCTTTAGTTTTTTTACAAGTTAAAAAAATATATCCTTGATTACCATAACCAATAATTTTATTTGGAAATATTTTATACATATTATTTACAATAATATAATTTAAAAATAATCAATTTTAAATGAAATATTTTATTTAAAATTGAATATTTTTCATAAATAATAATATATTGTATATAAATATCTAAATGTCTTATAATATAAAACCAAGTGCCCCACCATTAGATACTCTAGATGAAAACATTATTACACGAGAAGAAGGACAAACAATTAAAAATTATAATTCTTATCAGCAACCAATTCAGCAACCAATTCAGCAACCAATTCAGCAACCAATTCAGCAACCAATTCAGCAACCAATTCAGCAACCAATTCAGCAACCAATTCAGCAA
>Ga0257107_1000035_pt1 | contig 45909 bp, 54 predicted proteins | sample LP_taG_2_FD_190178 | JGI IMG/M metagenome (GOLD analysis project Ga0257107, IMG submission 190178) | Marine microbial communities from Northeast Subartic Pacific Ocean, Canada - LP_J_2011_P26_500m | ecosystem: Environmental > Aquatic > Marine > Oceanic | place: Canada: Northeast Subartic Pacific...
CGAAAGACTCGCCACGGAATTAATTGCTGCGGCGAATAATGAAGGTGGCGCAATTAAGAAAAAAGAAGATACTCACAGAATGGCAGAAGCAAACAAGGCATTTGCTCATTTTCGGCGATAAAGAAGGTTAAATAAGTGACTAATAATTCTCTAGGAACTGTAAGGAACATAGGTATAATGGCGCACATTGATGCTGGAAAAACCACACTTACAGAAAGAATACTTTTTTATACTGGACGTACGCATAAAATAGGTGAGGTTCATGAGGGTGGTGCTACTATGGACTGGATGGAACAAGAGAAGGAGCGCGGTATTACCATTACCGCTGCAGCTACAACTACTATTTGGAATGATCATCGAATTAATATAATTGACACCCCAGGTCACGTTGACTTTACAGTTGAAGTGGAGCGGTCACTTCGTGTATTAGATGGATCTGTGGCCGTTTTTTGCGCAGTGGGAGGTGTCGAGCCGCAAAGTGAGACTGTATGGCGGCAAGCTGACAAATATAATGTCCCACGAATGGCATTTGTTAATAAGCTGGATCGAGTAGGTGGTGATTATTTTCATGTATTGGAAATGATGAAGGAAAGATTGGGCGCTAATCCTTTGCCAATAGTAATACCTATAGGATCGGGTGAACTATTTACGGGGATTATAGACCTACTAGAAATGAAAGCCATATTATATAATGAATCTACTTTAGGAGCAAGATTTGAATATTCGGATATTCCCCATGATATGACTGAAGAAGCAAATAAATGGAGACATCATTTAATTGAAGAAACTGCTGCGTACGATGAGCATTTATTAGAAAAATACCTGAACGAAGAAGATATATCTGTTGCTGAAATTAAAAAGGCAATAAGAAAAGGATGTCTTGACAATACTTTTATTCCTACTTTTTGTGGATCTGCGTTCAAGAATAAGGGTGTACAAAGACTTCTTGATGCAGTCGTAGATTTTTTGCCTTCTCCAATTGATATTGGTGAGGTATTGGGTTATGACCCAAAAGATACTGATATTGAAATCCAGCGGAAGCCAGATGATAAATCTCCTTTTAGTGCTTTAGCCTTCAAAATTGTGACTGACCCATATGTTGGGCGGTTGACATACATGCGAGTTTATTCCGGCAAACTTGAAAAAGGATCATACGTCTATAATCCAAATATTGATCGACGAGAAAGAGTTAGTAGAATTCTACTAATGCATGCCAATAAGCGCGAAGAAATAAATATGGTTCGCGCAGGTGAAATTGTGGCGGTAGTTGGACTGAAACGCACCAATACAGGGCATACGATTTGTGATGAAAAAAATGGAATATTGCTTGAAGCTATGGATTTCCCAGAACCAGTTGTTGAAGTATCAGTTGAACCGGTTAGTAAAGCGGAACAAGATAATTTATCAAAAGCATTAGCTAAACTTAGCGAGGAAGACCCTACTTTTAAAGTATCTACAAATCCAGACACAGGACAGACAATTATTGCCGGTATGGGCGAGCTCCATTTAGAGATACTTGTTGATAGGTTATTAAGGGAATTCAAAGTTCAAGCTCACGTAGGCAAACCGCAGGTTGCTTTCTGTGAAGCGATTACAAAAAGAGTTGAAAAAATCGATGTTAAATTTGCCCGTCAATCTGGAGGTAGAGGTCAGTATGGTCATGTGGTTATTAATGTTGAACCTAACGAGTTGGGTAAAGGATTTCATTTTGAGAATAAAATTGTTGGTGGTGTAATACCAAAAGAATACATACCGGCTGTTAGGAAGGGCATGGAAGAGGCTATAAAAAATGGCATCTTGGCTGGCTATCCAATTGAAGATGTGCGTATAGAACTTGTTTTCGGGTCATATCATGATGTGGATTCTTCCGAAATAGCCTTTAAAATAGCTGGATCCATGGCTATCCAGGAAGCTTGCCGAAAAGCAGATCCTGTTTTGATTGAACCGATGATGAAAGTAGAAGTAATAGTGCCTGAGGAGTACCTTGGAGATGTAATGGGTGATATTAATTCAAGGCGAGGAAAAGTTGAGAGTATGGGGCAACGTAAAGATGCCCATGTCATAAATGCAGTTGTCCCGCTTAGTCGTATGTTTGGATATGTTACTGATTTACGATCATTAACTCAAGGACGTGCTGTTTTTCACATGGAGTTTTCAAGCTACCAGCAAGTACCTGCAAATATAGAAACTGAAATTATCGAAAAGATACATGGGAAAGCTTCTTAACTTAATTAAGGAGGAAGAATAAAATGTCAAAAGCAAAATTTGAGCGAACGAAACCGCATCTAAACATTGGCACTATAGGCCATGTTGATCACGGTAAAACGACCTTGACAGCTGCGATCACTTTATTACAAAGTGCGCATGGTTTAAGTGAAGTACGATCATTTGAGAGTATTGATAATGCGCCAGAGGAGCGCGAGCGTGGTATTACTATTCAGACAGCGCATGTAGAGTATGAAACAGAGAACCGTCACTATGCCCATGTAGATTGTCCTGGTCACGCGGATTATATTAAAAATATGATCACCGGTGCAGCGCAGATGGATGGTGCGGTATTAGTGGTGAGTGCTGCGGATGGTCCGATGCCTCAGACGCGTGAGCACGTATTATTAGCTCGTCAGGTAAATGTGCCCAGTATGGTTGTATTTATGAACAAGACGGATCAGGTTGATGATCCGGAACTGATTGAATTGGTGGAAATGGAACTGCGCGATTTGCTGAATGAGTATGATTTTCCTGGTGATGATACGCCGATTATTAAGGGTAGTGCATTAGGGGCATTAAATAATTCTAGTGATGAAGGCGCGACACAATGTATTGCTGAGTTAATGGCAGCATGCGATTCTTTTATACCGGAGCCTAAACGTGATGTAGATCGTCCTTTCTTGATGCCTGTGGAGGATGTATTTAGTATTACGGGTCGTGGGACAGTTGGTACGGGTCGAATAGAGAGAGGCATTATTAATGTTGGTGATGAAGTCGATATTATCGGTATGGATGTCCATGATAAGTCGGTTGTTACTGGGGTAGAGATGTTCCGTAAGATCCTTGATCAGGGTCAGGCTGGTGATAATGCTGGTTTATTACTACGCGGTGTTGATAAAGAGAATCTAAAGCGTGGTCAGGTAGTAGCCAAACCAGGCAGTATAACGCCTCATACAAAGTTTAAGGCGAATGTATATGTGTTGAAGAAGGATGAGGGTGGTCGTCACACGCCATTTTTCAACGGTTATCGCCCACAGTTCTATTTTCGTACGACAGATGTGACCGGTGTGGTAACATTACCTGAGGGTACGGAGATGGTCATGCCAGGAGATAATGTGGAAATGGACGTGGAATTGATTACCAGTATAGCAATGGATAAGGAATTGCGTTTTGCGATTCGAGAAGGTGGTCGGACAGTTGGTGCTGGTGTGGTTACTGAAATTAAGGAATAAGGGTAATAATGGCGGGTAATAGCAAACGCACAATTATTCAACTAGAGAGTACAGCTGGTACAGGATATCGTTATACGGTCACGAAAAGTAAACGTTTACATCCGGATCGGGTAGAATATAAAAAATATGATCCTGTCATTTGTAAACATGTGCTTTTCAAGGAAACTAAGTAAGTAGTGCCAACTTATAAGATAAATAATTTGGTGAATTATTACTCATCTAAGGTTTGTACTGAAATAACTAGGAGTGTAGCTCAATTGGGTAGAGCACCGGTCTCCAAAACCGGGGGTTGCGGGTTCGATCCCTGCCACTCCTGCTGAAATTGCTAATTGATTTGAGAGAATATTTTTAGTTCTAAATGATCAAGAAATTAACATCTTTTATATCAGACGTTGACTTTGAAATGAAAAAAGTTTCCTGGCCGACATGGGATGAATTAAGAGGATCAACCTACGTTGTGCTAACACTTACATTTATTTTAGGTCTTTATCTCTTTTTTGCTGATTTAATACTATCAAAAATATTAAGTGTTTTACTATGATGGACTGGTATTCATTAAGAGTTGTATCTGGAAAAGAAAAAAAGATTCGGGATTCATTATTACTCGAAGTAGAACGTGAAGGATATAGCGCGAAGGTTGGCCAAATATTTGTTCCTTCGGAAAATATCGTGGAAATGCGTGACGGTAAAAAGAGGGTAAGAAATAAAGTATTTTTCCCGGGATACCTGCTTATAAAAATGGATATGGATAAAGAAACAAAGTATATGATAGAAAATACCTCTGGGGTGATGAGTTTTGTAGGACCACAAGGTTTGCCCCAATCGCTGAAACAAGAAGAGATAAATCGGATACTTGGCATTGTTGAGGGATCAAAGGGAAAAGAGGTTGTAAAGTCACTTTTTATAGTTGGTGATCACGTCAAGGTTACGGATGGTCCATTTTTAGATTTTTCTGGTTTTGTTAAAGAAGTCAATGATGAGAAACAAAAATTAAAGGTTTCTGTGAGCATTTTCGGAAGGCCTACGCCAGTTGAATTGAATTATTTGCAAGTAGAAAAAGAGAAATAAACATTGCCACCAAAAAAGGAAATAGGTTTTATAAAACTTCAAATACCTGCGGGGCAGGCTAACCCTGCACCACCAGTTGGACCTGCGCTCGGACAACATGGTGTGAATATTATGGAATTTTGTAAAACGTTTAACGAACAAAGTAAAGATCAGATGGGAATGATTATACCAGTTGAAATCACAGTATTTTCTGATCGTAGTTTCACTTTCATAACAAAAACACCGCCTGCAGCTATATTACTTAAAAAGGCTGCAGGATTAGATAAAGGTTCGGGTGTGCCAAACCAAGAAAAAGTAGGTTCAGTATCTGAAAATGATCTAATTAAGATTGCTGAAACAAAAATGCAGGATTTAAATGCAAACACAATTGAAAAAGCCGTGGAAATGATACGAGGTACGGCCAGAAGTATGGGTATTGAGGTTAATTAGTTTATATGAAATTGACTAAAAACAACAATTCAATTGCTGAAAAATTAGACCGGAAGAAAGAATATCCACTTGAAAAAGCAGTTTCTTTAGTTAAGGAACTGAAATATGGACAATTTGATGAATCTGTTGATATTGCGTTAAATATGGGAGTTGACCCTCGTCATGCTGACCAAAATATTCGAGTAACTACTAGTCTTCCCAACGGTACGGGACGTGAAGTTACGGTGCTAGTTTTAGCTCGCGGCCCAAAAGAAAAAGAAGCGAAAGAAGCAGGTGCAGATTTTGTTGGGAATGATGATTACATTGAAAAAATAAAAAATGGTTGGACAGAAATTGATAAAGTTGTAGCCACCCCTGACATGATGCCGGCACTTGGAAAATTGGGAAAAGTTCTTGGCCCCAAAGGATTAATGCCTAATCCCAAGAGTGGCACAGTGACTATGGATATAGGCAAGGCAGTTGGGGAATTAAAAACTGGAAAAGTAGAGTTAAGAGTAGAAAAAAATGGGATCATCCATACTAGCTGTGGGAAAACGTCATTTACTGAGAAAGATTTAATTGAAAATATCCGAATTATTTATAATACTATCATGAAAGCAAGACCAGCATCCGCAAAGGGGCAATATCTAAAAAAATTTACATTATCTTCAACGATGGGTCCGGGTATCAAAGTTGATCAAACAAGTATAAAGTAATATTATGCCAAGCCAAAAAAACCAAGACGAAGTAACTCAATTAACGGAAAAGCTTGATAAAGCAAATGCGGTTTATTTCACAGATTTCCTCGGCCTTGATGTATCAAGTATCACTGAACTCAGGGCTGAGTTCTTTAAAACGTCAATCGAATTTAAAGTGGCTAAAAATACATTATTAAAATTAGCCGCAAAAAATATTAACCTTGAAGGCCTTGATGATTTTCTCGTTGGATCGACAGCGATAGCAATTTCGTATGACGAACCAACTTTACCGGCAAAAGTTTTGAAAAAATTTATCGAAGATCATGATAAGCCAGAGGTAAAAGCAATATTATTTGATGGTGAAGTGTTGAAAGGTAGTGAATATTTGAAATTTGCAAGTCTACCAACGAAAGATGAATTGCTTACTAACATAGTTATGATGTTAAATAGTCCGATTACAGTATTAGATCGAACATTAAATGCGCCAATGACAAATCTTGTAAATGGTCTAAACAATTTGAAAAATACAAAATCTCAATAACTAATAATCTAAGGAGTATCTAAAATGGCTAAAACTAAAAGAGCAGATGTCCTATCTTACTTAGAATCTGCAAATATGGTTGAAATATCAGAACTCGTAGCTGATATCGAAGAAAAGTTCGGCGTAACAGCTACGGCGCCAGTCGCTGTCGCAGCAGCAGGCCCTGTGGATTCTGCCGCTGACGCAGATGAAGAAAAAACAGAGTTTGATGTTATGTTGAAAGGTGCGGGTCAAACTAAGATCAATGTGATAAAAGCAGTTAGAGCTATTACCAGTCTAGGTTTAAAAGAAGCAAAGGAATTAGTTGACTCTGCTCCAGCGCCTGTTAAAGAGGGAATTGCAAAGGCTGAAGCGGAAGAAATTAAAACACAGCTTGAAGAAGCTGGGGCAACTGTCGAGTTAAAGTAATTATTTACTTTAATAAAATAATCTACTGGATATGTTATTCAAATAAATAGGAGGTTTCTTTGGAATCTGTAACAAATAAAAAAATAGAGAGGGTATCCTTTTCTAAAATACCATCTCTCGTTGAGATGCCTGATTTTCTGGCGTTACAAAAGGAATCATTTGAACGATTTTTACAACTGCATGTGGCTGAGGATGAGCGAGATCACGTGGGCCTTGAAGGGGTATTTCGCGATGTATTTCCGCTTGAAGATTCACACAGAAATTATATACTAGATTATAATAATTATATTTTAGGCCTACCAAAATATTCGCCAGATGAATGTATAGATCGCGGCGTTACATACTCAGTGCCATTGAAAGTTCGTCTCACTTTGAATATTACTGATGAAGATAACAAGAATCAATTTGCACAAAGTATTCAACAGGATGTTTATTTTGGAAACATTCCTGCGATGACAGAAAAAGGCACATTTGTTATTAATGGTGCTGAGCGTGTTATTGTATCTCAACTTCATCGTAGTCCTGGAGTCTTTTTTGATGAAGCAATCCATCCAAACGGTGCTAAGCTTTTCCAGGCAAGAATCATTCCATTTCGTGGGTCCTGGTTAGACTTTACAACTGATATTAATGATTGTCTTTTTGCAATCATTGATCGTAGACGAAAGTTTCCAGTTACAATGCTTTTGAGAGCGCTCGGGTTCTCCACGAACAAGGATATATTTAGAGTTTTTGATTGTATCAAGGCTATCTCTTTAAAGAGCAAAAATATCGATCAGTATTATGGTACTACGATAATTGATGATGTTATTGATAAAAATACAGGTGAAATATTTTTTGAAGGTGGTACAGTGGTTGATAGCAATGTAGTAGAAACATTGGTAAATAATAAAATATCGCAAATAGAAGTAGTTGATAGTGATCATCAATTCTCATCGATGTTACTTCTTAATACCATGGAAAAGGACCCTACTCACAATACCGAAGAAGCATTGGGTGTGGTATATCAATTAATCAGATCAGGAGAACCGCCTAATTTAGAAACTGCGCAAAAATTCATTGAAAGGCAGTTTTTTAGCCCTAAGAAATATGACCTTGGTCAAGTAGGACGTTATCGGTTGAACCAGCAGTTTGATCTTGATGTACCAGTTGATGATACCGTACTAACAATGGATGACATTGTATGTGTCATAAGAGTTCTTATTGATATGAGGAAGGGTGAACGTGGATCGGACGATATTGATCATTTAGGCAATCGAAGGGTAAAAACGGTAGGTGAATTACTGACAAATCAGTTTAGCGTCGCTTTAAGTCGAATGTTGAGGACCATTTATGAACGTATGAATTTACGAGAATCTGAATCAATCACACCTCAAGATCTTATAAATTCCAGAGTAGTCACCACTGTGATAAATACGTTTTTTGGTACTAGCCAATTATCCCAGTTTGGTGATCAGACAAACCCACTTGCCGAAATAACACATAAGCGACGTATTTCTGCGCTTGGTCCAGGAGGGCTTACCAGAGAGCGGGCTGGTTTTGAAGTTCGTGATGTTCATTATACACATTATGGTAGATTATGTCCAATTGAAACGCCTGAAGGGCCTAATATTGGATTAATATCTTCATTGGCCTTATACGCCACAATAAACCGCCATGGGTTTATAGAAGCACCTTATCGAGTACTTGATAAAAAAGGAAATAGTTCCTATGCTACAAAATCAATAGAATATCTATCGGCTGATGATGAAGATCGAGTGATAATTGCACAATCGGACTCTAGAATGGACAAAAAGGGCCGTTTAATGGATAAGATATCACGTGCCAGAATCAAGGGTGATTTTCCCGTTGTTGATTCAAGTGAAATTGAATTCATGGATGTTGCGCCAAATCAAATCTTAAGTGTTGCCGCTGCTTTAATACCATTTTTAGAACATGATGATGCAAATCGTGCGTTAATGGGTTCAAATATGCAAAGACAATCTGTTCCGCTGCTGAATCCTACTGCCCCAATTGTAGGTACTGGCATAGAAGAAAAAGTAGCTAAAGATTCCTACGCAGCGCTAGCCTCTCCTGTGGATGGAATAGTGACATTCGTCGATTCAAAATTAATTACCGTAAAGTCAGATGATTTACCTGATGATCTAACTTTATCAAAAGGATCAAATCTTTTTAAGTTACCTTTGAAAAAGTTTTGGCGCACGAACCAGAACTCATGTCAGAATCAGAAGCCTCGTGTTAAGATTGGACAACGCGTAAAGAAGGATGAGATTGTAGCTGATGGTGCATCTTGCCAAAATGGCGAGTTAGCTTTGGGGCAAAATGTTAGGGTCGCCTTTATGCCTTGGCGTGGATATAATTTTGAGGATGCAATTGTTCTCAGTGAGAGACTGGTAGTTGAAGATATATTTTCTAGTCTGCACATCAATGAAATAGATCTAGAGGTGCGAGATACAAAACGTGGAGAAGAGGAGTTGACAGCAGAAATACCGAATGTAAGTGAAGATGCGACAAGAGAATTAGACGAGGATGGTATTGTTAGGATAGGGGCTAAAGTAAAAGAAGGCGATATACTCATTGGCAAGGTATCTCCAAAAGGTGAAACTGATCCCACTCCAGAAGAAAAGTTGCTCAAAGCTATATTTGGTGAAAAGGCTGGAGAAGTTAAAGATTCATCTCGCCGGGCCGATCCAGGTGTGCAAGGTGTTGTTATTAACACGAAGCTTTTTCAAAAAAGGGCTCGTATGTCAAGAATTGAGTTAAAAAAAGCAATTCAAGATATACAGTTAGAAGCAAGATCAACTAAAGCAAATTTAAAAGAATCACGTGATAAGAAATTAATGGATTTATTAAAAAATCAGATATCCAGGGGTATTAGGGATATTTCAAGTGGTCGTACTCTGATAAAAAAATCAACAAAGTTAACAGAAAAAAGACTAAAGACATTTGATTTGGAAAGGTTTGCACAGGAAAGCCCATGGATTGAAAATAAATCATCTTGGAAAGATATTAAGACTGTGTGGCGTACTTATCGCAGAGAATGGTCTGAAGCAGAGGATAATTTGGAAAGAGAAGTATTTAAATTACGAATCGGAGACGAACTGCAACCTGGTATTCTTAGGCTAGCAAAAGTTTATGTAGCAAATAAAAGAAGGGTGAAAGTTGGCGATAAAATGGCTGGACGCCACGGAAACAAAGGAATAGTTGCTACAATCGTTCCACAAGAAGATATGCCTTTTACAGAAGATGGAACACCGGTCGATATTATTTTGAATCCTCTTGGCGTTCCCTCGCGAATGAATTTAGGACAATTATATGAAACAATGCTAGGATGGGCAGGCGAAATACTTGGATTAAGATATACAACGCCTGCATTTGATGGTGCGAGTCCTGAACTTGTTGAGATTGAGATGAAAAAAGCAGAGCTACCTGTTAATGGTAAGGTAAAGTTAATTGATGGTCGTACTGGCGAATATTTTGATAATACTGTCACTGTAGGAGTAATCTATATGATGAAACTGGCCCATATGGTTGATGATAAAATGCACGCAAGGTCAACGGGCCCCTATTCCCTTATTACCCAGCAGCCACTAGGTGGTAAAGCACAATTTGGCGGTCAACGATTTGGTGAAATGGAATGTTGGGCTTTGGAGGCTTATGGTGCAGCGCACACGCTTCAAGAAATTTTGACCATTAAATCTGATGACGTTGAGGGACGGTCAAAAGTCTATAATGCAATTGTCCGCGGTGAAAATTTACCGGATTTTGGTTATCCTGAATCCTTCAATGTACTAATTAAAGAGCTGCAAGGCTTAGGTATTGATGTTGAATTAAACTAAAGAAAAAGGTGAACTCTTGACTTACATACAATCTTCAAAGATCGAATTATCTAAAAAATATGAATCAATAACTATTGGACTTGCTTCACCTGAGATGATTTTAGCAAGGTCATATGGTGAGATCCTGAAGCCAGAAACCATAAATTATCGTTCTTATAAGCCTGAAAAAGATGGATTATTCTGTGAAAAGATCTTTGGTCCTGTTAAGGATTATGAATGCCATTGCGGTAAATACAAGGGCATTCGTTATCGTGGAATAATTTGCGATCGTTGTGGCGTGGAAGTTACCCGAAAAAAGGTTCGCAGAGAAAGAATGGGGCACATCACCCTGGCTGTTCCAATTATACACATATGGTATTTGAGATCAATACCAAGCAAACTAGCCTATTTAACGGGATTAAAGACTAAGCAACTGGAACAAATCATTTATTATGAGACGTTTGTCATAGTTGAGCCTGGGAAAAGCGGCCGTGAGGTAATGGAATTATTAGATGAAGATGAATATTTTGAACTGGAGCGCGAATTTGGATTTTATGCAGTAAGTGAAGAAGAACGGGATAACGATGACTACTTTTACGCAACCATGGGTGGTGAAGCAGTCAAAGAAATGTTATCGCGTATAAATTTATTTGAGTTAAAAAAATCACTTGAAGCGATCATTGATACATCAAAATCAAAACAGAAGCGAACTGAAGCGTTAAACCGCATCAAAATCGTAAAAACATTTTTACCAACGCTTTCCAAAAAAAGGATCAACCAACCAGAATGGATGGTTATTTCTGTATTACCTGTCATACCGCCAGAATTACGTCCGCTGGTCCCACTTGAAGGCGGAAGATTTGCGGCTAGTGATCTGAATGATTTATATCGACGGATCATCATTAGGAATAATCGATTAAAGCAATTAATTGAAATTGGCGCACCCGATGTAATACTTCGCAACGAAAAGCGAATGTTGCAGGAAGCAGTCGATGCGTTATTTGATAATAATCGTCGCAAAACTGCGATTAGAAGTGGTACTAGGCGTCCATTAAAATCAATTTCTGATATGCTGCGGGGTAAAACTGGTCGATTTCGTCAGAATCTTTTAGGAAAACGTGTTGATTATTCTGGTCGATCCGTAATAGTGGTGGGACCAGAATTACGCATGAATGAATGCGGTTTACCAAAGAATATGGCGCTTGAACTATTCAAGCCGCATATGATCCATGAATTAATCACGAGAGGTTATACTGAAACTCCGCGAAGCGCCAAATTAATGATCGAAAACCGGGATTCGGTAGTTTATAAGGTTTTGGAATATGTTGTGCAAGATCATCCGATTTTACTTAACAGAGCGCCAACGCTCCATCGTCTAGGAATACAAGCTTTCCAACCACTATTAGTAGATGGTAAAGCAATCAAACTGCATCCACTTGTCTGCGCAGCATTTAATGCTGATTTTGATGGCGATCAAATGGCCGTACATGTGCCACTAAGCATCCAAGCGCAGATGGAAGCACGTGTACTAATGCTCTCAAGTCATAATGTGCTTCATCCAGCGAATGGAAAACCAATCACTGTACCTTCGCAAGATATGGTACTGGGTTGTTATTACCTAACATGTCCTAAAGTTGGGGCTTTAGGTGAAGGAAAGTCATTTGGGTCTATTGATGAAGTTCTAATTGCTTTTGATAATAAAATGATCGATACGCATGCCATAATTAATCTTCGTCATGATGGAAAATGGAATAAAGAAACGACTGTTGGTAGGGCAATATTTAATTCCATATTACCCAAAGAACTTGAATATGCAGATTTAACAATTTCAAAAAATGACCTAGTTAAAATTATTAATCAGTCATATTTACTTGCTGGAAATTATGAAACCGTTGAGTTTCTCGATAATCTTAAGGATCTTGGTTTTGCTTCCGCCACTCAAGGTGGATGCTCAATATCAATAAGTGATGTTATGATACCTGATCAAAAAGATGAAATTATACAATCAGCCCAAAGCAAGGTGGATGGTATTACTGACAAATATAACCGCCATATCCTCACTGATGGCGAACGGTATAACAAAGTGATCGATGTTTGGACTCATGCAACTAATCAAGTAGCTGCTACTATGATGGACGGATTAAAGAATGACGGACAAGGTTTCAATCCGGTATATATGATGGCTGATTCGGGTGCTCGTGGTAGTCAGGATCAAATAAAACAATTAGCAGGAATGAGAGGCCTTATGGCCAAGCCTAAAAAATCAATGACTGGTGGTAAAGGTGAAATTATTGAATCTCCCATCATTTCTAATTTTAAAGAAGGTCTGTCTGTACTAGAGTATTTTATTTCCACACACGGAGCAAGAAAGGGTCTTGCTGATACGGCGTTAAAGACTGCGGATGCAGGTTATTTAACGCGTCGTTTGGTTGATGTGGCTCAGGATGTGGTTATTTATGAACAAGACTGTGGTACTATCAATGGCCTGTTAATTTCAGATCTTAAAGAGGGAGAAGAAATTATTGAACCATTAGCTGATCGCATTCTAGGCAGAACGATACTTGATGATTTTATTCTTGATGGAAAGAAGCTGATTAAAACCGGCCAGATAATAGGTGATAAAGAAGCGGAAGTCATCGCTGATTCTAATGTTGAGAGTCTTAGGATAAGGTCTGTTTTAACTTGTGATTCCCGTCGCGGGGTATGCGCAAAATGTTACGGTTGGAATTTGTCAACCCATGATATAGTTGATCTTGGTACAGCCGTGGGTATTCAGGCCGCTCAAAGTATTGGTGAACCAGGCACTCAGCTTACACTGCGTACATTTCATATTGGCGGTACAGCAACACGAATTATCGAGCAATCTGAAATGAAAACTAACCGTGCCGGCACTGTAAAATTTTCTGAAGACATGGAGATAGCGAGTACGAAGGATGAAGCTGGCGCTAAAGTAAACCGCTGCATGGTTAGAAATGGTAAAGCTTTCATCGTTGAAAAAAACGATGAAATACTCACACAGTATAATGTTCCCTACGGATCTAATATATTGGTTGATCAAGATGAGAAAGTGCCAGCAGAAAAAGTGTTATTTCAATGGGATCCTTATACAGATGTAATCCTGGCTAGACAGAGCGGTATTATATCGACCAAAGATTTTATTGAAGGTGACACCTATCAGGTTGAAGCAGTCGAGGGCGGAAAAAAACGGATGGTTATTATTGAAGCTAAAGACCGGAGTCTAAGTCCCCGCGTTGAAATTATTGATACTAAAGGCGATATTCTTGCTGGTGGTACAATCTTGCCTGTAACTGCAACGTTGGTTGTGAGTGAAGGCCAAAAGGTATCTCGCGGCCAAACACTTGTCAAGATTCCCCGAGACATAGGAAAAACTCGCGATATTACAGGCGGTTTACCGAGGGTTGCGGAATTGTTTGAAGCGCGGAATCCAAAGAATCCTTCTGTAGTGAGTGAAATCGATGGTCACGTAAAGTTTGGTGAAACAAAAAGGGGTGTTAGAACTATGTTTGTCGAAGCCGATGAAGGTGGTGAGACTAAAAAGTATAGAATACCTTACGGGAAACATGTAATTGTCCATGAACATGATCATATTCTAGCAGGCGCACAATTATGCGAAGGCTCTACTTCTCCTATGGATATACTAAAAATTCTAGGAGCTGGAAAAGCGCGCGAATATTTGGTGAACGAGATCCAAGAGGTTTATAGGCTTCAAGGTGTAAAAATTAATGACAAACACATTGAAGTCATTGTACGACAGATGATGCAAAAGATTAGCGTTGTTGAATCTGGAGATACGGATTATTTACCACAAGACCGTATAAACCGAAGTGAATTTTTTGAAACTAATAATAATTTACTGTCAATGGTAAAAATTACAGACCCAGGCGACTCGGAATTTGAGAAAGATATGTTGGTAGATAAGAAAGAGTTTATTGAATTGAATAAGGAATTGAAAGAAAGTGGAAAGAATCCGGCTAAATATAGCAAAACTAAACCTGGGACTTTTGAGCCGCTTCTAATGGGCATCACCCGTGCATCTCTAAATACCGAGAGTTTTATTTCTGCAGCTTCCTTTCAAGAAACTACGCGAGTATTAACTAATGCTGCGACAGCTGGCCAGACCGATTATCTGCGTGGGCTCAAAGAAAATGTTGCCGTAGGCCGTTTAATCCCTGCAGGGACTGGTTTACACGCCTATCGAGATATAGTTGTTGGTAATAACAGGGAAGATCAGGATGATGCTGAATCGATTCAAAAAGCTGTAAGTTGACTAATCTTTAAATGTGAATAATATAAATTGCTGCGCACGAAAAATAATGATAATTTTCTTGGCTTCTGAGTAAGCGTTATGCCGACGATAAACCAATTAGTTCGAAAGGGCAGGAAGCGGATAGCCAAAAAGACCGCTACGCCAGCCCTGAAAGGGAACCCCCAGAAAAGGGGCGTATGTACTCGTGTATACACAACAACGCCAAAAAAGCCTAACTCGGCTTTACGTAAAGTAACTCGTGTGCGATTAACGAATGGCATGGAAGTCACTGCTTATATTCCAGGCGAAGGTCATAACCTCCAGGAGCATTCAATTGTGCTATTGGAGGGCGGTCGTGTAAAAGATTTGCCAGGTGTGAGGTATCACATTATCCGAGGCACACTTGATACATCAGGCGTTTCTGATAGGACTACTAGTCGTTCACGTTATGGTACGAAAAAGCCGAGATAGCAGGTAATTATGCGACGACGTCGACCAGAGCGTAGAAAAATTTTACCGGACCCGGTCTATAAAGATCTTGCTATTTCGAAATTCATTAATTTTTTAATGAAAGGTGGTAAAAAGGGAGTTGCTGAAAAAATATTTTATAATGCACTAGGAAAGATTAAGCAAAAGACAAAGTCTGACGGTGTAAAGATTTTTGAGAAGGCTATAGAAAATACTTCTCCAATGGTAGAAGTAAAATCGCGGAGAATTGGCGGCGCAACCTATCAGGTCCCTATAGAAGTACCAAGGAGTCGCAAATTCTTTCTCGCATCCCACTGGATAATAAATTCTGCCAGTAGTCGTGGCGGTAAGCCGATGGCCGAAAGACTCGCCACGGAATTAATTGCTGCGGCGAATAATGAAGGTGGCGCAATTAAGAAAAAAGAAGATACTCACAGAATGGCAGAAGCAAACAAGGCATTTGCTCATTTTCGGCGATAAAGAAGGTTAAATAAGTGACTAATAATTCTCTAGGAACTGTAAGGAACATAGGTATAATGGCGCACATTGATGCTGGAAAAACCACACTTACAGAAAGAATACTTTTTTATACTGGACGTACGCATAAAATAGGTGAGGTTCATGAGGGTGGTGCTACTATGGACTGGATGGAACAAGAGAAGGAGCGCGGTATTACCATTACCGCTGCAGCTACAACTACTATTTGGAATGATCATCGAATTAATATAATTGACACCCCAGGTCACGTTGACTTTACAGTTGAAGTGGAGCGGTCACTTCGTGTATTAGATGGATCTGTGGCCGTTTTTTGCGCAGTGGGAGGTGTCGAGCCGCAAAGTGAGACTGTATGGCGGCAAGCTGACAAATATAATGTCCCACGAATGGCATTTGTTAATAAGCTGGATCGAGTAGGTGGTGATTATTTTCATGTATTGGAAATGATGAAGGAAAGATTGGGCGCTAATCCTTTGCCAATAGTAATACCTATAGGATCGGGTGAACTATTTACGGGGATTATAGACCTACTAGAAATGAAAGCCATATTATATAATGAATCTACTTTAGGAGCAAGATTTGAATATTCGGATATTCCCCATGATATGACTGAAGAAGCAAATAAATGGAGACATCATTTAATTGAAGAAACTGCTGCGTACGATGAGCATTTATTAGAAAAATACCTGAACGAAGAAGATATATCTGTTGCTGAAATTAAAAAGGCAATAAGAAAAGGATGTCTTGACAATACTTTTATTCCTACTTTTTGTGGATCTGCGTTCAAGAATAAGGGTGTACAAAGACTTCTTGATGCAGTCGTAGATTTTTTGCCTTCTCCAATTGATATTGGTGAGGTATTGGGTTATGACCCAAAAGATACTGATATTGAAATCCAGCGGAAGCCAGATGATAAATCTCCTTTTAGTGCTTTAGCCTTCAAAATTGTGACTGACCCATATGTTGGGCGGTTGACATACATGCGAGTTTATTCCGGCAAACTTGAAAAAGGATCATACGTCTATAATCCAAATATTGATCGACGAGAAAGAGTTAGTAGAATTCTACTAATGCATGCCAATAAGCGCGAAGAAATAAATATGGTTCGCGCAGGTGAAATTGTGGCGGTAGTTGGACTGAAACGCACCAATACAGGGCATACGATTTGTGATGAAAAAAATGGAATATTGCTTGAAGCTATGGATTTCCCAGAACCAGTTGTTGAAGTATCAGTTGAACCGGTTAGTAAAGCGGAACAAGATAATTTATCAAAAGCATTAGCTAAACTTAGCGAGGAAGACCCTACTTTTAAAGTATCTACAAATCCAGACACAGGACAGACAATTATTGCCGGTATGGGCGAGCTCCATTTAGAGATACTTGTTGATAGGTTATTAAGGGAATTCAAAGTTCAAGCTCACGTAGGCAAACCGCAGGTTGCTTTCTGTGAAGCGATTACAAAAAGAGTTGAAAAAATCGATGTTAAATTTGCCCGTCAATCTGGAGGTAGAGGTCAGTATGGTCATGTGGTTATTAATGTTGAACCTAACGAGTTGGGTAAAGGATTTCATTTTGAGAATAAAATTGTTGGTGGTGTAATACCAAAAGAATACATACCGGCTGTTAGGAAGGGCATGGAAGAGGCTATAAAAAATGGCATCTTGGCTGGCTATCCAATTGAAGATGTGCGTATAGAACTTGTTTTCGGGTCATATCATGATGTGGATTCTTCCGAAATAGCCTTTAAAATAGCTGGATCCATGGCTATCCAGGAAGCTTGCCGAAAAGCAGATCCTGTTTTGATTGAACCGATGATGAAAGTAGAAGTAATAGTGCCTGAGGAGTACCTTGGAGATGTAATGGGTGATATTAATTCAAGGCGAGGAAAAGTTGAGAGTATGGGGCAACGTAAAGATGCCCATGTCATAAATGCAGTTGTCCCGCTTAGTCGTATGTTTGGATATGTTACTGATTTACGATCATTAACTCAAGGACGTGCTGTTTTTCACATGGAGTTTTCAAGCTACCAGCAAGTACCTGCAAATATAGAAACTGAAATTATCGAAAAGATACATGGGAAAGCTTCTTAACTTAATTAAGGAGGAAGAATAAAATGTCAAAAGCAAAATTTGAGCGAACGAAACCGCATCTAAACATTGGCACTATAGGCCATGTTGATCACGGTAAAACGACCTTGACAGCTGCGATCACTTTATTACAAAGTGCGCATGGTTTAAGTGAAGTACGATCATTTGAGAGTATTGATAATGCGCCAGAGGAGCGCGAGCGTGGTATTACTATTCAGACAGCGCATGTAGAGTATGAAACAGAGAACCGTCACTATGCCCATGTAGATTGTCCTGGTCACGCGGATTATATTAAAAATATGATCACCGGTGCAGCGCAGATGGATGGTGCGGTATTAGTGGTGAGTGCTGCGGATGGTCCGATGCCTCAGACGCGTGAGCACGTATTATTAGCTCGTCAGGTAAATGTGCCCAGTATGGTTGTATTTATGAACAAGACGGATCAGGTTGATGATCCGGAACTGATTGAATTGGTGGAAATGGAACTGCGCGATTTGCTGAATGAGTATGATTTTCCTGGTGATGATACGCCGATTATTAAGGGTAGTGCATTAGGGGCATTAAATAATTCTAGTGATGAAGGCGCGACACAATGTATTGCTGAGTTAATGGCAGCATGCGATTCTTTTATACCGGAGCCTAAACGTGATGTAGATCGTCCTTTCTTGATGCCTGTGGAGGATGTATTTAGTATTACGGGTCGTGGGACAGTTGGTACGGGTCGAATAGAGAGAGGCATTATTAATGTTGGTGATGAAGTCGATATTATCGGTATGGATGTCCATGATAAGTCGGTTGTTACTGGGGTAGAGATGTTCCGTAAGATCCTTGATCAGGGTCAGGCTGGTGATAATGCTGGTTTATTACTACGCGGTGTTGATAAAGAGAATCTAAAGCGTGGTCAGGTAGTAGCCAAACCAGGCAGTATAACGCCTCATACAAAGTTTAAGGCGAATGTATATGTGTTGAAGAAGGATGAGGGTGGTCGTCACACGCCATTTTTCAACGGTTATCGCCCACAGTTCTATTTTCGTACGACAGATGTGACCGGTGTGGTAACATTACCTGAGGGTACGGAGATGGTCATGCCAGGAGATAATGTGGAAATGGACGTGGAATTGATTACCAGTATAGCAATGGATAAGGAATTGCGTTTTGCGATTCGAGAAGGTGGTCGGACAGTTGGTGCTGGTGTGGTTACTGAAATTAAGGAATAAGGGTAAAGTTTGGCTAGTCAGGTAATAAGAATTAGTTTAAAAGCATACGACCATTCTCTGTTGGATAAATCTACTGAGAAAATCGTTAAAACCGCAAAATCGACTGGAGCCGTAATATCTGGCCCAATACCTTTACCTACGCGGAGAACTGTCTATACAGTCTTACGCTCACCATTTGTAAATAAAAAATCGCGTGAACAATTCCAAACAAAAATTCACAAGCGTATAGTGGATATTCTTAATTCAACTCCAAAAACAGTTGAATCTTTAATGAAGTTAGATTTACCTGCTGGTGTAGACATTGAGATTAAGGTGTAATAATGCGCGGATTAATAGCTAAAAAATTAGGTATGACGCAGGTCTTTGACGATAGTGGTTTGGTGGTGCCTGTCACAATAATTGAGGCAGGTCCATGTATGGTAACGCAGATTAAGACTTTAGAAAATGATGGTTATGATGCTGTCCAGGTTGGATATGGAGACAAAAAGGATAAGCATACAACCAAACCTATGAAAGGCCATTATAAAAAAGCAAGTTTGTCCCCGAAAGGTGTGCTAGCAGAATTTGATACAATACCGGGTTATGACTACAAAATGGGTCAGGTATTTAATGCATCTTTATTTTCAAAGGGCGACGTTGTTAACGTAACGGGTACATCAAAAGGGCGAGGTTTTTCAGGTGTAATAAAACGCCATGGTTTTTCAAAAGGTCCTGTTACACATGGGCAGCGGGAGTATCTAAGAGCGCCTGGTTCTATTGGTCAGGCTTCTGACCCTTCGAGGGTATTTAAGGGTATGCGGATGGCAGGTCAATACGGCAATAAAAAGAAAACAATTGAGAGTCTTAGTGTGGTAAAGGTTGACTTGGATAATAATCAACTGTTTTTGAAGGGATCTGTGCCAGGATCCAATAACGGGATCGTAATAATTAAAAAGTAATAATGGAATTACAGGTAGTAGAATCAAACGGTAATAAGACGTCAAAAATTAAGGTTGACGCGTCAGTTTTTGGTATAAAGCCTAACGAGGATGCTGTACATAGAGCTATTCTATCTGAGATGGAAAATAGCCGTCAAGGCACGCATGGGAGTAAGTCCAGGGGGATGGTGCGTGGTGGAGGAAAAAAACCTTGGAAGCAAAAGGGCAGAGGTGTAGCACGTGCTGGAACAACTCGCTCACCTCTTTGGCGTGGGGGCGGAACAGTATTTGGGCCACAGCCACATCAGTACGAGTATAAATTACCAAAAAAAATCAAGCGTTTAGCTCGTCGGTCTATATTATCCGAAAAATTGAAAAATAAGGAAATTATTGTTTTAAATGAGTTCAGCATAGATGAGCCAAAAACAAAGAAAACAATAGACCTTTTGATCAATCTGGATGTGCATGAAAAGAAAATCTTAGTACTAACAGGTAATCTAACTAAGGATTTAATTCTATCGATGAGGAATTTACCAAATATAGCTTTATTAGATGCTATGACGGCAAGCGCATATGACTTACTCGACTCCCAAATAATCTTAATAGATCAAAAAGGTTTGGAAATGCTAAATGATGGATTGGCAGACAAATAATGGGAAATTACAATTCTATAATTATCCGACCGTTATTTACTGAAAAAATGAGTCAATTAGAAGAAATTCAACGAAAATATGCTTTCCATGTTAAATCATCCACGAATAAAATTGATATTAAGTCTGCAGTAGAACAAAAGTTTGACGTTAAAGTAGAGAAAGTTGCCACAATGAATCGTCAAGGGAAATTGAAGGACATGACCATGAAAAGTGGTGGTCGTACAATTCGCACGCGCGGGAAAAGATCAGATTGGAAAAAGGCCATAATTACGTTAAAAGAGGGTTATAGTATCGATCTAATTAGAGGTGAGTCTGGAGTCTAATAAATGGGTATAAGGACTATAAACCCTACTACACCAGGTAATCGTTTTGCTACGCGATCTGATTTTGCTGAGATCACTGCCACACAACCAGAGAAAAAGCTAACCAAGGCACTAAGAAAATCTGGTGGAAGGAATAATAAGGGGCGTATAACTGTGCGTCATCGTGGTGGTGGCCATCGGCGCAGATATCGTATAATTGATTTTAAAAGAAATAAAACTGATATATTAGCTACAGTTGCATCCATTGAATATGACCCAAATCGCTCGGCAAATATTGCCCTATTACATTATTCTGATGGTGAAAAAAGGTATATATTATCACCATTTGGTCTAAGAATCGGTGACCAGGTTGTTTCTTCACCTTCTGCGAAATTAAAAATTGGTAATGCATTGTACTTAAAGAATATCCCTAGTGGTTTGACTGTTCACAATGTTGAAATGACTCCCGGTAAAGGAGGTCAAATGGTTCGTTCAGCGGGCACAGGTGCACAGGTGATGGCACATGACGATGGTTTTACTACATTAAAATTACCTTCTGGCGAAATAAGATTGGTTAATTCAGAGTGTTATGCAGTAATTGGTGAAGTCGGTAATAAAGCACACGAGCAAATTGTTAGCGGAAAAGCAGGTCGAACACGCTGGTTAGGGCGCAGGCCATCAGTTAGAGGCGTAGCAATGAATCCAGTTGACCACCCAATGGGTGGAGGGGAAGGAAAATCATCTGGTGGAAGACATCCGTGTACACCCTGGGGTAAACCAACCAAGGGTTACAAGACCCGTAAACGCAATAAAAAATCAAATGCGCATATACTGAAGCGGAGAAAATAGATGACCCGATCATTAAAAAAAGGTCCCTATGTTGATCAAAAGCTGGAAAAAAGGTTGATAGCCATGAAAGATAGTAAAAAGAAAAAGGTGGTCAAAACTTGGTCACGGCGATCTATGGTCACACCTGATTTTGTTGGCCACACTATTGCCGTGCATAATGGAAATAAGTTTATTCCGGTTTTTATATCAGAGAATATGGTTGGTCATAAACTTGGTGAATTTGCACCAACTCGCACGTTTAGAATGCATTCTGGTGATAGGAAGAGTTGAGTATGAAAGCGAAATCTATAAGTAAGTATATAAGACAGTCTCCAAAAAAAATACGTATTGTCTTGAATGAAATCAGAGGTAAGCGTGTGGGTAATGCTTTAGACTACCTACATTTTTCTCCTTTAAAGGCATCATCCATTATTGAGAAAACAGTTCGTTCAGCAGTAGCAAATTTGATGCAATCCATTGAAGACTCAAACAAGGATCCAGATTCATTAATTATTAAAGAGGCTTTTGCAGATGGAGGCCCATTTTTAAAACGATTCCGTGCGGCTTCTATGGGTAGAATATCTAGACTAAATAAACCAACAAGTCATTTGACTATTGTGGTGAGTGACGAGTTATAGAGGAGGCAATTTGGGTCAAAAGACACATCCAGTAGGTTTCCGACTTATAGTTAATAAAAACTGGAGGTCAAATTGGTTTGCAGGCGCGAATTTTCCAAGTGAATTGAAAGAGGACGTTCAAATAAGAAAATACTTGAAGCATAGACTTCCAAATGCCGGAATATCAAGAGTTGAGATAAGCAGGACTAGTAAAATTGTAACCGTAACAATCTACACTGCTCGTCCTGGAATCGTAATTGGAAAAGGTGGTGAGGAAGTAACAAGGCTCAAAGCAGAAGTAGCGCAACTAACTGAAAAAGAAGTGCAAATAAATATATCAGAAATCAAGAGGCCAGAACTAGACGCTGCACTTGTAGGAGCAAATATAGCGCATCAATTGATAAAGAAAATAAGCTATCGGCGTGTTGTGAGTAAAGCTATACAAGCTACAATGCGAATGGGCGCTCAGGGAATAAGGGTAAACGTCGCTGGACGGCTTGGTGGGTCCGAAATTGCAAGAAGTGAAAAGTTTGCAGATGGAAGAATTCCTTTACATACTCTACGTGCAGATATTGATTATGAACTTACTGAAGCACGCACGGCACATGGGATCATAGGAATAAAAGTCTGGATTTGTTTAGGGATGCAAAAAAATGCTTGAGCCAAAAAAAGTAAAATTTCGCCGTCACCATCGGGGAAATAGAAAAGGCATGGCTAGTCGCGGGAGTCATGTTGCCTTTGGAAGTTATGGTCTAAAAGCTACAGAGGCAGGTTGGATTACGGCACGGCAAATCGAAGCTGCTCGGATAACAATTTCCCGTGTAGTTCGAAAAACAGGAAAAATGTGGATTCGTATATTTCCAGATAAACCGATAACTAAAAAACCAGCCGAGACACGGATGGGAAAAGGAAAAGGGTCTCCGGAATATTGGGTAGCAGTCGTGAAACCTGGACGGATATTATTTGAAGTTGAAGGAGTGAGCAGACAAGAGGCTGAAGAAGGATTTCGTAATGCGGGACATAAACTGCCAATTATAACAAGGTTTGCTGTACGAAGGGACAGTTAGAAATTATGAGAAAAAGTGAATTGACTGAAATGACAGTTTCCGAATTAGAAACGAAGCTACAAGATGACTATGAATCCTTGCAGAATTTTCATTTTCAGAAGGCTTTACAACAATTAGAGAATCCCGTACAGATTAAGCATGTAAAAAAGGAAATTGCACAGGTAAAAACCTTATTAAAAGAATACGAATTAGGTATACGTGCTGAAGGAGGGGATACCCTTTAAAGTGTCAGATACGCGTAAAAGACAAAAATTGATGGGCGAAATTGTAAGCGACAAAATGGATAAAACTGTTGTCGTAAAAGTTACTAAAAAGGTTCCGCATCCAGCATATCATAAATATGTGAAACGATCTAAGAAATATCTTGCACATTTGGGTGCAGTTGATGCAAAAGTAGGTAATATTGTTGAAATATCAGCTATTCCTCCCAAAAGTAAAAATAAACACTGGCAAGTGAGCAGAGTTCTTAGGTAAACAATTAGATTTGGATAAATTTTGTGATACAACAAGAAACAAGACTAAAGGTTGCAGACAATTCCGGAGCGAAAGAGGTTTTGTGCTTCAAGATATTAGGCGGTTCTAAACGTCGCTATGCTTCTATTGGTGATTTAATCGTAGTTACGGTAAAAAATGCTATTCCTGGTGGCATGGTAAAGAAGGGTGATGTAACCCGTGCAGTTGTTGTTCGCACTAGAAAAGAAGTAAGACGTAAAGATGGTTCATACATTAGATTTGATGATAATGCTGCAGTATTATTAACAAGCGGAGGAGAGCCAAGAGGCACAAGGATTTTTGGGCCTGTGGCTCGAGAATTGCGTGATAGTGGTTATATGAAAATTGTATCAATGGCCTCGGAGGTAATGTAATGCGCATTCGTAAAGGAATGAAAGTTCGTGTAATTAAAGGTAATCACAAAGGTTCAGAAGGAAAGATACTTTTCGTTTTTCCTAAGGTTAACAAAGCTATAGTTGAAGGTGTGAATTTTATTAAACGGGCAGTACGTCCTACTCAAAATAATCCCAGCGGTGGATATACAGAAAAAGAAGCACCAATCCATTTATCAAATCTTATGTTAGTTCAAAAAGGTCAAACTACTCGGATAGGCTCTAAAGTACTTGAGGATGGATCAAAAGTGATGATCGGTAAAAAGACTGGTGAGGAAATTGAGTTATAGTTATGGCGCAAGAAAGTAAAACAGTTAAGAATAAAGATAGCAAGGCTAAAAAGAAAACTACGCAGTCAATAACTGTTGGGTATATACCAAATTTACAAAACAGATATTTTAATGAGGTAATACCCAGTTTAACAAAAAGATTTAAATATATGAATATCATGGAAGTCCCCAAGCTAACGACAATATCAATAAATATGGGTGTTGGTGATGCAAAAGTGAATCCAAAAGCTCTTGAAAGCGCAGTTGATGAGCTAACAATGATTTCTGGCCAAAAGCCTGTAGTTACTCTTTCGAAAAATGATATTTCAAATTTTAAGATTCGTAGAGGGTTCCCTGTGGGTTGTAAAGTGACAATGCGCGGCACCAGAATGTATGAATTTTTTGAACGATTAATAACTGTAGCCCTGCCAAGAACGAGGGATTTCAGAGGGCTTTCATTCAAATCTTTTGATAAGAGAGGTAATTTTAATTTCGGTGTAAAGGAACAAATAATTTTCACTGAAATTAATTATGATAAAATTGATAGTATACGAGGTATGGATATTAATATTATCACTACCGCGACAAACGATGATGAGGCGTATTGGCTGCTAAAAGAATTTGGATTTCCTTTGATGGACAAGCCGCAAAAATCAGAAGAAACAATTGAGGCCGCCTAATGGCTAAAAAATCTTTAATATTTAAATGCAAAAGAAAACCAAAATTCTCAACAAGGGGTTACAATCGGTGTTTCAATTGTGGGCGTCCTGCTGGGTATATGCGAAAATTTGGTTTATGTAGGATTTGTTTTCGAGAAATGGCCTTAAGAGGTGAAATACCTGGTGTTACAAAGGCAAGTTGGTAGGGGGTAAATGTAATATGACAATGACCGATCCCACAGCAGATTTACTCACTCGTGTTCGTAATGGCTTAGCTGTTAATAAGCGCTGGGTTGATGTCCCTTCTTCAAAAATGAAAAAAAGAATTGTATTTATTCTAAAAGAAGAAAGCTATATAGAAGATTTCTTATTTATTAAAGATGATATTAATGAATTTATTCGAATATTTCTCAAATATGATTATCAAGGTAAACCTGTAATTACCAGAATAAACAGGGTCAGTAAGCCAGGGTACCGAGTTTATGTAGAATGTTCAAAAATACCTCGTGTGCTTGATGGCCTTGGTATTTCAATACTATCTACTTCAAAAGGTGTTATCTCGAATAAGGTTGCAAAAAAATTAGGCATTGGCGGTGAAGTCATATGTAATGTATGGTAATTGAATGTCAAGAATAGGAAAACAACCAATTTCAATACCTGAAGGCGTCAATATAGACGTCAAGGAAAATTTGGTAACTGTAAAAGGACCTAAGGGCTCTATGGATATCAATGTTCATAAGGATATGGTTCTTCATATTAAAGATGGTTCTTTAAGTGTTTCAAGGCCATCGGATAATCGTGCCCATCGATCCTTGCATGGTACGACCCGCATGATCTTGCATAATGGTATTATTGGTGTTTCAGTTGGATTTGAAAAAGATCTGGAAATTCATGGAGTTGGGTATCAGGCAAAAATGCAGGGAAATCGATTAATGCTCACCTTAGGATTTTCTCATGAAATTCATTTTGATCCCCCTGAAGAAATTTCAATAACAGCAAATCGTAGTGAGATAAAAGTATCTGGAATAGACAAGCAGTTAGTTGGTGAAGTGTCTGCCAAGATTAGGTCATTTAGGAAGCCAGAGCCATATAAAGGAAAAGGCATCCGTTATAAAGGTGAGTATGTTAGATCCAAGCAAGGAAAGACAGTTGGTGGAGGTGAAGATTGAGCAAGTTAACAAAAATAAAAGCCAGGACTTTGCGCCGCAGAAACCGCAGTAAACGTAAAATTAACGATATGTCTGATTATCCCAGAATGGTGGTAAGTCGCAGTTTAAAAAATATACAAGCACAGATAATAGATGATCTAACTGGTAAAACATTAGTAGCTGTCACATCCGCTGACAAAAGTATTAGAGGTGATATTGATAAGGCGAGCAGTAAGACTGAGCAAAGTAAAATTGTGGGGACCGCAATTGCAAAGAAAGCCAAAGAAAAGAAGATCAAAGAGGTTTGGTTTGATCGAAATGGTTACCCTTATACAGGTCGTGTTCGGGCAATGGCTGATGCGGCTCGAAAAACTGGGTTGAAATTCTAGTAAAGGAGAAAAAGTTGGCAATAATTAATCCAGCAGAATTAGACCTTAAAGAAGAAGCAGTTGTACGTATCAATCGTGTTGCAAAAGTTACGTCTAGAGGTAAAAGATTTAGTTTCTCTACTATAGTTGTTGTTGGCGATGGCATGGGTCATGTAGGCGTGGGATTAGGCAAGGCAAATGAAGTTATATCTAGTATTTCGAAAGCAAAGGATAAAGCAAAGCGGAATATCTTCAAGGCGACTATCATTAATGGTACTATTCCCCATAAAATCGTTGGCAAGTTTGGGGCCAGTAGGGTTTTATTAAAACCTGCCTCACCCGGCACGGGTATTATTGCTGGTGCTCCAGTACGTGCTGTGATGGAACAAGTTGGCGTAAATAATATTTTGACTAAAAGATATGGATCTAGTAATCAAATGAATATTGTTCGGGCGACAATTAATGCACTGGAAAATTTACAGGATGCCGTTCAAATTGCAAATAAGCGTGGAATAAAAATAAAAGATGTTTTCACCTGATATGGTCAAAACAAAACAACATACGTTGAGAATTACGCAGGTTAAAAGCAGGATTGGCTATAAGAAAAAAGCAAAAGCTACGTTGGATGCGATGGGCTTAAAAAAAATGAATCAGACTGTAGAATTGCCAGATAACCCAGCTATAAGGGGTATGATAAAAAAAATTGAATATCTTATTAGAGTAGAAGATAAATAATGAAACTATTTTATTTAAAGCCAAGTAAAGGTGCGACTAAAAGTAAAAAACGGACTGGTCGGGGAAATGGCTCAGGGTTAGGGCGTACAGCTGGCCGAGGTGAAAAAGGATACCATGCCAGAAGTGGCAGCAAAAACCGTTCATGGTTTGAAGGTGGACAAATGCCGATTCATAGACGTTTGCCTAAAAGAGGTTTTTCTAATTCTCTATTTCGTAAAACATATCAGGTGGTGAACCTACAGGCCATAAATGAGCTTGGTTTAGAGACTGTAGATTCACAAATATTTCATGAAAAAGGATTGGTGCGATCTGCTTTGCAGCCAATTAAAATTTTGGGTGATGGAAATATTGAAAGTTCTGTAAAAATCACAGCTAGTTGCTTTAGCAAATCAGCAATAAAAAAGATTGAACAGGCAGGAGGCAGTGTCGAAGTACAGTGATTGAAAAAATAAAAAATATGTTCAATATTCCTGAACTTAGAGGTAGAATTTTGTTCACTTTTGGCGTGCTGATCGTAGTTCGGGCGGGGGCGCATATTCCAATTCCAGGAATTAACAGTGATGCATTAATGGATGCATTTCGGGCAATGCAAAGTCAGAATACACTCTTGGGGTTATTTAATATGTTTGCAGGTGGAGCGTTTCAAAAGGCTACACTTTTTGCATTAGGCATTATGCCATACATAACTACTTCGATTATTTTTCAATTAATGGGCAGCGTTGTTCCATATTTTCAACGCTTGCAGAAAGAGGGTGAAGAGGGGAGAAAAAAGTTAACTCAGTTGACACGATATGGTACGGTTGGTGTTTCGATTCTGCAGGCATACAGCATTACAATTTTTCTAGAATCAATGACATCCAGTAATGGTATAGCGGTCGTTATAAATCCTGGTATTGGATTTAAATTTGTTGCCATGGTAAGTATAGTGACAGGGACTATGCTTTTAATGTGGCTTGGTGAAAGGATCACTGAGCGTGGAATCGGCAATGGAATTTCTCTTATAATAATGGTAGGAATCGTATCAGTACTACCTAGTGTAATATTAAGTGAGATCACTCAAATAAGAGCTGGTCTCAGAGGAATTCTATCAGAGGTGATATTACTTGGAATCATGTTTGCAATTATCGCATTTGTTGTACGACTTACTCAAGGTACAAGGAAAATTCCCGTACAGTATGCGAAACGTGTTGTCGGACGTAAGATCTATGGTGGACAAGCTACGCATATACCATTGCGTGTAAATACGGCGGGTGTAATGCCAATAATTTTTGCACAATCAGTAATGTTTATACCAAGTACAATCGCAATGTTTTTTCCCGAAAGCGAACTCATGCAAGGATTAACACGCTGGTTCTCTTTTGACCATCCATTCTACTGGACTGTATTTGGTCTAATGATCATGTTTTTTACGTATTTTTATACGGCGATAGCATTTGATCCTGTTCAAGTTGCATCAAATATGAAACAGCACGGTGGCTTCATCCCTGGAGTGCGTCCCGGAAAAAAGACAGCCGAATTTATTGATAATATTTTAACGAGAGTTACCCTTCCAGGTTCGATATTTCTCGCTGGAGTAGCAGTCTTTCCATTTGTGTTGATGAACGTAATGAATGTAGGATATGATCTTGCCTCTTTCTTTGGCGGTACGAGTCTATTGATTATTGTAGGTGTTGCCTTAGATACATTGCAACAGATTGAATCACATCTACTTATGCGGCATTATGACGGTTTCCTTTCTAAAGGAAAGATTCGAGGCAGGAGACGTATGTAATGGTTAGGGTGAGAACACTAAGAGAAATCGAACTTATTGCAGAAAGCGCTCAGATCGTTGCTGATACACTCGATATGCTTTCAACAATAGTAACTAGTGGTATATCATTATTGGAACTAGACGCGCTAGCTGAGGAATTTATTTGTTCTCGTAACGCTCGTCCAGCCTTTAAAGGATATATGGGATTTCCGGCAACATTATGTATTTCCGTAGATGACGAAGTTGTGCATGGTATTCCTTCTAATAGTAAACTTTCTGAGGGTCAAATTGTTGGAATTGATTGTGGTGCGGAAAAGAACGGATACTATGGCGATTCAGCGCGTACATTTTCCATTGGTAAAATTAGTGATGAAAACCGAGACTTGATATTAACCACAGAAAAAGCGCTTATGCTTGGTATCGAACAGGCAAAGCCTGGCAATTATGTGTCGGACATCGGCCATGCAATCCAATCTTTTGTAGAACCTAAAGGGTTTTCTATAGTACGTGAATTGGTCGGACATGGCATTGGTACGCAACTGCATGAAGATCCCCAGGTACCAAATTACGGAGTACAGGGCATGGGTGATGAGTTAAAAGAGGGTATGTGTCTTGCAATAGAGCCAATGATAAACTGTGGTCAGAAAGAAGTTTACACTGCTGAAGATGGTTGGACTATTAAAACAAAAGATGGCTATAATTCAGCACACTTTGAACATACTATAGCTATTCGCAATAATGGTGCCGAAATTTTATCGGGGAGTCAATTAAATGGCTAAAGAGAAACCTATAACAATTGATGGTGTAATCACTGAAACGCTACCTAGTGCTATGTTTAGGGTTGAAGTTGAAATTGGAGGCGAAAAACATGAGGTTTTAGCACATGTATCAGGAAAAATGAGAATGTATTACATTAAAATTCTTCCTGGTGATGTTGTGACTTTGGAAATATCGCCATATGATCTGAACCGCGGAAGAATTGTTTATCGGCAAAAATAACATGAAAGTAAGACCGTCAGTAAAAAAGATGTGCCCAAAATGCAAAATTATCAAACGTAAAGGTGTTGTACGAGTGTTATGCGACACACCTAAGCATAAACAAAGACAGGGGTAGGATAATACTGTGGCAAGAATTGCAGGCATAGATATTCCCCGAGATAAAAAAGTACCTTATTCATTAAGGTATATTTACGGGATTGGATTAACCACCGCACAAAAAATTTGTGATAAAGCTAAAATTAGTCATGACAAACGAGTGAAAGATCTGACTGAAAAACAGGTAGTGGCGATTCGTGACGCCATAACAAAAATGGAGTTGGTGATCGAAGGCGATCAGAGATCTGAGATTGCCATGAATATTAAGCGTTTGCGGGATATTGGTAGCTATAAGGGAGTACGTCATCGTCGTGGTTTGCCAGTAAATGGTCAGCGAACAAAAACAAATGCACGCACGAGAAAAGGCAGAAAGAAGACCGTTGGTATGGGTAAAAAGGCTTTAGAAAAGAAGGGGTAACTAATTGGCTAAACCAAAACAAAAGAAGAAATCAAGGAAAAAAAAGGTCTCCGACCCAAGAGGAGTTGCAAATATTAAAGCTACTTTTAATAACACTCACATATCAGTAACAGACAAATTTGGGAATGTGATTACCTGGGCAACAGCGGGTACTTCAGGGTTTAAAGGATCTCGCAAGAGCACATCGTATGCAGCTACAATTGCAGCTGAAAAGGCAGCTAAGGAAGCGATTACCATGGGAATGACATCCGTAGATGTTCGAGTAAAAGGACCTGGACCTGGAAGGGAATCAGCTGTGAGGTCGCTTGCAGCAGCAGGACTAACAATAACGTCTATAAGAGATGTAACGCCGTTACCACATAATGGTTGTAGGCCACCGAAAAGAAGAAGGGTATAGTACAGAGGATAATTAATGGCAAAACTAAGAACACCCCGCGGGAAACTTGTTAGGAAATTTGGTGAAAATATTTTTGGTAATGCAAAATATGACCGCTTATTGAATCGTAAACCATATAGGCCAGGGCAGCACGGTCAAGCTCGACGAAGAAGGCCATCTAATTATGGCGTTCAATTACATGAAAAACAGAAAATAAAAATAATGTATGGTTTGTTGGAAAAACAATTTAGAGCATCCTTTGCGAAAGCAGAAAAAATGAAAGGTGAAACAGGTACTAACCTATTGCAATTACTTGAAAGAAGGCTGGATAACGTTGTTTATAGATTAGGTTTTTCATCTACCAGATCACAAGCAAGACAATTAGTCAACCATGCACATTTCCTGGTTAATAATACAAAGGTTAATATACCCAGCTATTTAGTCAATCCTGGCGATAAGATTAAAGTACGCGATCGTAGTAAAAAATTAGATGTCTTATTGGATTCAATTAGGCAAATAAAAGGTGACCTTGATTTACCATGGCTTGAGCTGGATAAGGCAAAGTTAACCGGTACTTTTATTGATGTACCGACACGAGAAGATATGGGCGTGATAGCTAATGAACAGCTCATAGTAGAATTGTATTCAAAATAATAAACTAAAGGGTAATAAATAAATGACTAAGAAACTCGACCTTAAAATAAAAGTTGATGAAATAAATCTTACCAACACATTTGGTAAGTTTGTGGTAAAACCCATGGATCGGGGATATGGTATAACAATTGGTAATGCATTACGACGCGTACTGCTTACTTGCATACCTGGTGCGGCAATCACTAATGCAAAATTTGATAGTGTATTGCACGAGTTCACAAGTATCGATGGTGTACAAGAAGATGTATCAGATATAATACAAAACTTAAAAGGTGTGCGTTTTAAGCTCGACGAAAATGATCCTGAAAAGATATCTATAAAACTGAAGGGACCTTGCAAATTCACTGGTAGGGATATACAAAAAGCAAGCGATGAATTTAAGGTGTTAAATAAAACACATTACATTACAGAAATCAATGAAGGTACAACATTCAACATAGAAATAAAAATTGGTGTGGGTAAAGGATATATGCCTTCAGAATCAAATGAACTTCCAAATGCACCATTGGGTACGATAGCAATTGATAGCATATTCAATCCAGTTACAAAGGTAAAGTTTAATGTTACACCAGTTCCGGGCGCGAAAGAACCAATTGAAATTCTTACGCTAGAGGTAAGCACGGATGGATCAATCACTCCACAGGACGCTGTCAGTTATTCTTCAAGTATTCTAATTGAACAGTTACAAATTGTAGAATCAATCAGTAGGCCCGAAGTACTTGAAATATCAGAGCCTGTCAGTGAAGAAGTGATGGAAATTCGCAAATTGTTGAACTTGACAATAGATGAAATGGAACTTTCGGTGCGCAGTCATAATTGTTTACAAGCTGCGGGCATCAAGTATATTTACGAATTAGTGAGTAAAGAAGAGAATGAGATGCTGAAATACAAGAATTTTGGTCGTAAGTCACTAACTGAATTGGTTGAAAAATTAGATCAAATGGGCCTTAGCTTCGGTATGGAAGTTGATAAATACTTAAAAGAAGAAGTATAATAAAGTGCGACATCGCAAAAAAGGTAAGAAACTGGGTGTAAATCCATCTCATCGGCGCGCTTTGCTAGCTAATTTGGCTGAAAATTTAATAATCCATAAGCGCATTAAAACAACAGATGCGAGGGCCAAAGAGTTGCGTCGGTATATTGAACCTCTTGTAACTAAAGCAAAAAAAGGTGATCTGAACTCAATTCGCATGATCGCAAAGAAAATACGCCATAAGAATATCTTAAATATATTATTGAGTGACATTGCGCCAGTGTATGATAATAGGAATGGTGGTTACACACGCATAATAAAACTTGGTTTTAGAGATAATGATCGCGCATCTGTATCACTTATTGAATTTGTAGATATGGAAGGCACCAAGAAGATTGAAGGAATACCCGTTTCTAAAGAGATACAAGAGACAGAGTAAAAATCATATTACCTTAGCATTAAAATATTCGAATTGTGTCTTATTGAGGGCAATCATTTTGATTGCCCTTCTTTTTATGTCAATATTTTACCCCAATCTAATTGCTGGTGAAGGTGAGAAAGTATCACCATTAGATCATAGATATTTGTGGGTTATCCGCGATGTTTTGAAATCGAAAAGGACCATAGATAGTATGGTCGATTTTGCGATTGAAAAAAACATTAATCATCTATTTGTACAGGTAAGAGGACGTGGAGATTCTTTTTATGAATCTGAATTCATTCCCAGAAGTCAAATACTAAGTGAAGGTGAGTTTGATCCACTGGCATATTTACTGGATACAGCAAAGGGTAAGGGAATTAATATTCACGCTTGGGTAAATGTCTATTTTTTGTGGTCAAGCAAATCATTACCTAACCATGATCGACATATTTTACATATGCGGAAGGAATGGTTGGATACTATAGAAGAATGGCCAGTGGATGTTGAAAAACAGTTGGACATGGTAGCAGTTAATAATGGTAGCGAGGGATTATTCCTTTCCCCAAATCACCCAAATGTGAATGCATACTTAATTAAAGTATTTCGAGAATTAATTACCAATTATGATATTGATGGCTTACATCTGGATTATATTCGCTATCAGGATGCAGAATACGGAAGAAATCCTTATGCAATTGCCCGATTTAAAAGCGTATCTGGGAATGACCCTGGACCATGGTTTCTAGAGATGGAACGCAGTACAATTGCTAGTCGTAGATTAATCGCCAATATGAAACGATGGAATAACTTCAAACGCAAAGCAGTAACTTCATTGGTCAAGGATACACGAGCATTAGTTAATGAAGTACGACCAGATTGCATAATATCTGCAGCTGTGAAACCTAATCTATATGTTGCTAGAGAGCGGTATTTTCAAGAATGGAATGTCTGGCTTGCAGCGGGTTATTTGGATTGGGTAGTTCCAATGAATTATTCAGCAAAGAAGCGTGAATTTGCAAGAAATATTGATGTTATAAATGATAATTTTCCGAAAAAATACCGTGAAAAAATAATTATGGGAATTGCACTTCATAATCAGACACCAAGTGAAGTGGCTGAAAAAATAAAATTTTCACGTTTAGGACAATTTCCCCGTATATCTTTATTTTCATATAATATAATGATTAAAGACCATCGCTATTCTTCAGTTTTTGATGAAGAAAATCATTAATACTTTAGTCATCCTCTTGCTTGGGTTTAATAAGTATAGATACATTTGATGATTGTTAATAAAAACACTTAAATGGGAAAAATAATTCGAGCACCTCAAGGGAATCGCTTAAACTGCAAAAACTGGCAGATTGAAGCTCCTTATCGCATGATCCAAAATAATTTGGATCCTGAGGTGGCAGAAGATCCTAAAAATTTAATTGTTTATGGTGGAAAAGGAAAAGCAGCCCGTAATTGGGATTGTTATAATGCGATTATTGAATCTCTTAAAATATTAAATGAAGATGAGACGTTATTAATTCAATCAGGTAAGCCGATTGGGGTTGTCAGAACGCATGAAACTTCTCCACGTGTTTTAATAGCTAATTCAAATCTCGTTCCTGAATGGGCAAATTGGGACCATTTTAATGAGTTGGATAAACGTGGGTTAATGATGTATGGACAGATGACTGCTGGATCCTGGATCTATATTGGAACACAGGGAATATTACAGGGAACGTATGAAACGTTTGCTGCAGCTGCAAAACAGCATTTTGCCAGTGATTTATCTGGTAAATTTGTTTTGACGGCCGGCCTGGGTGGTATGGGTAGCGCCCAGCCACTAGCTGTAACTATGAATAATGGCGTCATTCTAATCATAGAGGTTGATTCTAAACGTATAGAAAGGCGTTTATCAACGAATTATCTTGAAGTAGCTACAGAATCTCTCGATGACGCCATAAATATGGTTCAGGACGCGGTAAATAATAAAAAACCATTATCTGTTGGTCTATTGGGAAATGCTGCTGATATAATACCAAAAATGGCCCAAATGGATATTATTCCTGATTTGGTTACAGACCAAACATCTGCGCATGATGAATTGGATGGGTATATACCCAACGGAGTTACATATCGAGAAGCCATTGGATTACGGAAATCTAATCCAAGGAAATATGTAAAAGAAAGCTACCGAGCAATTGCTGAACATTGTCGGGGAATACTGAAATTAATGGAAAAGGGTGCTATTTGTTTTGATTATGGTAATAATCTAAGAGGGCAGGCCAAAAAAGCGGGTGTAAATAATGCATTTGATTTTCCTGGTTTTGTACCAGCTTATGTACGACCATTATTTTGCGAAGGGAAAGGTCCGTTTCGATGGGTAGCATTGTCAGGCGACCCGGAAGACATTTTTAAAACTGATGAGAAAGTAATTGAACTATTTCCTGAGGATAAAACGCTGGTACGTTGGATTAAACTTGCTCGCGATAAAGTCCAATTTCAAGGGCTACCTGCCAGAATTTGTTGGCTTAATTATATGCAACGCTCAAAATTTGGCGTAGAACTAAATAATATGGTTGCTAGTGGTGAACTATCGTCTCCAGTAGTCATTGGCAGGGATCACCTTGATTCAGGTTCAGTTGCATCACCATACCGAGAGACTGAGTCAATGAAAGACGGTTCTGATGCAGTGGCAGATTGGCCATTACTAAATGCACTTATAAATACAGCCAGCGGTGCCACCTGGGTTTCAATTCACCATGGAGGCGGAGTTGGTATGGGATTGGCAATACATGCTGGTCAAGTAATTTGCGCTGATGGTACACACAAAATGGAAAAACGAATAGCGCGAGTACTGAGTAATGATCCTGGACTTGGTATATTACGACATGCTGACGCTGGATATGAAGATGCAATTTCTAATGCAAACAAATGGGATTTAGAAATCCCAATGGGGAACAATTAGGCCAGTGTTAAATCTTACTAATATTGGACTTCTGGCAACTTATAATTCTAAAACCTGTGCATTCGAGCGAATACATGACTGTAAAATTATTATTGATGATGGAATTATTACTAACATTAATGGTGCGGTAATTAATCGAAATGAATCCATTGATTGTAATGGAAAGCTCGTTACTCCGGGTTTTGTGGATGCACATACACACCCAGTATTTGTCGATGGTAGGGGAAATGAATTTGTGACGAGATTGGCAGGTGTTTCCTACCAAGAGATAGCAAAACAGGGTGGCGGGATCAATGCCAGCATAGCAGCTGTTCGCAATGCCACTGAAATTGAATTATATGACCGCGTAATTAAACGTATGGATAAATTTATCGAGATGGGCACAACCACGTTGGAAGCAAAAAGCGGTTATGGATTGGATACTGAATCGGAGTTGAAATCGCTACGGGTATTGGATCATGTAAACAGTGCACATGCAATTGATATTGTTCCTACGTTTCTTGGGGCTCATGCAATTCCACCAGAATTCAATGGTGATCCGAAAGGTTATTTCACTTTATTATGCAAAGAAATGATTCCAGCTGTAGCTGAACAGGGAATTGCAAAATTTTGTGATGTTTTCTGCGAGGAAGGCTATTTTAATGTAAATGATAGTCGCATAATCCTTCAAACTGCTGCGCGGCACAATCTGATTCCTCGTCTACATGCAGATGAATTCACAGATTCCGGAGCAGCGGGTTTGGCTGCAGAAATAGAAGCTATTTCCGCAGATCATTTAATGGCAGTAAGTGACCAGGGTATAAAGGATATGGCAATTGCTGGAGTTATGGCAATTTTATTGCCTGGAACAACTTTCTTTTTAGGTGGTCATTCATATGCACCGGCACGTAAAATGATTAATGCAGGTATTAATATTGCACTAGCAACTGATTTTAATCCTGGTAGCTGCCATATCCAATCAATGCCATTTATAATCAGCCTGGCCTGTCTTTATTTAGATTTAACAATAGATGAAGCATTAAAAGCTGCTACCTGGACTGGCGCATGTGCTCTCAATGTAGAACAAAATGTTGGGTCAATAGAGGTTGGTAAAAAAGCTGATTTGATTATTTGGGACCTAGATACACCAGAAGAAATTCCTTATAACGTGCCCTCCGTCCCAATACAAAATGTAATTAAGAATGGCAATTTAGTTATAAGCCTTGATTAGCAATAGTTATGCCTGTAAACTCTCGCCTTAATTATAAAAATAAGGTCAGTGAGATCCATAAATAAACTACTTTTAGTCCTTATTATTGCCGTAACTGGCTCTGAAGTATTATTTGCAAATTATGCATTTTACCGACAAGTGACTTCTACATGTAAATCCTATCATGTTGAAGTTTCTTCAGGTGAAATGGCGCTTTCAACTGACAAAAATAACTTTGCCATTAATCTTACAAGTAGACGAAATAATTTTGAAATGATAATGCTTGTTGGATTTGCAGCGACCGGAAAAGCAATAATTCATCAAAAACATTTGCAAGGAACAATAAGTAATTATAATCCTGTTATCCCGGGTCAAGTGAATGTAGTCGTTACTGTACCTATGGGTCGGAATAAAACTATATTTTCTGCAGAAGCAGATGCTATTCTAGTTCAGGAATTAGCTGATGGATCGCTTGATTCAGCTGATTTTATGAGAAAAATAAAAGATTCAATTCAAACACTATAAGGAGGTATTATGTTAGACCCAACTAGTTTTTCTGGTTTACTTGCTGAATATGGACGCGCCATCGGTTGGTCCATTGCTGCGTCTATTGGCTTTTCATTTGGAGTTGGATTAGCAATCAAAGTATTTGATTGGTTATCTTCCGATATTGAGGAATGGGAAGAAATAAAAAAAGGGAATATGGGCGTTGCTTATATCTTTGTTGCCCTTATTGTAATGGTCGGTGTTTTAGTTTATAAAGTTATTTAAACCGAGGAAATTATATAGGGTAAAAAGGGTTCATTTATGAGCCCTTTTTGTTTTATACTAGAATAAGTACGATAATAATTCCTGATATAGTATTCAGAAAATTGACCATATCATTATCCAATATGTACAGACCAGATACGTGCATAGATGGCAGATTACAATGTTTTCTCTTTTCTGTAATATCGTTGCAGTCCGTACATTGGAAGGTTGCTTGAATTGATCCTCCTATTACCGAATCTACCAGACCGCCAGCAGTACCAGTAAAAACTATAATACCTAGAAGTGATGCTGGTAAACCTAATTGTACACCTGTAATACCAATTACTGTTGCACCTAAAACTGATCCTAATGTTCCAAGTAATGATATGCCCCCAGACGTACCCTTTATTACTGATTTTAATTTGGTAATATGAATTGGATTCCAGGGGCTTAATAATCCTATTTCGCTTGCCCATGTATCGGCGGTGGCGGCAGCAATTGCTGCCAGATATACGATGAAAAGAAGGTTATTTGGAGAGTAAAAGTTTATTACGGATATGATAGTAGCAGCGCCACCATTTGCTATAACCTGGATGATATCTCGCCGTGGATTCTTTTCTAAGGTATTTTCTGTTTTTGGAAGTATTGAAAGTGCCGATGATAGGACGAAAAATGTAAGGATTGGTACAATCCACATAAAACCGCCTGTACCAAAAATAATAATTCCCATTACGTAGGCAGAAAGGACTCCACTTTTGCTAAGCGATTTGAATTTGTAGGCACCATAGAATACAATTGCCGATGTAATGGCCCAGAACAGTAGATGATTAAGTGTGCCATGGGTATAATTGATTAAAAAAATATCATAGCTTAAAGCAGTCATAATGGGCACAGTAAAGTTGTCAGACCCTTTACTACTTACAGCCTCTGATAATGTTACTATCATAGCTACGAAACCACTCGTCCCAATCAAAATAGGAAGCGGTATGAAAAAAGCTGCGCCAAATAACCAAGCAAATAAGTCTGTACCAATGTATATAATTATAAAACTGGACAGGAACATACCCAAGCATCCTTCAATTGATTTGATATCATCCCAGATCCGGAAGTTCCTTGGCTGTGGTGTGCGTTCACCAATAACCGCAGCGATTGTATCGGAAAAAGTCATGATTAACATAGATAGAATTAAGGTGATGGGTTTTTCCCACCAAAATAGCGCTAAAATAAGAAATGCAATGGGGAAATACACCGTCCCATAGCTGGCTCTATCTGTTGAATGCATCCCCTTGAACTTCTTTGTCTTCAGTGCAAGAGCATTAACAAAGATAAAGACGCCCGCCAAAAAGACTGGTGGTATATTTGATTTGAATATAAATGGACAAGCTGATACTAGTGTACCTACGATTAGATGAACCAGTTTTCGGCTCGATTCCGGACTCCATTGCAGCATTGATCGCGCAACCTCACTGATTCCGATAAAAATAAATATAAATAGTAAAAAAAGAGCAAAAGTGTACCATTCATTAATAAAAGGCTGCCATATAGGTAGTTGCATGGCAGTAAACTAAGATTGGTGTATAATGAAAACACAGAATTGATTTATCGAGTAAGGTATTCCTGAATTGGCGCTACGGAAATTTTCGTTTATATTATGGCTACCAAATCAAATAGTGAACTGAGGGAAAGGCGTAAATAAATGAAATATAATGAAGAAATTGAAATACTGCAGATTGAGTTACTTAAAATGCAGTCCCATGTCAAAAAACATGGCAAACGGATAGCGCTCATCTTTGAGGGTCGTGACGCTGCTGGTAAAGGCGGCACTTTAAAACGGATAACTGAAAATTTGAATCCCCGCGGTGCACGAGTTGTCGCACTTGAGAAGCCAAGTGATAGAGAAAAAACACAATGGTATTTCCAACGCTATGTTACCCATCTTCCCGCCGGTGGAGAATTAGTGCTTTTTGACAGGAGTTGGTATAATAGAGCAATGGTTGAACCAGTCATGGGTTATTGCACGGATGAGCAACATAAACGATTCTTGAAGTATGCCACAATGTTTGAAGAACTATTGGTCAGGAGTGGTATTCAATTATTCAAGTTTTATTTTTCTGTTTCTAAGAAAGAGCAGGAAACCCGTTTTAAATCACGCGAAACTGACCCGTTAAAGCAGTATAAGCTGTCGCCTGTAGATAAACAGGCTCAGGAATTATGGGATCAATATTCAATCCGCAAATTTGAAATGTTAAATGCCACCAATCGGACACTCACACCATGGACAATTATACGATCAGATGATAAGAAAAAGGCTCGCCTCAATTGTATGAAGAGTATATTGGTAAATGTAGATTATGAAGGGAAAATTGCTAAAAAGAAACTCGAATATGATCCTGAAATTGTTATTTCCGGCATTGACGAAATACAGATAATGGAAGAAAATCTTTTGAATCCAGAATTATTGCCTGGTTAATATATTATTGAAAAATTTATTTCTTACCAGACATGCAAAATCCAGTTGGAGTAATCCCGGATTAGCTGATATAGACCGTCCATTAAATGAACGTGGGAAAAAAGCGGCGCCTTTCATGGGCAAATTGATCGTGGACAAAGGTGAAAAACCGGAATTACTCATATCCAGTCCTGCCTACCGTGCGCTTTCGACGGCGAAAGCCTTTGGGGAAGTTATGGGGTTAGTAGAAAATGATATTATTATTAATCGCACCATTTATGGTGCAGGGGCGCAACAATTATTGGATTTAGTGCAAATCCAGGATGACCTACATAAATCTATCATGCTGTTTGGTCATAATCCGACTTTTACATCGTTTGTTAATATGCTTACGGGTAGTAACATAATGAATGTAGTGACCTGCGGTGTCGTCCGCATTGACTTTGAGTATTCTTCCTGGACAGATATTGATTTTGGTTCCGGAAGGTTGGTGTATTATGAATATCCAAAAAAGTATGCCAATGCATAAGGAATATTATACTTAGTCATTTTCGTTTTTAGTCAAACTATATAATGATTATTAGAATCATTGCGTTGTTTGGTGTTCTGATATTTATCCTGATCGTTGCTATTACCTATACATTAAAACAAGCGCAGAAATTGCCTTTGAATTCACTTGTAAATTTTCTCGAGAAAAGCGCACAGGATAATAATCAAAAAACTGTTGTATGTGTTGGTAACAGTATAACTCATGGTCAAGTTAGCTATAATTATGTAAATATTTTGTCAGAGCGCCTAAGTGTTGATGGTTATCAATTTGTAAATGCGGGAATTAATGGAAATTTGGCATACAATGTTGTTAATAGATTAGATAAGATCATTGGGTGCGATCCGGATTATGTAACCGTTCTTATTGGTACCAATGATGCAAATGCGTCATTGAGCGAAAAAAATAGTGCTCGCTACATGAAAGACATGGCTCTTCCCGAAAAACCGAATGCAGAATTTTTCAGAAAAAACGTTAAGGAACTTATATCCCAATTAAAAAAGCGAACAAATGCAAAAATTGCCATATTATCGCTACCGCCCATCGGTGAGGATATAAATCACATAGCCTACCAACGAACAAAGGAATACAGTGGAATAATACTGGATGTCGCACAAGAAAATAATGTGGATTATTTACCACTTCATGAAAATATAACAGAGTATTTACTTGCGGAAGATCATCATCCAAGATTATCATACGATAATGGATTTAGGAGAATCATGATAAGGGGCATTTTTTCTCATTTTCTACTAAGAACCAGTTTTCATAAGATTGCGACTAATAATGGTTTTCTAATTGTTACAGATTTTTTACACTTGAATCATCGCGGAGCAAAAATGGTGGCGGATCTAATCAAAAACTGGATATTAAAATAGGTCAAACTCAATTATGAACAATATCACTTTATTTAGGTTATTATTGATTGCATTTCTTTTGAATTTCTGGATAAGCGCTGATGAGACTGACTGGGATGCCGGAATCCATAACACTGAAAAACTTTCTTTTCAAGTTGAGACATTTGTAGCAGGATTTGATGTCCCATGGGGAATGGCCTTTATGCCAGATGAAAGGATGCTTGTAACCGACCAAATCGGAGATCTATGGGTTGTATCAAGTGATGGTAAAGATAAGGTCAAAGTTAGTGGTCAGATACCTGCTGTCCGGGCAAAAGGACAGGGTGGAATGATGGATGTTGAAATCCATCCTAACTTTATCAATAATTCGTATATATATTTATCCTTTAGCGATATTCTCGAAAATAAATCGCACACTGTATTGTTAAGGGCTAAGCTTGTTGAAAATAAATTGATCGATGCAAAAATTATTTTCAAGGCAGATGAAAAATTTTATACCAAAAAATCACATCATTTCGGTTCAAGAATTTTATTTGATGATGAAGGGTATCTATTTTTCTGTGTGGGCGATAGAGGTGAGCGGGATCAGGCCCAGAGCCTCGATATGCCTAATGGAAAAATGCACCGTGTGCACGATGATGGTAGCATACCAATCGATAATCCCTTTTATAACACTGAAGTATCCATTAAGTCGATCTGGTCCTACGGCCACAGGAATCCTCAGGGGTTGGTGTTACATCCAATTTCACGCGAAATATGGGAGGCAGAGCATGGGCCTAAAGGTGGTGATGAAATTAATATCGTAAGCAAGGGTCATAATTACGGATGGCCAGTAATTACCTATGGCAGAAATTATAGTGGTACTATTATCTCAGAATACACCCATAAAGAGGGCATGGATCAACCTGTCTTTCACTGGACACCTTCCATAGCTGTATGCGGGATAACATTTTATGAGGGTAATAAATTCCCAGAGTGGAACAATAATCTATTAGCAACATCATTAAAATTTGAACGATTACACCGTGTTGAAATGGATGGTTTAAAAATGGTAAAGGATGAAATTATTTATGAAGCCGGCAGTAGAGTGCGGGATGTTGAGATTGGTCCAGATGGTCTAATTTACGTTGCTTTAGAGGATCCTGGACGGATTGTACGACTATTACCATATCAAAAATGAGTATTAATCGCATAGTCAATATCGTATACAAATCCCTTTGGCTGATCCTCTTTATCCTTATTCTTACTTTTGATCGCTCTAGTAATAATAGTGTATACAGTACACTTGGATTACTGGTTATTCTAACTATAGTAGCAGTTGTAAGGGCAATTAATTCACGGAACGATTGGCGCCCTATCGCTGAGAAACATTATCTAAAAAATGTGACTGATGAAACTAGCAAGGATAATTGACCACTTTGTATTTGAAATATACCTAAAATAATGTCTGAATGAATTTGGTCTTGAAAGCAACCCAATTTGCAGCCCTTAAACATCGCGATCAGAAACGTAAAGATGGTAAGACACCCTACATAATTCACCCGATTTCAGTAGCAATGATTTTAGCAGAGATTGGCGGTGTTGATGATCCAGAAATATTATCAGCCGCACTTCTACATGATACCATTGAAGATACAGATACATCTGCGCAAGAACTCGACAAAGAATTTGGATCCAGGATCAGGATAATTGTAGAGGAGTTGACAGATAATAATCAGCTAACTATTTCGCAAAGGAAACAACTGCAAATTGATAATGCTCCGCACTTATCCAAAGATGCTACTCTGATTAAAATTGCAGATAAAATATCAAACGTTTCAGATGTAATAAAAACTCCTCCACCGAAATGGGATCAAAAACGCTGTAATGAATATGTTGATAAGGCAGAAGCGGTTATCAATAATTGTCAGAAAGTTAATCAGGATCTGGAAAATCATTTTTTCGGATTATTAACAGATTACAGAAAATCATGAAAAACGTTCTTCGGTTCCTGTTATGTAATGTGTTTTTATTGCATGCCCAGGAAAAGTTGGCCAGCTTGGATAGTTTGATCGGACTTAATGAGGCACTAGTTATTGATACTGTGATAAGACTAGACAGTCTGCAAAATCTTATTGAAGATTTACAGGAATCTTATGCACGAGAACAATTTTTACTATTGGAACGTGAGGCTGTTATCCGCATTAACCGGGCTGCGTTTGCTGGTATGTGGATTAATAAACCGCTGATGGGGCAACGAAAGGACATTCCGCAAGGAGCGGAAGTTATTTTTTACCCCTATTATATTCAGGACTTCATCCGTGTATCCTTTTATGATACGATTGGTTACATGAGTTCAGCATTTTATGATCAAGTTGGTTTACCACCCTATTTCCAAGAAGCTAGAGAACGGGCTTTGATTAGAGAAAAAAATGATCTTAACCTTGAGAATGAGAGTGATCGTTTTAAGCGTCGTGCAAAAGAAAGGTTCCATGAAGCGAAGTATCTTGCTAAAAGTATTGAGGATTTAACTTTTGCCCAGAAAAAAGAAGAATACCATAAACGAATTCTATTGGATAAATGGGGTTATGAATTGGGCCATAAAATCAATGATGGTGTTATCGAGATCGGTTTTTCTGAAACTATGGTTGAAGAGGCCATTGGCCGGCCCGACAGCGTTAATCGTACGACTTATTCCTATTTTGTGAGGGAACAATGGGTTTATAATGAAGGAAATTATCGCTACATTTATCTGGAAGATGGCATTGTAACGGCAATACAGACTGAAGGATAAAGAGTTTGATTAATATTTATAGATTATTTTCAATTATCTTAATTGTTATTCCATGTTTGTACGGAAAAGTGCAGGATACTACTGCAACAGTACCATCGCCAGTAACAGTGATAGATTCACCTCTTGAACAAATTACAGAAACTGCAACTGATAACAAAGATCAGCAAGATTCAGAACCTCAAATAGCCCGTGAGGAACCAATTGTTTATATCATCCCAACTTTTGATAAATTTAGTGGTTTTACGGTCGGCTTGTCCTTTAACCAACCAATTAATTCTGGTGAAAGGTATAAACTTGGAGAATATGCGCCAGTTATAGGTTTGTCTATTACGTCGCCTATTACAATAAGTGCGGGCCGGTTTACGATAGGTTTTGGGTTAGGAGTTGAATCGGGGAATGATCGTGCCAGTGTTTATGGAACAACAAATATCAAATTGTTTGGTAAATTTTCATTAATGGCTGGACTTGGTTCCATCAATGGTAGCGGTCTTCATTTGGGTGCAGGATTTGATATCTTTGTTCCTAATATTCCTTTTTCCATAAGACCATTCATTCGAGCGAATGGTCGATTTGGTAAATCCAATGTAAATGCACCGGAAAGTATTTATTTTAATACGGCACCATTCTTGGGATGGGTACAAACTGGCTTTGTTTTTGGTTACAGATTGTAGAAATATTTGAGGCAGCTAAATACAGCCAGATAAAGAAGATGATTCTATTAAAGTAGGGTTTATTAATACATTAATAAGTAGAAAGTTGTCCCAATATTGGTGGTGGAGAGATCGGCAAACGTCTATTCTTGGGATATCTGGGATTGATCTTCACAATTGTTGTTATCGTAATTACAATTAATTTTGACCCTGTGCGATTACGTGCTCTAGTGTTTTTCCCTACACTATTTATGGGCATAACGTTTTTTGAGGCTATGGATAAGACCTGTATAATTAACGCCTATTTTGGTATTAAAAATTTAGGTGAAAAGAACCAGCGAGAAAGAGATATTATTTCATTGAAAATTCAACGTACCCAATCAGTAAAAATAATTTTAAAAAGTATTATTATTGCTGTAGTTACTACGGTAATTGCCTACTTCGTCTAATAATGAAATTTCTAATTAAAATTTTTATTGTAGTAGGCATGGGTTTCCTGATCTATTTCTATTTAGTAATCTGGTCCACTCATTTATAAGTCAAAGAAAGTAGCGGAGGAGGACTCGAACCCCCGACACGTGGATTATGATTCCACTGGTTTACCAACGATAAATCGCGACCTTGGCTCCGCTGTGGCTCCAATTTGTCATGCGTTGCCTTCCAGTTTGGTGGTTAATTGCAATATCTAAATA
>Ga0257107_1000037_pt1 | contig 45441 bp, 34 predicted proteins | sample LP_taG_2_FD_190178 | JGI IMG/M metagenome (GOLD analysis project Ga0257107, IMG submission 190178) | Marine microbial communities from Northeast Subartic Pacific Ocean, Canada - LP_J_2011_P26_500m | ecosystem: Environmental > Aquatic > Marine > Oceanic | place: Canada: Northeast Subartic Pacific...
AACCAATTCATATCCAAATTTCTAGGATGCCAAAATTGTTTATTAGTAAAAGGTTCTACCATTAAATTTAATAAATTCTTCGGAACAAATACATCTTCTCCTTCGTCATTTTTACGGATCCAAATGTTTCCCATTTTTGGGGAAAATTGAACATATAAAGCAAAAATTCCAGTTGAGACTCCTGCTATTGCTGCTGCTTCCGTTAATGTTATCATTTCTTCTTTTTGTTCTTCTTTATTATTCATATACTATATAATAATTCTTATATTATATTTATACTAAAATAAAATAAATTATAATACAATATTCTTATCTTTTAAATTTTGTTCAAATTTTTGTTTCAAATCAGTCGCAACTTTTACATAATCTTCTTTATCTTCCCATGAATCCATTGGATTCATTAAATTTTCATCAATGCCATCTATTTTATTTGGAATTGATAAATTAAATAGATTATTATTTGTATATCCATTATTATCGATAGTTCCATCTAAAATCGCAGAAATACATTTTCGACTAATACTTAATTTAACACGTTCTCCAATACTGTATTTTCCTTTTACCCATCCAGTGTTAACTAAGTATACATTAGCATTATGTTTCTCCATTTTCTCTTTTAATAATTCAGCATATCTAATCGGAGGTAAAGTTAAAAATGCCTCGCCGTAACCTGCACTAAAGGTTGCAATTGGTTCTTTTATACCTATCTCCGTTCCAGCAACTTTCGAGGTATATCCAGATAAGAAATGATACATAGCCTGTTCCTTGGTTAATTTTGAAACAATTGGTAATACACCCAAAGCATCACAAGTCAAAAATACAATACTTTTAGGGTGAGTCCCGGTCATAGTTGGTTCAATGTTATCAATGTGGACAATAGGATAACTTACTCTTCCGTTTTGAGTAATAGAAATATCATCGTAATCTGGTTCATTCGAACCTTCTTTAAAAGAGATATTTTCCAATAAAGCATTTGGTCTAATTGCTCTGAAAATATCAGGTTCATTTTCCTCGGTTAATTTAATTGTCTTCGCATAGCATCCTCCCTCGAGATTGAAGATTCCATCGTCTGACCAACCATGTTCATCATCACCGATTAATAGTCGTTCAGGGTCGGCAGAAAGCGTTGTATTATGTGTAACAATGAAATTACCAAGTAAATATTTATGATTTCCATCTAATTCAAATCCATAATATTTATCTCTACCAATGGATTTTACTGATATTTGAGAACATAAAGCATCTTTGATTTGTGTTCTAACTTCAGCTTCTTTTCTTATACATAATACAGGAATTTCTTCTAATCCATTACCAGATATATGCATTCTATTATATTCACCTTCTCTTTTTTCCCCTTTGTACATACAACTTTTTTTACATTTTTTAGAGTAACAAGCAAATCCTAAACTTCTACATAAATATACAATATCTTCACTTAATTTACTATTTTTTTGGGTAATTTCATAACATTTTCCTTTTTTGTCATAATAACCATCGCTATCAATTAATCCTGCTAATAATTTTAATCGATTTTCTCTTGAATTACATTTGTAAATATGTGGAATATGTTTATTTCCTAATATATTGTATTTTCTTAAAGAATTTTTAAAAAAATTAGTTCTCTCTGTCCATTTCGTTTTTTTTTTCAATGAATTAATTCTATATTTATATTTTTCTTTATGTTTTAAATAACAATTATATTTTTTTAAATTCACAAATAAATAATGTAATATTCTTGAATCCTGTGTAGTTATTTCTGGTTCCATTGAAGTGCCATCTCCTAACCAAATACCAATAAGATATGGATCAATATCAATCTTTTTTTCTGGAAATTCAACACCAACTTTATAACCAACGAAATTTTTTAAATATCCTTTTGAAACTTTTAAATAATCTTTGACCGTTATTGTAAAATATTTAGATAATTTTTTCTTTTCTTCTAATAATTTTTCTAATTCTTCATAAACTATTTCTTTATTTTGATTTTTATATGACATTGTTAATGTATTTGTTTTGTATGTGTTTGTATTAAACCATTGAAGTATATAAGATGAACGATCTTTTCTATCTCTGATATATGGAGTTCTATTATGTTTTAAACATAAAATATGTTCACTATTAGCAGTATAGATATCCCCCTTAATATTTGATATTTCATACATTTCATCTTCACCTCTTCCCAATCCTAATACTTTTCTTGGTTTTGAATCAATTCCCATCAATAATTCTTCTTCTTTAATATCCTGAACCATTTTAATTGTTCCATTATACATTAGTATCGGTGTATTTTTCCCGTTGCATTTTCCAGTGCCCGAGAGCCCGAAAAATAACGCCGTATCTCCGTTAAAACCTTTATTAGCACTGCAATGCATAGTAAGTATACCTTTTTGCGGAAGCCAATAATGCATCAACGAAAAAATACCTTTCTTCATTTCGCCAGTGTAAGCTGTTCCACCAATAATACCGAGAGATTCACTCACATTTAACATAACAAAGTTTTCAGAATTCATTTTATCCTCTTTGTATTTTTTATCAACTATACTACATGCGTTAATCAACGTAAAGTCTGGTTCAAAATTTATTAATTCATCTTTTTGAGGTTCAATAAACATATTCTTTACAAAATGATGTTGCCAGCAATTTTCTGTAAAAAATCTTACTTTTTTTCTAGTTTTATTATCTGCTCCACAAAATCCTTCATAAATATAAATATTATCTAATGTTTCATAATGTTTTTCTACATCTTTTAAAAGGGTATTAAATTTAGTATTTGAAATCGGATGGTTCACACTACCCCACCATACCTTGGCTCGGGTTTCAGCATCATCTATAATATACTTATCATTGGGACTTCTGCCCGTGAATTTTCCAGTAAGAACACAATAAGTTCCATTGTTTGTAAATTTACCAAATTTAGAGCTAATTTCTAATTCTCTAATTTTGGAATACGTAAGATTTTTTAAAATATTACGTTGATTTACAAATTTATTATAAAATCTGGTGGCTAATGACGACATAAATGTATATATATATTTTAAATAAATATAATAAATATATATATTTTATCTTTCTTTTTATTTATGTATATTTTATTAAAAAAGCATACTTAAATGCTTCATCTTTCATATACTGATATCTACCACTTGCTCCACCATGACCTGCATTTAAATCAATTTTCATCATTATGTCTCTATCATCTTTTTTGAATGATGATACAACTTTTCTCATTTTTGCACAATATTTTACCGGCTCCCAAAAAGCAACCCGAGTATCGTTAATACCGGTAGTTATTAAAATATTAGGATATTTTTGGTCTTTAATATTATCGATAGGGGAATATGATAACATGTATTTATATACGGTCTTAGATTTTTCAGGATTTCCCCATTCTAAATATTCACCAGTTGTTAATGGTAATGACGAATCTAACATAGTTGTTAAACAATCTACAAAAGGAACATCTAGAATAGCACTTTTATATAAAGAAGGTTTTTTATTTACAACATTTCCAATAAGTAATCCACCAGCACTTCCACCAGAAATTGATAATCCATCAGCAGAAACATAATTATTTTTAATCAAAAATTGACTACATTTTATAAAATCATTGAAAGTATTTTTCTTTTTCATCAATTTACCGGATTCATACCAATTTTTTCCTAAATAACTACTTCCTCTGACATGTGCAATGGCATACACATAACCTCTATCAAGTAAACTAATAATATATTTATCATAATCTACATCTACATCATAACCATATGAACCATAAGCATATAGATGTCCTTTATTTGTACCATCTTTTTTAAATTCACTTTTTTTATATACAATTGACATATATAACCAAATTTTTTCATCAACTAATAATCGTTTGCTTTCATATAATTTTGAGTTATAATTTTTATAACTAATTTTTCTAAGTACTTTTTCATCAGTGGTATTCATATTGTATTCATAAAAACTTTTAGGAGAGATTAAAGACGAGTATGAATATCTTAATTTATTTGATTCAAAATTTAAATTTAAATTTCCTTCTACAGAAATATTATAAACATTTTCATATTTTATGACTTTGATACTTTTATCACTTAAAGTAATAACTTTTATTATGTATTGACCGTTTACTTTACAATCAAGTACTAAATAATCTTTAAATATTGACATTTCAGTAATATATGTATTTTTATTATATGGGATAAAATCAACCCATTTACTTTTTTTTGTTTGATTTACTTTAGTTTTTGTAATTTTAAAATTAGTAGATTTGTCTTTATTGGTTAGCATATAAAAATATCCATCATTATGTTCAACTGAATACATATGATTTTTTACTCTTTTTTGTATTAATTTAATTTTATCATCATCATCAATATAATAGTATTCAGATGTTGTAGTTGAAACGATTGAGATTAATATATATTTTTCATCATTGGTTTCATTAAGATCAACTGTATATAAGACATCAGATTCTTCATAAATTAGAACATCATTTTTTTCATCAGTTCCAATAGTATGTTTCCAAATACGTGATGGTCTTTTAGAATCATCCGCAGTTACATAATAAAATTCATTCAAATTTTTCCATACAAAATCGGCTTCAATTTCTTTTTTCAATTCTCTTTGAATTTTACCAGTTTCAATATTTTTAAGATATAATTCATATTTTTCATTACCATCCGTATCAACGCAGTATAATAAACTTTTATTGTCATGGGATATTTCATAATGTCCTAATTCAAAAAATTCTTTATTTTTTGATAATTTCATACAATCAAGGAATAGTTCTGGTTTACTTTTTAATGTTTTTTTTCTATAATATTTTTTATAATCTTCACCTTTTTTAATATTACTATAATAAAAAAATCCTTTGTAATAACTTGGTATTGATGTATAATCTTCTTTGGTTCGTGATTTAAATTCATTAAATAATTGTTTCTGTAACGTTTTTGTTCCTTTCATAAGATTATCACTAAATTCATTTTCTTTTTTTAAATGTTTAATTACTTTACGCCGTTTGTTTTTTTCTTGTATCCAATAATAATTGTCCTCTCTATTATGATTATGTTTAGTTAATATTGTCTTTTCCTCCTCCAAAATTGGATAATCCAAACTCATTAAAATATATATATATATAATTACTATTTAAAGTTTAACTGTGTAAAAAAAAAATAAAAATTAAATTTTAATATATCAAATGAGAATTTTAGTAAGTATACTCACATCATATGATATAGAATTATTAAAAAGGGCTATAGAATCTGTGAAAAATCAATATAAAATAAATATAGAATATGATACTAAAATAATCGTCAATACTTTAAAAAAGGGATACTATGAACAAGTCAAAGAATTATATGAAAATGAGTATGAAGTAATTGAAACTGAAAGTAATGGTAGTCCGGGAAAAGGACATAATAGTGTTTTAAATCTTTTTGAAAAATATACTCAGTATTCACATTTAATTACAATCGATGGCGATGATTTATTTTATCCATGTGCCTTTCAACAATTGGTTAAGGCAATTGACTCAAATGTTGATATATTACATTTAATGATTAACGATTATGTATCATTTATAAAAAAAGAAATTAGACATGTTAATTTAAAAGGAAAATTTCGGTTATATTCTAGTTTTGATGACGAACAAAATTGGTGGAATTCAATAAAAGTAAAAAATCCATTAAAGAACCCAATTCACGTATGTAAAACTCCTGCTAGGATTATATTTTGTAGTCGTAAAATATTTGATACAAATATTAAAATCATATATGATGAAGAGTGTACTTTATATGATGACTATATTGCTTTCTTATCATTATGTGAAAATTATTTTGAGAACAAATTAAATGTTGTAGCAACGTCAAATAGTTATATTTATTGTTATAATGCTGTAAATCCTGAAAGTGCAAGTAGAAGATTTAAAAAAGAGAAGGAAGAAAGTATAATTTTCAAAGAAAAAGCAAAAAAATATAGTAAAACATTAGAATCTTTTGGAACTGAAGATAATTGGAATTTAAAAAAATTAAAATTTCAAAAATTTGGAAAACCAGATAATTTTAATTTACAAAAGAAGAAAATTTTTTGTAATAAACATGTAATAGATTTTGAAATCGAATTTAAAAATAAAAAAGCAGATAAATTTTATGATGAGAAGAATTACGAACAAGCATTAATTTATTATTCTATTTTATTAAATTCTGGTATAACAAGACATCAAAATTATTTTAATCTTGGTGTTATTTGGTATCATAAAAAAAAATATGAAAATGCTGTTGGATATTTTCTTAAAGCAGCATCAATTACTCCTACATTTGATGCATATAAAAATTTAGTTGTGATATACAAAGATCTAAATAGCAAAAAAAAGCAAATTGAGTATTTACAAAAGGCATTGGCAATAAAAGATGATATGTATTTACGAATGCATCTATTCAATCTATTACCATTGAAAGAAATTAAAACAAATAATGTAACTTTATTATCTAAAAATGTTAAAACAACCACACATATAAAACCAATATTATGTTATTATGCGGGATATTCTGACCCATTCAATGGTAAAAATTATCAAGAAAGAAACGTATATGGAAGTGAAATTTCTGCTATAAAATTATGTGAGCAATTTACTAAATATTATACAGTTTTTATTTTTTGTGTGTGTAAAGAAGAGATTATACATAATGGTGTTCGTTATCAACATATATCGAAATACACTCAATTTCAAAATTTATATCCAATTGATATTTTAATTGTGTCACGTTTTATTCATTTTTTTTTAGAATTTCGTTGTTTAGCAAAAAAGGTATATTACTTATTACATGATGCGAGAGTTCATAATTATTGGAAAGATAAGAGTTTAATTGATTGTGGTTCGCCAATGTTTCATAATCTTATTAGTAATTTTAATAAAATTGTCTGTGTATCAGATTGGCATAAGCATTATTTTTGTAATTTTGTAAAAGTTCCAACTAATTATGTTCAAATTATACCTAATGGTTTTGAATCAAAAAATTTTAATGTAGATTTTAGTAAAAAGATTAAAAATAGATTTATTTATTGTTCTGATCCGGATAGAGGATTAATAATTTTATTAAAAATGTTTCCAAAAATATTAGAAATGTTTCCAGACGCAACATTGGATATTTATTTCCATAAAATAAAAAATCCCACAATATTAGATTTAATAAATAATGCTGGAGAACATATTAAATTTAAAGGGAAATTGAAACAATCAGATTTAGCAAAAGAATTATGTAAAAGTGATGTATGGTTTTATCCAAATCTTTATTCTCATGAAACATTTTGTTTATGTGCGTTAGAAGCAATGGCTGGAGGAAATTTAGTAATTGCAAGAAAATATTCTGGATTAGTTCAAACCATTGGAGATAGTGGAATACTGATAGATGAACATACACCGGAAAAATTTGAAGTAGAGTCTTTAAAAATAATAAAAAAAGTTCTCAATAATCTTAATACTAAAAGAAATTTTCAAAAAATGGCAATAAAGAGAGCAAATATTTATAAATGGGAAACAATAAGTAAAATGTGGTATTCATTATTTAATCAATAATAAAATTTGATTTTTTCTCAATTAGAAATAAACAAATATTTAAAATTTAAATAGTATAGATGTATCATGATAATACAACAGAATATTTTTTAAAAATCGGATTACAATCAAGTCTAAAAAATACTGGAATATATCGTAAAATGGTTGATAAGATACAACATATTGATACATATAATTTAAAAAGTGACAATTATGAATGGAAATTCAAATGTTATAATAGAAGACGGTTTGAAAAAATAAGGAATTTTTCACGAATTAGCATAAATTCTTATATTCAAAGTTTATGTAATGAAAATATGATTATTGGCAAAATATATCCTAAAAGTGGAGCTAAATTTTGGAAGACATCAGATAATAAATATATAGTTAAAACAATTACAAAAAAAGAATGTAAATTTTTTAGAAGTATTTTAAAAAGATATAGTAATCATATTCAAGATAATACATATTTAGTCAAAATATTTGGAATGTATAGAATAACTTTATCTAATTTTGATAGTAGATTCATTATAATGAATAATATATTTGAATATAAAATGAATATTGAAAATATTTTTGATCTTAAAGGAACAACAGAAGAAAGATATGCGAATGAAAAAAGTATTGAATTAAAAGATATAAATTTTATAAAAAGAAAAAATAGTTTTATACTTTCAACTAATGATCATACTCAGTTTATAAATACAATAATGGATGATACTAACTTTTTAAATAACATGAACATAATGGATTATTCATTAGTAGTATCTATCAGTGAATATGATTCAATATATGATGTTCCAAAAATATTTTTTGATATAAATAATATAAAAATATGTGTTGTAAAAAAAAAAGTTAGAGTTTATATTTTTGGTATTATAGATATTCTTCAAGAATGGACATTATGGAAACGATGTTGTAAAATTTGGAAAAAATTTTACTATTATATATTAATATGTGATAAAACGATTGAAATTGATTCAGAAGAACCAACAATTTATCGAAAACGATTTATAGAATTTATAAAAAAAAATACTAAAATAAATGAAATGGAAAATAATCTACATCCATTATTAGTTCCGGTAATGTCACCAATTAGATAATAATATTTATTTAAATATTTAATCTTTCAAAGCCAATAACTGTATCATGAGTTAATGGGCAATCATATGTAGCCATTCTATTTTGTTCTCTATTACTATTCCTTTTTTTATAACATTTGATACAATCAATATGATAATTTGGAAGAGAATAGTTATCGGTATTATTATAATATGAAAGTAATGAAACAATAGGACCAATACCCATATATGAACCACAATGTAAACAATAATATGAATTTTGATTAATTCTTTTGCATAAATGAAACGAAGACGTATATATATTTGGATTTTTAATTATTCTTGGAAAATGTATTTCAACATATTCTTTAAATACATTTTCTTGATTTTGTATTCTTTGTGATAATTTTGTATTCATTTTTTCTAATTTAAAGATTTCTGGTAAGTGAAGAAATTGTAAAAAAATAGACAATATATTATCAGATAGATTTAATAATATCATTATTATTATTATTAAATAGCAATATTTTTAATTTTTTTATATATTAAATTAATATATTAACTATGATAATCCCAGTTCGTTGTTTTACTTGTGGTAAAGTTATAGGAAATCTTTGGAATACATATGTTGAATTGAATAAAGTACAATCTACTGAAGAAACATTGGACCAACTTCATTTAACAAAAATGTGTTGTCGAAGAATGATGATCACTCATGTAAATTTAATTGACGATATTATTAAATATAATCGATATGAAAATACATTAAATCAAAAGGTAAATGATGTAAAAAAAGAATAATAATTTTATTTATTAGATTATTAATTAATTTATAAAAAAAATTAATAAGCTAATACAAAAAAATAACTATTATATATATGTGAAATGGTTCGTCCTTCTAATTTAAGAACAGAATTATTAGAATTCAAAAAACGAGCAACACAAAGTAATTTGTTACAAAATATAGGGGTTCACAAGTTATCTAGTTTAGGAAATCAGGGAGTATTACCAAAAAATCATCATATAGTTCATGTAGAGCAACAAAAAACTGTACAAGAAGAAAAAAAAGCAGTTGAACGTAAAATAAAATACCTGGATGATTTATTGAAAGAATTGAAAAATAGAAAACATCGTAATCTAACTGATTCGGCTGTTCCTAAAGATATCGATAATCCTTATATTCAAAATTTATTAAAAATTGGAAATATGTCTCAGGATGTTTTATCAAGAGCAAGGCATGATCCTAGAGATAATCCACATCGTTTAATGTTAGAAAAGTGGGTTAAAAATAAAAAATTGATAAAAAAAAAGATTGAAGAAGACCTTACTAATAAATTAACATTTCAGGACAAGCAAGAGCGAATGAGACAAATATTTTTAGCAAGAAAAAATTTAAGAGATAAAAATTTAAGTGATATGAATGAAAGAGAAAAACATATATGGAATGAACGAAAACTTAAGATGGAGGCAGAATTTGGTAAAGATGCTTTAAAAAATTTAGATTCCCAATTACAAAAAATGAATGGGATTATTTCTGATAATGCTTCTGCTTCAAAAGAAGCGAAGGAACTTTTAGATAAATTTATCCGAGCTACCAATGTTTTTGAAAAATTAAGAAAATTAGAAAATGATCGTGAAGCCAGACGAAAATTTTATGAAGCAAAAATGAGAAAAAAGGAAATTGCATTAGCTGCTGTTGCGAAAAAACAACAAGAAAAACTTAAACAAAAATTAAAAGTTATGAGTGCTCAAAACAAAGCAGAATCTCAAAAATTAAAAGCAGATTTTAAAAAACAGATGAATACAAAAATGGCACAAGCTTTAAAAACACGAGAAGCCATGTTAAAAAATCAAAAAAATAAAATGGAAGCAATACAGAAAAAAAGAGAGGCAGAATTAGAAGCAAAAAAAAAGGCACAACTTAAAGCACAAGCGGCACTAGCGGCAGCTAAGCGACAAAAAGAAATTGAAAAAGAAAATAAGAAAAAAATCAAAGAATTACAAGAAATGTTAGGAAAAAATGTTAAAGGTTCTCAAGCATTTTTAAAATTTAAAACAGACAAAGAAAGAATGGCTCATTTAAAAAAACTTATTAGGGAGCAAAAGACTAAAATATTGGCAGATAGAGCTAGAACACAGGCTGCGTTAAAAGCTGCTAAAAAAGATTTACGAGACAAAAAAACAGCTTTATCAAAGGCAAATGCTCTTGTAAAAAAACAAAAAGGAAAACTTAAAGCTGCTGGTTCTGCGATGAAAAAGAAAGAAGAACAAATGAAAAGAAGAATTGCTGCTGATAAAGCACGAATGGAAACTCTTAAAGCCAATGCCGCAAAAAAATTAATTGAACAAGCAAAACTCGCATCTCTAAAATTAAGAGAAGCCTTAAAGACAGCAAAAGAAGAGGCAAAACTTATGAGACAAAAAGCTGTATATAAGGCAAGACAACAAGCAACAGCTGCTGCTTTAGAAAAAGCGAATATTGAAAAAGCAAAAGCACTTAAATTACAAGCTGAAAGAATGGGAGCAGAAAAAAGAAAACTAGCATTAGAACATGCAAAAAAATTGGAAGAAAAAGCAAATAAAATGAAAGTAATGCAACAAAAATTTAAAGCACAATCTGATAAAATTAGACAACAAGCAGAAGCTAATAAAAAAGCAATGCAAGAACAAAAACAAAAAATGCAAGAAGAAAGAGAAGCAATGCTAAAAGAAAAACTTAAAATAAAAAAATTAGCAGCAGAAAGAAGAAAGCGATTAGAAAAAGAGGCACTTGAAAGAGAAACTGCTTTAAAAACAAAAATTGCACAAGCAAAAAAAAATGAACTTAAATTAAAACAAATACAAGAAAGAGAAAAACAAGCAGCAGCTAAAAGAGCATCTCGTTTAAAAGCAATATTAAAATTAAAAGAGGCTAGTGAAAAAGAAGCAAAAGCGGCATTAATCGCAGCAGAAAAAGCTAGACAAGAGGTTTTAAAAGCTAGAAATGCTAAAGAAGCTCAATTAAGAGAAAAATTACGATTACAAGCTGAAATTACAGCAAAAGAAAAAGCCGAACAAGCTAAAAGAATGCGAATGCAAGAACAAAAGCGCCATAGAGAATATCAACAGGCAATGAAAAAACAAAGAGATGCTACTGAAAAGGCATTCCAAGCAAAAATAGTAGCACAAAGAAGAGAATTTGCTCTTAAAGTAAAAAAACAAAGAGAAGAAGCTGATAAAGCAAAAGAAGAAGCATTAAGAAAGGAAAAAGATAAAATGAAAGCAATTTATGAGGCACAAACTAAGAAAGCAAAAGCAGCAATTACAAAACTCAAAGCAGCACAAGAAGATGCTATTAAAGCTACTAAATCTAAAACTAAAAATGTGTATAAAGCTATGAAATTAAGTGGTAATGTTAAAGCAGCTAGAAACAACATGAAAAAAGAATTAGAATTAATGAAAGCACAAATGAAAAGAGAACAAGAATCTAGACGACAAGCAGAAGAATTACTTAAAAAAGCTAAAAGCAAAGCGGAAAAAGAAAAAGCTAAAATTGTTGCTGCTTTTGCTCAACAACAAGCAAAAATTTTAAGAAAACGACAAAAATTTTTGCGACAAGCAAAAAGACAACAGGAAGAAAAAGAATCAGAATTAAAATTACAAATGGTTAAAGTTGCAGCAGCAAAACTTAAAGCGGCAGAAAAAGAAAAATTTGTAAATATTTCTAAAAAAGTAGCATTAAAAGCTAAACAAGATAGAACAGAACTAAGAAATAAAGCACGAGCAGAAAGTGAAGCAAAGAAAAAAGAAAGAAAATCGCAAACACTCAGATTCCAAATGAGGCAAAAAGAATTACTAGCAGCTAAGGCAAAAGTTAAAGCTCAAAAACAAGTAAGGGCAGCAAAAAGAGCAAATGAATTAAATAAAAAAGCATCTGATATGGCAAATAGAGCTAAACTTGAAGCATTAAGACTTAAAGTTGAAGCAGAAATGAAAAAAACAGCCTTAAGCACTGAACTTAAACGTAAACATGCTCTTGAAATTGCTAAAAGATTGGCAACAACAGAAGAAGAAAGACAACTTATTATTAAACAAATTATGGAAGCAATTGAACGAGCAAAGAAGGCAAAAGAAGAGGCACAAAATGCTGAATTTGAACGAAAGGAGGCTAGAGCAAAAGCAATAGCAGCAAAAACTGATGCTCGAAAAGTAGCATCAAAAGCAAGAGCACAAAAAAGAGGAGCTCGTCAAGCAAAAGCAAACGCAAATAAAAGAGCAAAAGCACTTGAAAGGGCAAAAGTATATGATAAACAAAGAGCAGAAAAAGATGCCAAAGATAGAGCTGTTGCGGAAGCAGCTGAAAAAGCTAAAGAAGCTGAGAAAGAAAATATTAAAAAACAAACAGCGGCTAAAAAAGAGGCAATGAAAAAAGAAGCAGAATTGATGAGAGAAAAACAAAGAAAATTAAAAGCTCTTCAAAGAAAAGCGAAAGCACAAGAAAATGCTGCGAAACTTAGAGCACTTAAAGAAAAAGAAAAAGCCAAAAAGACAGCACTTGTTGAATCGGTATTAGCAAAAAAAGCTGCTGCTGCTAAGGCTAAACTTGCTGGAAAAGGTAAAGCTAGATATGTAGTTATTAAATTAAATAAAACAAATTACTTATATTTAGTAGAAGTTCAAATATTTGAAAATAAGATTAATGTTGCCAAAAATAAAAAGACAAAACAATCAAGTACACCAAATCAGAAATTTTCATCAGATAAGGCTATTGATGGTAATAAAAATAGTTATAGTGCTACTAATAATAGAAATGGTTCATGGCAAATTGATCTTAATGGATATTTTAAAATAGATAAAATGAAAATTACTACACGAAGTGATGAAAAACGAGAAGAATTAAAAAATGCTATCGTATATGCATTAGATTCTGATAAAAAAATATTATTTAAGAAAAAATTACAAGGAATTACTTCTCAAGAATTTAGTGTTACGCTAAAACCTAAAAAGGCTATTTCTGTAGAAGGAACTGGTCCAGCAATTACTAACTTTAGTACTATAGCAGTTCTTGGAAATCTAAGTAAAAAATATTGTATGGATAATTACATTAGAAAAAGATTTATGTGTGATGGTGATGAAATTGAAACAAAACATAAATTTCATATTATTCGTAAGGATGGTGGAAAAGATATTAAATCTGGTGATAAAATATTACTTCGTTCTATGCGTAATAAATATTGTAAAAGTGAGGGTAATAAAAAAAGAGTTGTATGTAATACAAGCAGACCTAGTTCTCAAACAGTTTTCACTATTATTAATAAAAATGGAGGAACTATATATGGTAATGATTTTATTATACTTAAAGCATATGATAATAGTTATTGTAGTGAACAATCAAATGGGCAAATTGGTTGTTTTTCAAAAACTGATACACAAAATAAATTATTTAGAATTATATTATTAGAAAAAGGAACTAAAACTGGTGAAAAGGTACAATCAGGAACAACGGGTTCTGCTGTTTCTCAAATTAATACTGAAATGAAACAAAAAATCATGAATAAATATAAATTAACGGAATCTCAATTTTCAGAATTAGTCAAAATGATTGGACCAATGAGAGCACGTTCAGCTGCTGCTGTAGCAGGAGTACCTGTTACTGGAAAACAAACTGAAGCAACAACAGTTAAATCTAAACCCAAAGTAAAAGCTACTTCTAAACAAAGAGAAACTGAAAAATTATATTTAATGGGTATTGATAAAAAATTCAGAATTTGGAGAAAAAGCAAATTAGATATTCAAAAAGCAAAATGGAGAAAGATTAAAAAAGGTAATAATGTTGAAAATATTTCCAAAATTCATTTTGATAGAAATAATAAATTATTTTATGGAATTACTTCAAGTGGAAAACTATTAAAAAAATCAACTGAAAGTATTGGATCAAATTGGATACAATTAGGATTAAGTAATGTTAAATATGTATCATCAAATGATAAACATATATACACGATTGATACAAATAATAAAATATATAGAAAAGAAATTTCTAAAATCAAATCTGAAAATGTGTCATTAACTGATAAAAATAATGGATGGGAACAATTGAAAAATGATAATAATATTAAAATTAAAGCAATCGCATTTGATAATAATATAATGCATGGAATTGATAATGGTTCATTATATAAAAAGAAATCAATTGATCCAAATAGTTCATGGATAAGAGTTGAGGGAATTACCTTATTAGATATTGAATTTAGAACAGGATATTTATTTGGTATTGGTTCTGATAAAAAAGTTTATAGAAAATTAAAGAGAAATATTACAAGTAAAATGGTTAATTATGAATCTTGTTGTTTATTATCATTTACATTTGGTTTGTATAGTACAGCACAAGCATCAGGAAGATCCGCAACACAATCTACAAAAACTGATGCTTCAAAAAAACCTACCGCTATTAAATCTAAACGAGCAACTACAGGACAACCTGCTGGAAGACAACCTGCTGGAAGACAACCTGCTGGAAGACAACCTGCTGAAAGGCAATCTTCTGGAAGACAACCTGCTGGAAGACAACCTGCTGGAAGACAACCTGCTGAAAGGCAATCTTCTGGAAGGCAATCTTCTGGAAGGCAAACATCTAGTAGGACTAGAACTAAAGAAGCTGAAACACAAAAACCAGCAACTAGAACTAGAACTAGAACTAAAGAAGCTGAAACACAAAAACCGGCAACGAGAACAAGAACAAGAAGAAGAAGATAAATGATTTATTTATAATAAATTTATTTATATTATATATAGTAATATGAATAAAAGCAAATTCGTTTTTTCAAAACAAGATTATGAAAGTGGAAGTGGTTTTTCTACTTATATTTGGGGGCCATGTTTATGGCAGTTCATTCATATTATGACTTTTAACTATCCAGTTAAGCCTACTAAAGAAGATAAAAAAAACTATCTTCAATTTTTACAATTATTAGCCAAAACTTTACCTTGTAAATGGTGTAGAAAAAATTATAGTAAAAATATTACGGAAAAAGATACTAAATTGGATATGAATACTATGGAAAATAGAGAAACTCTTTCTAGATGGGCTTGTAACATGCATAATAAAGTAAATAAAACATTAAAAAAAAATACATGTAAAAAATATGATGAAACCCGTGATTTTTATGAACAATTTAGAGCAAGATGTACTCCAGCGAAAGATGTTAAAAAAGGACAACATGGTGGTTGTACTGAACCAATTCATAAAGGAGTAAAATCTAGAATTGTTTTACGAATTGTTCCAAGAAATTCAAAAACGGAAGTTTTAAAAATTAATAAAAAATGTTTATGTAAAAAAAAAATTTTAAAATAAAAATATTTTTATCTTGAAGAAAATATATTATAATAATTAAAATATATTATTACAATATATGAATATGGATATTGGAATTTTAGACCCAAAAGGACGGAAAAAAAATCCATTAACAAATGAATCTTATAGTAAGCAATATAAAAAATATGCTTTAACAAATAAAGGGGCGTGGATTGATTTACCAATTTCAAAATATAGAAAAGAACTTATCGAAAAAATTCAAAATAATCGGGTAAATATTATAACTGCTGGAACAGGTGCTGGTAAAACTGTAATTATTCCCAAATGTGCTTTACATGCTTTAAATTATGAAGGAAAAGTTGTAATGACTGTTCCTAAAAAAATGTTAGCTCTTAATAATGCTACATATGCTGCTAAAACATTAGATGTAAGATTAGGAAAAGAAGTTGGATTTAAACATAGTAATTCAAAATTATCAAAAGAAATAGCAATAGAACACAAAGGTAAAGAAATAGTTTTGGATGAAGATGAAGAATCTTATAGTAAAACAGATACAAAATTACTATATGCTACTGATGGTACTATTGTAAATAATTTTTTAAATGATTCTGATATGACAAAAACAAATGCGTTTGATATTTTAATAATGGATGAGGTACATGAAAGAAGTATTCATATAGATCAATTACTATATTTAGCACGCGAAGCCCTGCGAAAGAATGAAAATTTCAAAGTTATTGTAACAAGTGCTACTTTAGATATAGATTTATTTTCAGAATATTTAGCAGAATTTAATCCAGTAATTAGTGATTATGCGGGTAAAAAGAGTTTTAATGTTCAAACAATTTTTTCAGATAGAAAAATTAGAGATACTAGTTATATTAAAGAAGGGGTATCAATTATAGAAAAAATATTAAATCAGAAAAAAATAAAAGATAAGAAAAATCAAAACTTTAACCAAGGCTCAATTTTATTTTTTATACCTATTTTATCAGATGCACAAAAAATATGCGAAGAAATCGCAAATAAAACTTTTAAATCGGGAACTTATAATCCATATTGTGTTGAATTAGGGAGTAAAACTACTGATGAAAATAAGGAGTATGCCATACATATTGATAAATATAAAACTGCTGAGGATGGTCCATATAATCGTAAAATTGTTGCTTCAACAAATATTGCTGAATCATCAATAACAATAAATAATTTGTCATATGTTATTGATTCTGGATATGAATGGGTTGTATCTTATGATCCTTTACGAAATGCTAAATCAATGAGTCGGGAAAGAATTAGTAAAGCACAAGCACAACAAAGATGGGGAAGAGTTGGTCGTAATTTAGAAGGTCGTATTTATTGTCTTTATACAGAAGAAGAATATGAATCATTTGAAGAATTTCCGGAACCAAAAATTAAAAAGGAAAATCTTGACAAAGTTATATTAAATTTAAGTAATATGTTAGAAGATGATAATCAAAACGTGAATTATATGAGTAAAATATTAAATGAGTTTATTGAACCACCAAGACCAGAATTTATTCAAACTGCTACAGATATTTTAAAAACTATAGATTGTTGTGATAAAAATAATAATTTAACACCACTTGCTAAATTTTTAAAAACAATTCCATTAAAACCACAAAATGCTAGAATTTTGGTGGAAGGAATTATTCAAAATAAAAAAAATATTGCTACAATTATGGCTTGTACTTTAGAGAAAATTACATCACTTAAATCTATTGGAAAAGATATTAAACCATATATTGATGAGACTAGTGATTTATTAACAATTAAAAACATATATGATGCTTTTAGCATATTATCACAAAAAGAAAGAATAGAGTTTTGTGAAAAAGGTAATTTATCTTATGATCAACTTACTAAATTAGATACAAAGATAATAGATATAGTTGATTTGTTAAATGAAAGGAAAAGAATGTATTCTAAACATGCAATTATGAAAATAATGCCTTCATTGACAGAAAATTTATCAAAATATGAAAATCCTATTGACTATGTATATGATATCTTATTATCAGGATATTCAGCAAATTTATCACAAAAAATTGGAAAAGATAAATATAGAAATTGTATGCCATCAATTGTTGAAAGTTTTTCATTAAAAAATAATACATCTATAGAAACAAAAGATGTTGAATATATAATATATGGTTCATATATTAGTAGTTATGGACGGAGTAATCCTAATTTTATTACCAAAATTCCTATACCTGTAATAAATAATTTAAAAACATTACAAAAAGTAAAAATAAAAAATTGTTTAAAAAATAAGGAGGGTATTGAATTGGGTGAAGATGTACTACAAGATGAATATTATGAAAGTGTTATAAAACAGCTACATATAGATAATGATTTTAATAATGATCATATTTTTGAACTAAATATTAAAAATTTACCTAATTTTACGACATCTTTAAAAGACGATGTTACTGATTTATATCCTTTACATATATCTGCTAATTTAGCAAATTTGCCTCGTCTTGATCAATTATTAAAACAATTTGATAAAGAAATTATAGATGTTGGATTTTTAACTGATGATTTAGAGCATGGAACTGATATAATTGCTAAAAAATCTGCGGATACAATAAATCTTCTTAAAATAGTTACTTATAATTATTCTAACTTAAAAGAAAAATATGATACTAAAATGGCAGAGATAGAATTGAAAGAAAATTCCATATCTGATTTTAGGAATAATTTAAATAAATTAAAGAGTGATATTCATTTAATAATAACAAAAATAGAACAACATAATAAACTTTTGAATAAAATTAAAACTAAAATTGCAAATTTTGAAAAAAAATCTCAACAAACTTCAAAACAATATAAAAATTATTTAGAAAAAGTATTAGTAATGAGGGATGAAATTTTACCGCAATACGAAAAATCAATACAAAATTTAACAAAATCATTTGAATCAAAAAAGCAATTATATAACAAAAAAATGAACGAATTAACTAAAAATAACAATGAAATTGAAATAATGGATATTTCATTAGAAATTCTTAAAAATAAATTAAATCAAATTATTTTAATTAAAGGTGGTGGATTATTATCTAAAAATGTAATAAAACATTTTGGTGGAAAAAATTTAAAAGAACCTATTAAAATGAAATTAGATATCATATTACGATCAAATAATAAAAAAAAAATCCTAAATACTAAACCAGAAAAATTATTTGAACAATTTGATGATGATGAAATTATTTATTTTTTCAAAAATATAAAAGTTAATGATAAATTTATCACATATTCAGATAGTATTAAATTATTTGCATTATTAAAATTATTAATATTATCTAAATTAAAATTAATAAATGATAAAGAACATTTAATTCAAATTTCAAATATTTTAGATATTCGTATTAAAAAAAACATGAAAATTGATGATTTAAAACAAATTATAGAAAAACGAATTAATATTTAATTAAAAATATTATTCTGTTGTAAAGAGTTAATAAATTTTTTTTCAAAATTTATTTTATTTTGTTCTCTAATATTTTGTGTTAATTTTGGAATTAAATTTCCAAATCCAAAAAAACTGAATCCAGTTATTAAAATTCCACTAATATAAACAAATTTTTGATAATTTGAATCCATTATATTTAGATTATTAGACCAATATTTTAGTAAAAAAATTAATATAATTACTATAATTAGAATTGGATTAAATATTAATTTTGCTATATCTTGTATCATATTTACCATATAGTAAGAATAAAATTTGATACTAATAAACAAATTTTTTTTAAATATTGTTTATTAGTATAAATAAACATGTCTTCAAAAAAGGATGTTCAAAAAGTTTTACAACAAATAACTTTATTACAAAATCGTAATAAAACTCTAGAAAAACAAAAAACAAAAGAAATGAAAAAAATGTTACAAAATGTTATCAATCGTTATAAAATACTTGATGATACAATTAAAGCACAACTTGGTGGAAATAAAAAACAAACTACTACAAAACAAAAAAAAAAGAGAAAAAAAGTTATAAAAAAAAATAAGGAAAAAAAAAAATTAAAAAAGAATAAAAAATAAAGAGTAATAAAATCTTGTTAATTATTATAATAATATGTCTTTACCAGCAAAGTATCAAAAAAACATTATAGACAAAATAATTAATGATTTTCCAGAACTTGTTTTTGATAAAAACAATGATGTTTTAGATAACGATGTTCATTTCGAAACATATGTTAAAATTATAAAACAAGGTTCAAAAATTGAAGAAGAAATAAAAAAATTTAATGAAACATTTAAATTATCTTATGATAAACTTTTATCATTTAAAACTGGACAGATGATAATAGATATTGATGGATTAATATCAGAATCATATAAAAAAATATTAAAATTACAAGAACATAGAGATAAATTACAAAAAGAGATTGAATATTTAGAAAATTATAATAAAAAACTATTAAATGATATAACTCAAAAAAATCAAAATATCGAAAACTTATCTAATAAAATAAATGATTGTAAATTAAAAAAAAATAATGCTCTTAAAACAATTGAAGATGATAAAAATATTAAACAAAATTTAGAAAAAAAATGTTCATTAATTGAAAAAAACTATCAACGTGAAGTCAAAAAAAATAAAGAACTAACTAATAAATCTAATAAAAAAATAACAGTTAATAAAAAAAAATTATTAAATATTCGTAAAAAATTATCAGATATTAATCAAAAACTGGATGATTATAATAACACAAACACAAATACAAACATAAATATTATAAAAGAGAAAAAAGAAAAAAAGAAAAAAAAGGGAAAAAAGGAAAAAAAGGAAAAAAAGGAAAAAAAAGAAAAGAAAATAACTAAAGATAATTTTGGATTTTTCAATGATTTTTAAATATTATATCTAGTAAAATATTAATATTTTAAATTAAAAATCAAATCATATTTTTAATTTATAATCAAAGATATAATAAATGTTATCTCGTGTCCAAACATTTAAAAAATATTCTTTTTTAAAAAATAAAGATATCATGGACGAGAACTATTTAAATATATTATTCAATTCGTGTGATGATATTTCATTTCAAGAATTTTATATGCGCTTTAAGAATCAAAATAATAATAAATCTTTAAAATCTTTAAAATCTCATAAAATATGGTATAAATTATATAGTGTTAATAATTTTTTGAAACATTTTTGTAACAATAATTACTTAAATAAATTAAATATTTATAAAAAATATGATGATGTTATATCATTAAATAAAGATTCTCAAAAAATTTGGACAAATCAACCTCAAAATATAAAAATAAAATTAAAAGATCATCAATTATCGACTACGTATGCAATGATATATAAGGAGTTAAATAATACTATACAAATGAATATTGATAAAAGAACAAGATATAATTCAAGGCATACTAATAGAAATATTAAACACACTAGTAATATTAATATAGGAATTTTATCAGATAATGTTGGTTCTGGTAAGACATTAAGTATTTTATCATTAATTTCTATTTCACCAATTTCAATACCATATTTTGATACAAAATATGGAAATATTATTAAATTATGTCAAAGGAATATTAATACAAATAAATACAAAAAAATGATTCAATTATTACAAGGTGTTATTACTCAAGATGTAATAAAGATGATTTATAAATACGCATTTTCGTATGTAAATTATATTAAAAAAACGCCTATAGATTTAATATGTGAAAATTCTTATACACGAATAGAAGATATTTCATCAAATAATAAGTCATCAGCACATAAAATATATATACCTTCAAATTTAATAATTGTACCACATTCATTATTTTATCAATGGTTAAATGATATTCAAGAAAATACTAATTTAAAGGTTTATCCAATACGAACCAAAAGAGATAAAATTGATATGGATTTATTTATGGAATATGATATTATATTATGTAATGCTAATAAATATAAAATAATTTCGGAGAAAAGTGCTAATTACAAATGGTCAAGAGTAATAATTGATGAGGCGGATACAATTAATTTACCTAATAGTTCTAATATAAGTTATGATTTTTTATGGTTTATAACAACAACTTATGATCGTTTAGAGGAACACAAAAATATTGGTTTTATTAGAAATACATTTAGAAATTTAGAATATAATACTACATATACAGTATATAAATATCTAAAACGAGCATTAGTAATTGAAACAGAGTGTTGTACAATTGAGGAATCTTTTACTGGAAATATTCCAAAACCAATATATATAGATATTAAATGTACAACACCATTATGGTTACGTGTTATTAAAGATTCTATTTCACAAATAGTTTTAATAAAATTAAATGCTGGAGATATAGATGGTGCTATTAAAAATTTAGGTTCATCTAAGTATTCTTATGAATCAGATAATATAAATATTTTTCAATACTTATTAATTCGTTTAAAACGTCAAATAGATAATTTTACTAAAAAAATTATTAGTATTAATAATCAAATAAAACAATCTGATTTCTTTAATTTATCTAATAGAAATAAGTATGGAAACAGACCTTTTCGTTGTAATTTATCAGTTTATGAATCTAGATTAAAAAGATATACTAATTATAAAATTGATAAGGAATCTAAATTAAATACTTTAAAAAAAAATATATTAGAATATTCACTTTGTTTATTATGTTTAAATAAAATTAAAGCAAAATTTTGTATATTAAAATGTTGTAATTTAAAATTTTGTCAAGATTGTATTAACAAGCATCAAACAAATGATACTAAATGTCCATGTTGTTATTCAGAAATAAAAAAAATTAAGTCTTGTGTAAATACGGAAGTCATTAAATTGGAAAGTGATTCAAGTTATGATACTAAACTTAATAATTTAATACAAATTATAAATAGTTATAAAGATGGTAAATTTTTAATTTTTTCTGATTATACTTTTAAAAAAATAATAAATAAATTTAATGAAAATGACATATCATGGAAAAAATTATGTGGGCGATCAGATGTTATTCGAAAATTAATAACAGATTATGCCAAGGGCAATATTAAAGTATTAATGTTGAATGCTAAACATTATGGTAGTGGATTAAATTTACAAATGACAACTAATATTATAATGTTTCATAAAATGGATGAAAATACTAATATTCAAATTATTGGTCGAGCTCAACGTGTCGGAAGAACATCTCAATTAATAATCCACAAATTATTATATGAACACGAATTTGAAACTAATTTATAGATAATAATTTATAAAATAGATTAACAAATTTTTTGTATTAAAAAATATAATAAATTTAATTATGACGTATTCTTTAGAAGAATTATCTCAAGGATTAGATTCCTTATGGATTGGAATTGCCGCTATTTTAGTATTTTGGATGCAAGCCGGTTTTGCTATGTTAGAATCGGGTGGCGTTAGAAGAAAAAATACCCAAAATATTTTATTCAAAAATTTTATAGATATTTGTATAACAACAATTTTATGGTGGTTACTTGGTTATGGTATGGCTTATGGAACAGGTGAATTTATTGGGGGAGATAAATTCAATACCGATGATTATGCTGCGACTGATTATAGAGATTGGTTATTTCAATGGGCATTTGCTGGAACTACAATGACAATTGTAAGTGGGTGTATGGCAGAACGAACAACAATTCATGGTTATTTAATTCTTACAATTGTAATGAATTTATTGATTTATCCCTGGATAGTTCATTGGACATGGGGTGGTGATTGGTTATCAGAAGGTGGTTTTACAGACTTTGCTGGTTCTGGTATAGTACATTTATGTGGCGGTATTGCAGGATTAGTTGGAGCAATTATAGTTGGATCTAGAAAAGGTCGTTTTGATAACAAAGTTGATCAAAGTAAATTTAATGCTCACAATATTCCGCTTGTTGTTTTGGGAACATTTATTTTATGGATGGGGTGGTATGGTTTTAATGGTGGTTCAGTTTTAGCAATTGGTGGTGAAAATGAAGAAAGTGTTTTTATTGTTATGATGAATACAACAATTTCTGCTGTTTCTGCTGGTATTACAGTTTGTTTAGTTCATGGTATTATGAATTATAATACAAATAATAGATATGATGTAGGATTATTATGTAATGGTATTCTTGCTGGTCTTGTTTCAATAACTGCTGGTTGTGATGGTGTTACAGATTATGGTTCATTTTTAATTGGAATAATTGGTGGATTAATTTATAAAGCATCAAGTGATTTATTACAAAAATTAAAAATAGATGATCCGATTGATGCGTTTCCAGTTCATGGAATGTGTGGTATATGGGGAGTTTTATCAGTTGGATTTTTTAACACAACTGATGGTGTATTTTATGGTGGCAATGGAGAATTACTTGGATGGCAAATCGCAGGAGTTTTATCTATATGTGCTTGGTCTGGTGGTATCACGTTATTAGTAGCATTTATTTTAAATTATTTCAATTTACTTCGTGTATCGGAAGAAGTTGAGAAAAAGGGTTTAGATTTTTCTGAACATGGTGGTAATGCTTATGATTTATGTAAAGAACCATTAAATCCTGAAACAGAAATGGTATAAACTATATAATAATTTGAGTTTCATAATAAAATAAATATTTTTACAATTTAATTATAAAAATATTTATTTATTTTTTTAAAAATAATTTTTAAATGATTTAACATGATGTATTGGAACTTTATCATATTCTTTATATTTTAAAAATTTTTGATATAATTTATTGCTGCAAATATCAATTACTTTTATTTTATTTATTTTTGTATATAATTGTTTCCAATTTATATGTATCTTTTCATCATCTTTAATTTGAAATATTCCATATAAAAATAATTTCCCTTTTTTTTCTTTAAAAGAAATAATATTATTAGAATAATTTGTAATAATCGCGTTATCACATCCTTCTTTTTCTGGATATTCTCGCAATATAGATTCATTTTCTTTATCTATAATCAATTTTGGATCATTTTTTTCATTAAATTCAATATCAGCAATTTCTTTAATTGGTTGGATTTCTTCAATTTCTCTAATTTCTTCTCTTATTTCTTCTCTTATTTCTACTCTATTTTCCCCAACTATATTATCGTTGTATTCAAATATATCTGATACACATCTCCATAATAAATACCCACCACACGCACATATAATTATATGACAGGAGAAAGGTAAAATTGAAATCAAAGTTTCAAACATATATCTTTTTATATACTTTTAATATAATATTTTTACTTTAGATATGTATTATAATTACTATTAGCCGGAAGCATATTTTCTAGTCCACTCCGCAGCAGTTAATTCATATTCAGTATAATGATTTTTATATTGTCTAGCAATATCAACAACTAATGGATCATTAGGATTTGGATCACATAATAATGAACAAACTGATAATAATACTTTAGATATTGTTAAAGCTGGACTCCAATTTTCTTTTAGAATATCTAAACAAATATTACCATTAGCATTAATATTTGGATGATAAATTTTTGTTAAAAATTTAATCTTTGGTGGTTTAAATGGATATTGTTGAGGAAAACTTACACTTAAAAAAAAAACTCCTTGTTGATATGGAGATTCAGATGGACCCATAATTGTTGCCCTCCATTCAAATATATCATCATGTTCGGGACCAGCACTACAATTAGTAGGTGGTTCCCTTCGAATTTCAACTAATTCTCTTTCAATTCTTCTTAATGCTGACATTTTTATACTTATATACTTATATTTAAAAATATAATTCTTAACTTTATTTTTGTAAATTTCATTTTTAAAATTGATTTGAATTTAATATTTTAATATAAATTCTTGCTATATATTAAAATGTTACGACGTGGATTTCTACTTAAAACAAAATGTTTAAATTTCAATCTAAATTCAAATAAACTATATTCAATATCCAATTTAAATTTAACAAATAAAAATCAAATAGATATGACAGAATTTTGGAAAAATAAAAATGTAAAAGATATATTACAATTACAAAGAGATTATTTGTCAGAATATTCTCCTTTATGGGAAAATATTAAACCACTATATGATGAAATGGGAATTATAGAACAAAAAAAAAGTGAAAATGAAAGTGAAAATGAAAGTGAAAATGAAAATAATAAATTTCAAAAATGAAATAATTTAGATATAAATATATAAATATATAAATATAATATAGTAGATTATTTATATGTATATCCCTATGTTGAAATTATTATCTACAGTAAGACACTATGCTAGTCGTAATGCTACAGCACTTAAATTAAATTATGTATGTAATTATGGAAAACAAAAATGTCCTGGAAATATAAAGCAACAATCTTTATTCTTACATAAAGAATTACCAGTTCGTTTAGCACAAAGAGCAGTTGAATTAGAAAATTTACCATATTCTGTATCAAGTACTCCGTCAATACAAAATGTTTATGATTTATATTTAAAATCATTTGATAAAATAACATCTCATCCTGAACCGAATTCAACAGAAGAATCAAATAGCTTTACAGAATTAATTTCAAATATTAAAATAGAACATAAAGACTTAGAGCTGGATATTTCCAATGCTTTGGAACCTTATAGAGAAAAACATGGTGATAAATCTATTTCAAAAGATGAAATAATCATTATAGATAAAACATTAGAACATTTTTATAGTTCTCGTATAGGAATTCGTTTTTTAATTGGGCAACATGTTGATGTTCAAAAAGATAGTTTATCTGAAACAACTGTTGGTGTAATAGATATAAAATGTGATCCACATAAAGTAATAAAACATGCTGTAGAAGATGTTAAAATGATAGTAGACAATGTTTTCTATAAAGATTTAGAAATAGAATTAGATTTGGCTAAATCAGATTATGAATTTTTATATATTCCTTCTCATTTATACTATATTGTATTTGAAGTTTTGAAAAATGCAGGTCGTGCTACAGCAGAATTTAATGATTGTACTAAACCAATCAAAATTCAAACAAGTGTATCAAAAAATGATTTTATTATTAAAATTTCAGATAATGGAGGAGGATTTTCTCGTGAAGTTTTAGAAAATATTTTTAGTTTTTCTTTTACAACCGCTAATGAAAATCATGAAAATAGAGGAATAAAAATTGCTGGATATGGACATGGATTAGGATTATCTCGTATATATGCTAGATATTTTGGTGGTGATATGACTATATCGCCAATTGAAGGAGTTGGAACTGATGTATATATCTATTTAAATCGTTTTGGTGATAAAAGTGAAAATGTAGCAGATGAAAGAACATAAATATGACTGGTTATTTTAATAAAATTTATATATAATTAATAATTTATATATAAATGGAAAATATAGAAAATCAAAATTTAAATTTATTAAAAAGGAGGCGTATGATGCTTGAATTTCAATATCTTGATATGGAACAAGAAGAAGTTTCACTTTTATCAGAACAATATGTTGAGAAATTTTTAAATGATTTAATTCCAGATGGTTTAAATCCTTTTGACGATCAAAAAGAAAATTCTGAAGAACAAGAAGAAGATATTTTAGATGAAGAAAAAGAATTATCTGATATATCATCAGATATTTTAAATAGATTATATAGAAAAATTACATATAAAACACATCCAGATCGTAGCAATGATGCGGAATTAAATGCTTTATTTCTTGAAGCAAATAAAGCATATAAAGCAAAAAATTTACCAAAAATATTATTATTATGTGAAAAATTAAATATCCCAATTCCACATTTAGATGATACTGATATAAAATTAATGAAAACAAATTGTAAATTAATACGAGCAAAAATAAATAGAGTTAAACAACAAGTATCATGGAGATGGTGTACATCTGAAACCGAACAACAACAAAATGAAATAAGAAAATGGGTAAGAGATATTCTTGCTGAACATGTGCTAACTAAAATTAATTATGATTCTGGTGATGTAGATGAAAAATGCTCAATTTGTTTAGAAATTTTCAGAGATTCTATGGTATTAGCAAAAATTCGATGTAATCATTTATTTCATCTAGATTGTATTAATAAATGGTTTGATGTTAATTTTACTTGTCCATTATGTAAACAGATATAAATATGCGTAAAATATTATAACAATTAATATATATAATAATAATATATACATCTTATACTATTAATATACTTCAAATCAATTATGTTTGATTTAAATAAAAAATCAACCGATTTGTCTTTTGATTCATGGTCATATCGTCATAGAAAAGAATTAGCAAATTTATATGATACCTTTTTTTTTCGTACACATTGTGATGTTACCTACAATGTGTTTATACGTTTTGCATATAGATTTTCAGATAAACATTATCGTCATACTAACTATTTAAGTTCTTCTGATGACGAGTATGATGATTATTTTTATTATAATAATCAATCGTATTATAGTAATAATACGAATAATGAAAATCAAAACTATGTAGAAGATGATGAAACTGAGGAAGAAAAACATAAAAGAGAAAGAGAAGAAGAAGAAAAAGAAAAAGAGGAATATCTAAATGAAAAATATAAAGAACTTTTGAAAAAAGAAGAAGAGAAAAAGGAAAGAAAAAAAACTCAACAAAATTCAGAAAAAGAAATTATTGAAATTTAATTACAATATTTTAACCAAAATTTTAATTTATTAAAATAGATTTAATAAATTAAAATTTAAATAGAATTTTCTAAAATGGAAAATAGAGATTATAATAATTCACGTAAAAGAAGATTATTACCAAGTTTTATTCAAAATCTATGCCCTATATCTAAAAAGCGACGTATAAATCCACAATTTGATAAAAATTATTTAAATTATTTACCAAATGATATGTTAAAATTAATTTTTAAATTTAGTCATACAGGCGAAAATATTGCTGAGAATCATAAACTTTTGGTAAAATATAAATTTTGTTGTAATGAAAATATTGTATATTTTAAATGTAGTTTAATAAACTTTTTAAAAAGATACAAACCATCTGAAGATGATATTGAAGATTTAATTATTTTAATTTCAAAAAAACATGAAAAATATAAAATAAATTCATATTCCTATCCACAAAGTTTGAAAATTATAATAAATATTATTCGTAATTATTTTCACAGATGGGCAATGAGAATGAAATTAGATGATACATGTCATTGTTCTCGCGATTGTGATTTTTGTATTCTACGACGTATCAAAATTGGATATCTTCTACATATCTTGGATCAAAGTTATTATTTACAAGAACAATTAACTTCTCTAAAAGTTCAAAAAGTTTTATTTATGAATTATAAACTTTCAAGAGCTAAACATTTAAGACATAAATCAAGAAAATTACCATCATCATTTGATGTTTATGTAAAACAAATGGAATGGATAAATTTATTATTTAATGATATTTTATTTAATTCTTCAAGTAAAGTTTATATTGATTACTGGAAAGCATAATTCTATAAATTTCAATATAAAATTGAAATTTAATATTAAATTTCAATAAATTTTATTTAATGAGTTATATCAAATTAAATATTCAACAATCTTATGCATTACAGCAAATGAAAATGGGCTATAATTGTTTTCTAACAGGACCTGGTGGAGTTGGTAAGTCATTTATAATTGATATTTTTGTTAAATGGGCAAAAATAAAATATAAATCCAATCCAAAAGCAGTTGCTGTAACAAGTACTACTGGTATATCTGCACTATTAATTAATGGAATTACACTTCACTCATTTGCTGGAGTAGGATTTGGCGAAGAAAGTGTTGACAGACTTTTGAAAAAAATTAATAAAAAATATGCTACAAAAATGCGGTGGAAATTTATTAAAGTATTAGTAATTGATGAAATTTCAATGCTAAATCCAATCTTATTTAAAAAAATAGAAAAAATTGCTAGAATAATGAAAGGAAATGATATTCCATTTGGAGGTATTCAAATAATTTTAAGTGGCGATTTTGCTCAATTACCAGCAGTTAAATCACTTAAATTTTGTTTTGAAACTAGCAAATGGAATAAATGTATTGATAAAACTTTATATCTTACAGAAATTGTCCGACAAAAGAACAAAATATTTCAACAATGTTTAAATGAAATCCGATTAGGAAAAGTAACTTCACAAACAATTGATATTTTAAAAAGTCGTATTGGAATTAAATTAAAAAATGATTACAATATTGAACCAACTAGATTATATTCATTAAAACATCATGTAAATATTATTAATAATGATAGATTACAAATATTAATAAATGAAGATAACGTTCATAAAACATATAAATCTAAAACAAAAGTTGTTAAAAATCTAAAAAATTTAAATGAAAAATATTTAAAAAATATGATGGATAAGAATTGCCAATGTATTGATAATCTAATAATTTCAATTGGTTCTCAAGTTATGATAATTGCTAATAATTTAACAGAAAAAATTGTGAATGGTTCGAGAGGAATTGTTACAGAATTTATTGGAGAATCTCCAAAAGTACGTCTACTTGATGGTAGAGAAATTGTTATATTACCACATTTATGGGAATATAACAAAAATGATGAAGTTGTTGTTACAAAACAACAACTACCATTACGATTAGCATGGGCAATGAGTATTCACAAATCACAAGGTTCAAGTATTGATTATGCTGAGATTGATCTTGGTCTATCAATTTTTGAAGTCGGACAGGCATATGTCGCTTTATCTAGAGTAAGAACACTTAACGGATTATCTATTATCAATTTTCACAAACAGAGCTTAAAAACACATCCAAAAGTTATTGAATTTTATTCTAAATTAATTCCATGTAATCAGTTAATAAAAAATTCACTAGATTTAATTTCACATTAAGAATTATCAGTATAACAATTTACATTACACATAAGACGTATCATACAATTATAACATAAAAATTTCTTTTGACATATATTTTCGGATTGTGTAACATATGACATTGCCAGTGTTTTATCATTACAGGCATTAATGCAATTTAATAAAGAACCATCTCCACATTTATATATTTGAATATAATTCCAAATAATATATCTAAATTCATACAAATTTTTTTTTTGTAAGATTATAAATAAACTTCTTTGATTACAAATCCTATCAATATCGAAACTACTAATTCGTAAGCCAAAATTTTTTTTATTTTTATTCATATATTTAATAATCTTTATTTTTTATTTGAATTGAATCCATAATTTTCGTTATATTTTTAAGACTATTATCTTTCAAAAGTTTTTCTTCAACCATATTTGTCTTACCACACCATTGGCAAGATAAGTGACCAAAAACATATATATTTTTTAAATTAGTTTCCATTGTTATTGAACTATAATTAAAACAATTTTTAATAAATGAAAATCCCATTTTACTAAAAAATTTTGTATTTATCCTATATCCTGTTAATAAGTAACATTTATCATATTCAATTAAATACTCGTTATTTTTATTCTTAAAATATAATTTATTGTCAAAATTATCGATTACAATTGAATTGTAATAAATAGTAATATTATCTTTATATTTTTCTAAAACTTTTTTTAATTTATTTTTCATAAATTCTGATAATTTAGGATTAAATTCAGTATCATTTTTTATAATCCAATGAATTTTATTAGCAGGTAATAAACCGATTATACAATCAGCAGCAGAATTTCCATTACCAACAACTACAATATTTTGATTAATTTCATCCATTTCAAAAATATAATGTGAAATATTTGGATTTGTTTTTTCTCCTTGAATTCCAATATATACTGGACAAGAATATATACCAGTACACAAAAGTATATATTTTGAAGTAATACTAATAATTCGTGAAGAATTTGATACTTTAACATCATATGTATTATTTTTATTTTTTTGAACATCTATCATTTCTAAATTTTCATAAATTTCTAAATTTTTATTGTTCTTATATTTTAAACAATAATTTAATACATCTAATGTATCTATTCGGGCATTTTTATCTATTTTATTATAATCGTAATCTTCAAAACATATTTCATCAAATGTTGAATGAAATTCAATGTTTGGATAATCATAATAATTATTACAGATATCCCCTTTATCAATTCCTATAATTTTCTTATTTGGAAATTGACTCTTTAATTTAGATAAAGCATACAAACCATTAGGTCCTGCCCCAATTACTAGAATAAAACATTTAGTTGGAACTTCCATTTATATTAATGAAAATAAAAAAAATTGAATTTTTTTAATTCATATTAAATAAAAAATAATAAAATGTTAAAAAAAGTTGCTATATTTGCGGATTTTGATTTAACATTAACTGAAGAATATCAACAGATACCTCTCGTTAATCATTATCTAGAACAATATAAGAAATTTTACAATAGTCCAAAAATCTTAGAACATTATAGAAAATTTGATTCTACTTTTTCATTTAAACAACCTGGTGATTTTTTTAAAATACTTCATGTAAAACGAGATGAAATTTTAGCACATGATAAAACTTCTCGTATTCAAAATGGAATTACCTGGTTAGGACAACTATTATGCGATAAACAAGAAGGATTTCCATTAGAAGATTTAACTTTAGAAAAATTATATGAACTTGGAAAACAAATAAAAATGACTACAGGTTGTTTAGAATGTTTTACTAAACTTAAAGAAAATTGGAAAGAAAAAGGTATTGACGTCCATATTTTTATTGTAAGTGTTGGTCTAAAAACATTAATTCGTGGAGCAATTGATGGATATATGGAAACAAATAATATTAAACAAAATCCAATTGATGGTATTTATTCAGCAGAAATAAGTGAAACTATTATTGAAATAGATAATAAAAAAAAACATATGTTTGAAGTTATTTCTGTCATTGAAGATTATTCTAAAACAGAAATTGCTTATGAAATTGCTAAAGGAGGGAAATTAAATAGAGATAAAAAATTTACAGGTAATGATTATATCATTCCACATAATAAATTTATAGTTCTCGGTGATGGATTTAGTGATATTCCAATGTTTCGGTTTTTTAGAAAAAAAGGAGGAAAAGGAATTATGGTCTATAAAAAAGGTTGTATGTCTTCTTATCTTAAAGCTAGATCAAATTCTTTTGATAATGTAGATTATTTGCTTGAAAGAGATTATACACCTATACCACAAAATCCATTATGGTATTATTTAAATAAAGTAATATCTGATGTATCTTATAAAGAATGTAAACATTCTGAAGTTTCTATTTATAATTATAAATGGTCTAAAGAAATGTCAAAAACTGAAGAACAAGAAATTATAAATCATTTATCAAATTGTAAAGAACATAAATTTGGCTTTACATTAACATACGTTGTTCCCCGTAATTAAATTTTAAAATTGATTTATATCGACTTTAATCAACAAATAATAATTAAAGACACTTAACAATTATCATGTCGATTAACAAAGAGATAGAATATAAAAGTTTGGATGATGATGAGTTATCAACTTATGATCAAATTACAAGCCTTGATAATAATATAACAGAAGATACTTCTTATTATAATGAAACCGAAAATATTTTTCATTCATTACCTCCGGATAATAATACTTTTATTAATAAAACTTACAAAGAAATTGTAGAAATTGATGATTTACTAACAGTTGTATTAGCAGATGTTAAAAATCCGCCAAGTTTTATCTTAAATAATTTTTCTTTTATTGATTATGGATTTCATAAAAAATTAATGAAATATACACCTAAAAATTGTAACCCAATATCAACAAAAATTGTTTTAATTTGTGATAAAGAAAATTTTGAAAGTTATAAATTATTTTTAACTAAACCCAAAAATATTGATAGTTTATCAATAGTATTAGCACAAAAAGATTTTTTTTGTTGTCCAATAACTATTTTTGATTTAATTAATGTTAAAAAAACAATTTTAGATAAAATATTTGATAACGAAGGTGATACTTCATTATTTTCAAATACTGATAGTCGTTCTAGATATAGAAAAAGAAAATTTAATTTCAATACTATTAGACAATGTATTAATAGCGATCAATTTATTATGGAACGTTTAGAAGCACTTTCAGATGAAGATTATGATTCACATCATACTGGAATTACAAATAATACAATTTTGTTTGACGAAAGAAACTATGATTTCCATCAAAAATTTAGAAGAATAAAAAGAAATGAGAATGAAACTACACCTGATTTTATTGACAGAAAAATTAAAGTAAAAATTAGCAGAAATAATAAATACCACAATGAATTTAATCAAATTTTAGATATTATAGCAAATTTAATTAAAATTTCTAAATATTGTCCGAAAAATAATTCAGATAATAAAAATGAAGTTATTACACAAATTGATATTGTATTTATGATCAATATGATTATGAATCGTTTATTTACTTCACATAAACATTATATGTTTGCTTTACGTAATTTAGAAATTTTTAAAAAAATAGGAATTAAAATTAATTTTGATTCAATATGGTCTGCTATATATGCTAGTTATGTCGAAGAATGTAGTGCGATATTAAAAGTTTCGGAACATACATTTCGCAATTATACTGATGAAAATGATATTTTTATGTATACAGATGATGATATACCACTTTTAAATAAAATTAAAAGTGGTATGTTTATTGAACAGGAAAACCCACGTTCGCATCATAGTTGTAGAAATAAAAATCCAAAAGATTTATTCATACCATTACGACGACGCAAATGTGATAATATTCCTTCATTGCCAAAAGATTTTGATGGCAAACGAACAGGATATAGATTAAATACATTAGAAGAATTTAGAGAAAGATTTGATATCTTTACTCGTGGTTTATTCAAAAAATTTGATTGGATGAATGGAAAATGTTTAGTATCAGGTTCTTGTATTACAGCATGTTTAGCTCATTATAACAAATGTGGTGAAAATATTCAAGATTTTAAAAAATATATTGATAAAAATTATGCAAAATCAGATGTTGATATTTGTACTACTGCGGAATTGTTACCACTATTACAACGTCGCCTTTTAGATATTTACAAACAAAAAGAGAAATCTATTTCTAAATTACGAAAATTTTTAAAAAGTAATACAACAGTTACATTGTGTGCGAACATTACTAAATATGTTACTAATATAGATGAACTTAAAGATTTTTCTAAAGTGATGGAAACAGATTCAAAAACAAATGAAAATATTGTATCATGTAAATGTAACCATTGTGGATACAAACAAGAAATGAGTTTGTTTATGACAGGCGAAACACATTTTATTAAATGTAAAATGGTAGACGAACATATGAATAAATCATCCAGATATAGTGCCAAAATTTATAAAATGGCAATTGATACACCATCTGATAAAAAATATTTCCGTTCAATTGATGTCTATTGTAATAATTTAGGTAAAATTGGACTATATCATATGCCTATTGTCAGAGCAGCATATACTGGAGAAAAATTATATATGTATCCCAGTTTTGTATGTGCAGCAATGTCTGGATATTGTCCTGACTATAAATGGTTTAAAGGCAAAAAAAATCCATTGGGAATTATTCTTGATAAATGGATGAAAGGATATAATATCATTCTAAATAATACAGAACAATTACAATTAATGTCATATTTTATTTATAATCACAGTAAAGAAGCTAAAACAAAAACACCACTTCTTGAACCTTATCGCACAAGATGGGATTATTATTTTAGTGATCATAGAAATATTCAAAGAATATGTAGAAGAATGGATAATCATCTTCACGCTGTAGATTGTAATATTAATAACTCACATATGGTAGAACGTTTAAAAAAATTAATATATAATAATCTTGCTTAATTTAAGTTTTTTTATAATAAAAAAGAAAATATCCAGTCCATTATATTTCTATTTCTTCTTTTTCTTTTTCTTCTATAATTTGTATTTCAACTATTTCAGGAACAATTTCTGTTAATTCAACAACTTCATGTATTGTTGGTAATATAGGTGTTGGTATTTCAACACCTTCATGTATTGTTGGCATTGGTAATACAGGTGTTGGTATTTCATCATTATCATTATTATTATCATTATCATTATATTTACATTGATAATAAAATCTTATACAACATATTACACAAATAATAAAAATTATGCTGTATAATATAATTATTTCTATATAGGCATCAGATATAGACATATTACTATATAAATTATTAATTTCAATTTTAAATTATATTAACAATATGATTATAATTTAAAATTAAAAATTCATTATAATGAAACATTCATTTAGTTGCCCAAATTTAAAAAAAACAGAATTCATAAAACAAACTGAAAATTTACTTACAATTAAAACACGTGATAAATTGACATCAAAAATTATTGTTCCCATATACAAAAAAAGACAAATATTAAGTATTTTTTTATATTTATTGATTCCCTGGATTTTTTTATATATAAATTTCTTATGTTTAAGATATTTATCAATATATTATCTTTCAGTATATCTTATTTTAGCTACATATTCATTTTGGAGACAAGATAATATAAATCCACATTCATTAAATACATATATTAGAAATTTAACTATTTGGAAATGGTTTAAAGATTATTTCCCAATTTCATTAAAACAAACGGCAATATTAGATAAAAATCGTAATTATATTTTTGGATATCATCCTCATGGAATCTTACCTTTTGGAGCTATTATTAATTTTGGAACAAATGCAAATAAATTTGATGATTTATACCCTGGAATTAAACCACATTTAGTAACACTAAGAACACAATTTTTTATTCCATTTTATAACATATATTTAAGTTTTTTTGGAATTACTGATGCTTCAAAAGAATCAATTAATAAAATATTAAAAAATGGACCTGGATCAAGTTGTGTTATTATTTTAGGAGGGGCAAAAGAAAGTTTAAATGCATATCCAGAATCAACAAAATTAACTCTCAAAAATAGAAAAGGATTTATTAAATTAGCATTATTGAATGGGGCATCATTGGTCCCTGTTTATAGTTTTGGTCAAAATGATAGTTATAATCAAATTATATATAATTCCGATTCATTTCTGCGAATTATACAAAAAAATTTACAACAAAAATTAGGATTTGCAATACCATTCTTTTATGGAACTGGTATTTTTTTTAAATTTGGATTTTTACCTAGAAGAAAACCTATAAATACTATTATTGGTAAGCCGATTCATTGTCCAAAAATAGAAATACAAAATTTAAGACAAATTATCATAGATTATTATCATAATTTATACATAAATGAATTAAAAAAAATTTATAACAAATATAAATTAATATATTGTCCACATGGGAAACCACTTGAATTTGTATAAAATTAACTTAATTTATTAAAAAGGTATTCTTCCTTAATATCATTATCACTATCACTTTTACTCTTAAATATAATTGGCAATTCTACATTTGATACTTTATCTTTTCTCATAAGTATATTTACCCAATCATGATTTTTAAAAAATTTATGACTTTTAATATTAATTATTGTATATCTTTTTTTTGGATATTTGAAAATATTTTCTAATAAATTTCTTAACACAATTGATAAATTATTTGGTATTATATTTTTTATTTCACATTTTTGAATTGTATTCAAAATTACATCCTTATTCATATTTTCAAAAATAGGTCTATCATATGATAATTCAACTAATAATATACCTACTGCCCATATATCTGAACATTTTCCATAATATTTCCTTAACATTTCTGGAGATAAATATTCAATTGTTCCTTCTATTTTATCACTACGATATAAAATATGATATTCATTTTTAATATTTTTATTTAATCTGCGAGAAAATCCAAAATCTACTATTTTAATATATCCAAATTTATTAATTAAAATATTTTCTGGCTTTATATCCAAATGGACGAAATCATTGTTATGCATAAATTCCAATGCTAAAATAATTTGAGAAATTATAAATTTAGTGAGATGATAATTATTTTTTGTAAAAATATTTGGATTATTTTTTTTAATATTTTTTAAAAAATAGAATAATTCTATACCATCTATATATTCAGAAACTATAAAGAAATGACTTTTTGTTTCAAAAAAACCTTCAACATTAACTATAAATGGGTGTTTTAATCTTTGCATTATTTCTACCTCCCTTTTTACAGTTTCACCATATTTTGTTTTATGAATTTTTTTTAAAGCATATAAAAGTCCATTATCATTATACCTAGCTAAATAAACAACTGAGAATGAACCAGTTCCCAAGATTTTTATAAGAGTAAAATCTTTTATTTTTAAATTATCAGGCAACATTTATATTCTTTGTACTTTACTAATTATAATTATTATTTTTATATTTAATTGTTTAATAAATTTAAAATTGAACATATTTATTTAATTCAAATCAATATATTACTTATTTATAATGAGTAGTGAACTTATCCAACATTGGGCGGGCGAATGGAAAATTCAAAATAAAAAATCAGATTGGAATAATACATCCATTTCACTAATACAACAAAATTTTAATACTTTAAAACAAAAAAAAAAAGAAGATGCACAGATTTGGAAAATTAAAGTAGATTCAAATAATGCTAAACATGGAATTTTTATAGTTTTGAAAAAAAATGGACGAATGAAAGTATATAAAGGTCAAATGAGTGAAACAAATAATATTATTCGTTGGCGAGACTATAAAAGTAATAAAATTGTCGATAAATGGATTAAATCAGTAAAAAATTGAAATTTAAATTATTATTTTAATATATATTCCAGATGTCAAATAATGATATGAAAGATTTAATATCTCAATTTAAAAGTTCTATTTTTAAGTTTTATCAAAATAAAGAAAAGGAAGAAATTGATCCAATTATATTATTAGATTGTAACTTATCACGATTCTTAATTGCGAGAGATTTAGATATTGATAAAGCACTTATAATGTTTATAAATGTGAATACTTGGCGTAAAAACATACCAATTACTGACATTAACATATCAGAAATAAAAAAAATAAAAAAATTATTTCCATCTTATTGGCTAACACTTGATAAATATGGTCACCCTGTTTATATTGAATGCCCAGGTATTATTAATATGAAAAAATTAATGAAAATTACAACAATTGAATTAATGACTAATATATATATTCAAAATAGTGAATATATGTTTACTCATTTATACGAATCCTTATCCAATAAAAGTAAATTAAATATTACTCAAACATTATCTATTATTGATCTTAAAGGATGTTCATTTAGAAGTCTATCAAAAGAAGTTTATGTATATATCAAAAATATTATAAATATTGGAAATACATATTATCCGGAAACTATATATAAAATGTTTATTATTAATGCACCATTTGTTTTTAATACTATGTGGTCTTTAATTAAACCGTTAATACCAATAAAAACACGAGAAAAAATTCATATACTTAAAACTGGACAAGAAAATATATTATATGAATTTATTGATAAAGATAAATTACCTAAAAATTTAGATTTTACCAATATTGATAATTCTAATAATATATATGAAAAAAATTATTTGGATTGGTTAGAACGTTAATGCTTTTTCTATTTTTTTTGTCTTAGTTTTTGGACCTAAATAAACAAACACAAATTTTGAATTTACAAAAAAACGTTTTGTTAGATTTAATAATTGACGTGTTGTTACACTATTTCTCTTTTTAATACGAGCCGGCAATTTTTCTATCTTTTTTTGATATACCAAATACTTTTCTAAATAATTTGAATAATCCTCATGTGTTTCTAATAACAATTCCTCCTGAGTATTTAAAAGTTTTTTTGCTAATTTAAGTTCTTTATCAGAAATTAAATTTTTTTTTAAATCCTTTAACATATTCATTATAATTGTAATTGTTTCTAACATTTTTTCATTATCTACACCAACCTCTATCGTCATAAAACCATGGTCAGCAGAATATTCTAAATGTGCTGATGAATGATATGATAAACCTTTCTCTTCTCTTAATAATTTATATAAACGAGAATTTGGACCACCACCAATTATTGTTGATAATAACTCATATTTAAAAATAGATTCATTTTCTGCTTTACCTGCCCTAAATACAAATTGTAAAGTTGATTGTGGTATATATTGATGTAAAAAACGAAAACGTATACCTTTCTGTTTATCATAAGTTGTAAGAACCTTGTTCTTCTTTCCCCTTTTTAATTTACTAACGTTTTCCTTTATTATTGACAAAATATCATTCATATTATTTTCTAAATTGCCTATAATCATTATAAAACTATTATTTGGTGTATAATATTTCTTTTTAAACTCTACTAAATCATCTCTCTTAAATCTTCTTACATTTCGTTTTAAACCTAAAATAGTTCTACCAGCTGGTTGATCACCATATAACTTTTCTAATAAATTACTATGTAATACATGCTCTTCATCATTGTTATACATATTCATTTCTTCTATAACTACATTCCTTTCTAAATTTATCTCTTCTTTAGGAAATGTAGAATTTAAATATATGTCCAAAATTATATTTAATAATTTTTTCCAATATCTTTTATGAGATATACCATAATATGTTGTATAATCATCACTGGTCGCAGCATTATAAGTTGCTCCAATCTTTGCAAAATCTTCTATTATTTTTAATTTATTGCGATTTGATGTACCCTTAAAACACATGTGCTCTAAAAAATGAGACATACCATTCAATTCCTTTATTTCATAATTTGAACCTACTCTACATACAATATGAATACCTATATCTTCACGATGAGGTATGTCAGAAAATACTACCTCCATACCATTTTTTAACTTAAATTTTCTATAATTAACCATCACAATATATATTATGTAGAAAGATTTATATATTGCTTTTCAATATAATTAGAAAATGATTTACTACGACACATTGGACAATTTGCCTTTACTTTTATCCAATCTTCTATACATGATTTATGAATATAATTATGACAAGACGGACAATTTATAACTAATTCCTTATTCTTAAATTCACATAAACAAATAGGACAATTATCATTTACATCTAATTCTCTCTTACTATTATGAAATACGTCCTTATATTTGCCTCGTAAAAGAATGTATCTCTCCGTTATTTTATCATCATAATTACTAGAATCTAAATTTTGTAATAAATTTTCATAAGAATTTATTATATTAATATTAATATTTTCACTAAATTTTAAAGTTTCAAATAAATCTGCTACTCTATTTGAAAAACGATTTATTAGATAATCCTCAGAATTTACTATATAGACTTTTAATACTTTTAGTAAAACAAAACAACAATGCTTACATAAACATTTTAACTGCCTACAACGAATATTATCCGGACAATTACAAGATATATTCTTACTATTTGTATTTATAGTTATTTTATAAATATTTCCAGTTGTACCACAAATATTAAAACATAATTTATTATCTATATCTGAATAATCAACTAAAAAAAATCTTTCATTCAATGATTTGTCAATTCTTTTTTTTTGATCATATTTTAATTTTGTAACCATTTATGCAAAATTATATTATATAATTTAAATATTATAATTTTGTTATATATTTCTATTTTAATTATATATATATTTGGATAATGACATCGTTAATCAAAATGACGATATTTACGACAAATTTGATATGTTACACTATAAGAAGTTTAGTGCAGATATTAGACTACCGTTCTAACCGTTACAATATGAATTATTTAGAGAAAGAGAATTTTATTTACTATCTTGAAATAATATGTTTAATTTCACTTAATATCTCATCATAATTTTTATTTGTACAATCTACCTTATAATCGCTATATTTTTTATATAATTTACTCCTCTCTTTAAATAAATCATTAAATGTCATTCCAGGCTTTATAACAACTCCTCTTTTCTTTAAATCGCCTAATCTATTCCTTAATGTTTCTATATCCAGATGAAGATAAATTATTATACTATTTAGTTTTTTAAAATGATTTATTATTTTATCACTATAAATAACACTACCACCAGGCGAAATAATTGTATTACAACACTTTAAATTACAAAGAATTTCTTCCTCATATTTACAAAATTTCTCTTCCCCTAATTCTTTTAAAATTATACCCAATTTTTTACCATAATTATCTTCCATAAGTGTGTCACCATCTATAAAATTTATATTATATATATCACTTATGATTTTTCCCCAATAACTTTTACCTACACTAGGCATACCAATAAAGATAATGTTTTTATTATTCAGTTTCATAAATATAATTAAACGATATATTTATAAAAATGAACGGAATATTTATATAATTTCTTACAATATTATTACTATTAAATTATATAAATTATGAAAAAATTAGTAGTTCTTTAACAAAATAAGTAAATTATCGCAAAGCGGTCCAAGGGTCGCGAAGCGGACCAAGGGTGAAGCCCTATCGGGCTCCCGATACGCTCATCTTCGATGACTATAATCCTAAATGTGCTTTAATTGCTGCTAATTCAGTTTCTAATGTTGCTACTTTATTTTCTAATACATTATTCTTTGTTACTAAAGATTTTATTGCCCCAATGGATAACATATTTAAACTGTTGTAATCAATAGTTCTTACATCATTATAAAATTTACCATAAACATATATTTTATCATCGTCATCTTTTATTTCTTGATCAATTTCAACTTCATTGCCAATTATATTAACAATTATTGCTTGTAATTCTTTCTCCTTAAGATTCACTTTATCGTTATAAAAGATTTTTAATTTATCCCCAATAGCCAAACCACTCACATCTGTTAAGTTAAATTTCTTATTATTATAAACAACTTCTTCTAAAATTGATGGAACTACTTCTTCTATTTGTGTTATACAACTTGGATAAATTGCTTCTACCTCTTGTGCTTTTACACCAGTTTTTAATGTAATATCGTCTAATTCCCCTTTCCATTTGTAATTATAAACTTTTAATTGATTAACTAAATCAAGTGCTGTATTATCTGATATTTCTACAAAATCTTTTTTCTTTCTTTCATCAGAAATAGCATTAAATTCAGTACTTCTCATTCGACCAGAGCAACCAATGGAATAGGCAATACCACTTGCAGTATAAGTCCCAGATCCACTAGGATTTAAATATCCATAAGTATTATTACCAGATCCGCTCCCAGTTCCTTCAACCCACAATTTAGCGGCAGCTAAAGGATTAATATTACCAATACCAACGTTACCATTAGCAAGTATACTAAAACATTCAGATGTGTCAGATCTTATAGCTAATCTACCAGTTTCCCAATCAATATAAGCATTAGAACCACTATGATGAAGTCTCATTCTTGGAGCAGTATCATCACCTCTACCTTTAAGCCAGAGAGAATTACCTCTAATAAATGCGTCACCATTAACATCGAGTTTATCAAGTGGACTATCAGTACCAATACCAACATTACCATTATTATCGATAGTCATTCTTTCAACCTGATTTGTACCAAATCTCATATTTTTAGCCTCATTTTGATATATATATACATGATTATTAGCATCGAGACCAATACGAAAACCATCACTAGCAGTATTTCCAGTAGCATCATTTGTCATATATAAATGATTACCAGAACTACTTCCTGTACTTAAATGTAATGGTGCTACAGGATTATTAGTTCCAATACCGACATTACCATCTTTATTAATAACCATTCTATCACTAAGAGTTGCTTGATTACTATCACCATTAGATGTTCTAAAATATAATTCACCATCAAATTGACCTCCAGATACTGTTTTAGCAGCAATTTCAGCAATATTGACTGCTTTACCTACTGCATATGTAGTATTACCACTACTTTCATTAATAGCAAATCCAATATTACCAATTTCTACTGGCATTGTCATCCCAAAGTATGTATTATCATCTAAATATGCCAGTTGCATTTTAGCTGTTGCACCTTTATCCACATCAGCAATTCTTAAAGCAATATCATCATTATCATTTGCTGTCCACATTGGAATAGAAGCACCACCTCTCCACCAAGCACCAATAGCAACTGTTTTTGCTACTTGTAATTGCCATTTTGGATTATCAGTACCAATACCAATATTACCTGCTACTGTTAAATCACCGTTAGTTTTTAATCCCATAATTGCTGTGTTATCACTTTTTTCCCAAATAAATCCATTAGTTGAACCTGTATTACATCTCATACGAATAGCATGTGAAGATATACCTCCATAGGATACAGCAGTACCTCCATTAAATGCTTTTCCAGAACCACTTGTTGCCATATAAGTTCCCCAATTACTATCATCTCCGTGCCAATAATGAATACCAGTATTAGTTTCATTACCATTTGCATTTAAATCAATTTTTCCTACCACATCTAAACCAGTCAAAGTACCAACAGATGTAATATTTGGTTGAGATGCAGTTGCGAGAGTACCAGTAATATTTCCAGAAGCATTAAGAGTTGTACAAGTAAGTGCGGCAGTTCTTAATGGAGAATAGGAAAGACCAGCAACACCTGTACTGGAAGGAGCAGTAGTGGAAGTAAATAAATGCCATCCACCTGCACTAGCATCACGAACTAAACCAGTATAATAAGTAGAACCACTAACATATTTACCATACATACCAATATCAACACTATCAGCAGCATTAGCAGATGCTAATTGAATTAAAGAATCTTCTACAACAATATTAGTAGTATTAACAGTAGTAGTTGTACCATTAACAGTTAAATCACCAGAAACAGTTAAACTAGTTAAAGTACCAACAGATGTAATGGCAGGTTGAGCAGCTGTTGTAACTGTTCCTGCTGTTGTTGCTGTAGCAGCATTACCAGTTGTATTTTGATTACCAGCAGCATTAACACCTGGTAAATTAATATTAGAAGAACCATTGAAACTTACTCCACCAATAGTTCTTGCTGTTGCTAATGTTGTTGCTGTTGTAGCATTTCCGACAAGATTCCCAGTAATATCACCAGTAAATCTACCAGTTCCAGCAACATCTAATTTATAAGAAGGTGATGAATCACCAATACCTACGTTGCCAGTTCCTTTTATTGTTACTAAAGCATTTGTCCAAGCTTTCGTATCATAAAATGTATATTTATTACCACTTTGATCTAAATAAAAACCAAATTCAGAACCTTGAATACCCATTCCTATTGAACTAGTTCCATTATCCCATAAACCTAATTTTGTTTTGTTTAAATCATTACCTAAACTTAATTTCGTTGATGGACTAGTAATACCAATACCTACCTTACCTTTTACTAATAAATCACCGGTTGTTCCATTTAATCCCATTAAAGGAACTTCATCGCCATTTTCCCAAATAAATCCTTGTGCGGAATTAAGACCACATCTCATACGGATGGCGTGATAAGTAATAGAACCCATAGTACAAGCAGTTCCACCACCAAATGATTTTCCAGAACCACTATTTGCCATATAAGTTGCCCAATTTGTACTACTTCTTTGCCAATAGTGAATACCAGTATTAGTTTCATTTTGTGCGGCCATTAAATCAATTGTATTATTACTAACATTATAATCCCAGGAACCTCCACCAGCAGCAGTTAAAGAAACCCAAGAACCTGCTTTTCTACCTAGGAAATCACCAGAAGCATATTTAATAGTACCATCGCCAGTAGTAGCAGCATCACCAATTTTAATAGCACCATTAA
>Ga0257107_1000039_pt1 | contig 44136 bp, 45 predicted proteins | sample LP_taG_2_FD_190178 | JGI IMG/M metagenome (GOLD analysis project Ga0257107, IMG submission 190178) | Marine microbial communities from Northeast Subartic Pacific Ocean, Canada - LP_J_2011_P26_500m | ecosystem: Environmental > Aquatic > Marine > Oceanic | place: Canada: Northeast Subartic Pacific...
ATAAAAAAATAAAAAAAAAAAAAAGAACTAAGAAAGAAAAATTAGATCGTTTTGTAAAAGTTGATAAAAGAAAAAGAGGAAAAGGAAAAAGTTTTTCTAATCAAGCAAGTTTAGGAATTAAAGGTATTTTAGAAAAACATAAAAAACCAATTAGTGTAAAATTATTCACAAATGGAGGAATTCATATGGCTGGGCCAAGAAGTTTGGAAGAAGCAAAATATATATTTAATACTATTTCGCAAGAAGTGAATAAAATATCAACAACACATTTAATTAAAGGAACTGATAAGATTATTAATATTTATCCAATTGAAAATATGCACACAATAGAAAATTCTCAATTAACTATTAAAATGATTAATAGTACTTTTCAAACTAATTTTAAAATAGAACAACTTAAATTGTATCATTTATTAAAAAAAAATTATGAAATTACAGACGTATTTGTAACATATAATAATTGTATGTCTTCCCCAGTTAGAATATATTTGAAATGTTTCTCTACTTATGATAAAAAAAAAAAAAGATATAAACAACCTTCTCTTTTTGTTTATAGAAGTGGAAGTGTTAATATAGTTGTTCCAGATATGAATTTATTAGATAAGGCATATAATTTTATTAATGAATTTTTTGAAAAAAACTTTCAAGAAATAGTTCAAAAAGATATTGATTTACAATCATAAAAAATGTTTTGAATATTCAATTGTTCCCATACATATTCCATAACGAGGAAATGCCCTGACTAAAGTTGCTGACATTCCTATATACCATTTAGAAATAGGTTGTCGCCACATCTGTTTGACTGCTTTTGTTAAAGGAACATGATAACTTTGACATTGCATCCTTACTCTTAGTGTATCAAATGGAAGAGCAATCGGCCAACAAATCGTAGCAGATATTGCACCTGCAAGTCCAGCATTCATATCTTTTGTAAGAAAATATTCGTATAATGGATAAAATATCGTATAAGAACTCATACAACAAAGAGAACAAGGAATAAAACCATTCGACCATCCACGCACACCCTCTCTACGAGTAATCTCTTTAGCCATTTTAATATATGTAGAAAATGATTCATCCATTTTTTTTCTACCAGTTGTTTGAGCACGACATTTTAAGATATATAACGGAGCATCACCAATAGATTGACATAATCCAGAAAAACTACCAACTAATGCTATTTTTGAATATTTATTTATTACATTGTCATTCGATTTAATACTGTGTCCAAAATTATAACCAGTACGATTTAAAGCCATCGAAAATCCACGTAAAGCCATTGGAGGTAGAACACCTCTAAATATACCTTTTATACCAATCGTTCGATGAATATTTTGTATTACATGTCTATATGTAATATTTGAATAAGGAGATTGTGAAGCATATTGCATACGTACTCTTACAGTATCAATTGGATGTGTTAATAAAATACCCAATGAACCACCAATCCAACCACTTACAAAATCATATTTTAAATTCTTCTTATTATTATATGTCTGAGAAACCATTTTACATAACGTGAAATGAATTAATATAATTAATTATTATATTTTTCTATCACTTTTAATAAATCCTTTTTTTTAAGATAACGACCATTTTTCGTAATTTTTAACTTTTTACTCTTAGCATATTCCCGTAATTCTTTTACTTTCATATTTTTCAAATCATAATATTTATCACATTTTACAATCTTTTTACGCTTTATATTACGTGAACCATAAACAGAATCTGTACATATTGCATACGGATTAATTTCTGGATTCTTTTTTTTTATTTGTTGAATACAATGACAATAGTTTTTTTCTATATTCGGCATATTATATATATTTATAGTAAATTTTTTATTAAAAATATTTCAGTCCATAATGTATTTATAATAAAATAATTAACTTTTTACTTAAAAATAAAATAAATTATATATAAAATGCCACATTATAGTTTTGAAATTCATAATAAAATTTTATACAAAAAACGGAAAAAATTATTAGTACATCTTTTACATTATAATATAAAATTATCTTCTGATATAATACTATTAATAGTTAAATATATATCGGATGTATCTCTAGGTGAATATAGAATGGAAGCTTATATATATTAACATTTATAATTCTACAAAAATCTACTTTTATTATATAAACTATTTATTATAAATGCCGTCTTTTTGTGATAAATCATATATGAAAATGATGAATGAAAAATCTAAACGAATATGTGTAATATTTTACAAAGTATTTTCACATGATATTAGCTTACTAATTTCAAAATATATTACCGATATATCAGTAGAAGAATATAGATTCTATTTTAAAATAAGTCCGTAAAATAAATGTAAAATTAAACAAAATAAAAAATAATTGATAATACATTTTCAGATAATGGGGTGTTTTGTATTATTACAAAATAAACAGAACGAATCCATAATTTACGACGCCATAAAGATTGTATCTTTTTAACTTTGCGAGTTGCTATGAATTCGCGAGTCTCATAATTTAATGGTCCTTGTAATGGAAGATTTTGAATTCCTGGATAATTTTCTGCAAATTCAGTACCATCTGTAAAAATAATATATCTCCCAGCATCATTACCATGTGGAGCCCAATATAAATATTGATCTACTCCGTGTATATTATAATAATGTAAAGCATCTTGTCTAAATTCTTCATACGTTTGATTTAAAAACATAATTCTATGAGTTCTCACTAAAGGTGGAGGAGTCATAGGTAAAGCGTTATTAGTTGGTGGGCAAAATTGCATTGTGATTATGATTATATCTTTTGGTAATATTGTAGTGTCGGTATTAAAAATCAATTTTAATATTAAAAAGAGTTTTTTTCTTTGAAAAGATTTTTCCAAATATCATAATCTGCTTCTACTAGTATTTTAAATTGTTTTTTTTTTAATAAATTTTTAATACTTTCTGGTATAATAGTTTTTTTTCTTAATGCCTTTTCTACGGTATCATTAAATTTAATATAATGTGCGGTTGAAACAATAATACCTATTGAATTTTGATTCAAATTTGATAATAATGCATCTGCTGCACATGCTGTATGAGGGCACATAATATAATTAAATTTATTATAAAAATATTTAATAACTTCCAGAGTTATTTTATCATTGGTAGTATTACCAATGATATCATCAAATTTTTTATTATCATAAATTAAAATTAGTCGTTCAAGATTAGATGGTCGTGAAATATCCATTGCGTTAGAGTAAGTTCTAACAACATCTTTTTGCTCAAATTTATTTATATTAATATATTTAGCAAAAGAATTATTAATATTACAAGCTCCAATCATCAACTTTATAGGAAGACCTAATTTTTTAGCAATAGCACATGAAGTAATATTTCCAACATTTCCACTGGGAATTGAAATTGTAATTTCTTTTTTATCAGTCAATAAAAGTGTTTCTTTAACTATAATAAAATAATAAAATACTTGTCCTAATAATCTTCCAATATTGATTGAATTTGCAGATGAAATTTTTTTATTAATATCATTATCAAGAAAAGCTTTTTTTACAATATCTTGGCAAGTATCAAATGTTGATGAAACTTCATACGCCATAACATTATCTCCTTGACTGGTCATTTGTACTTCTTGAACATTACTAACCATATTTTTTGGATATAAAATTGATACTTTAATATTTGTTAATTCACAAAAAGCATCAGCAACAGCACTCCCAGTATCACCACTGGTTGCAGTGATAATATGTATATCACGAGCAAAATGTTTCATCATTCTGGCTAAAAATCTTGCTCCAAAATCTTTAAATGCCATAGTTTTGCCATGAAATAATTCAGCAACAAAAACATTATGTGATAATTTTTTTACAATCAGTGGAAAATTGAATGCTTCGTTACATATTATAGATAAATCAGTTTCGGAAATTTCAGATTCTTTATCAAAATGTTTAAATATCCAAAAAGCAATTTCTGGTAAAGTCATAGATGTAAAATTATTTAAAAATTCCGAATTCATTTTTTCAATTTTTTCAAAAATCCATAATCCTCCATCACTAGGCATTGGATTAAATAAAGCATCTTGAAAGGAACATGTATTATTTTTATTTTTTGTACTAATTAATCTCATGATTATATATAATAGTGAGATTAATTATTATTAAATAGATTATATATAAAAATCATGGACTTGAATTATAATGTTAATTACTATTTATCAAATAAAAAAAAAATTTCATTTTTTTATTTGTAAAATAATATGTTTCATATAAAGTACAATAATCTGGATAATTTCTAATAAATTTATTTTTTTCAAAAAGTCGTTCCCAATTAATATAATATTTATGCTTTTTAATGAAATTAATTGTCATATGTTGATTTTCGCAAATGAATTTCCAATTCATATCACTTAAATTATCTTTATTATTATATATCCATTCTTCTGTTAAAGAAACATGTTTACAAATATAATTCAATTCTTTATTATTCATTGCATAAAAAAAAATTATGTCTATAATACCTTTTTCTTTTAGATGGCGTAGAAATAATGTATTAATTTTAGAATACATTTTGGTATTCCTAATAGGTGTCGCATTAATATTTTCAATATCCATGATATAAAATGATGTTAAATTTAATAATGGTATATTTTTTCAATTTTAATTTGTAATCATAACATCTAGATTTATGAAGCCTTGTTCATATAATTTCTTAACACATTTGGTTAACATTTTTGTATCAGCCAAAGCATTATGTCCATCTGCATAATTAACATTTAAAACTTGACATAGTTTTTCAAGTTTTATTTGTTTTAGACCTCCATTTTTATTTTGATTATTATGATTATTAAAGAAAAATTGTTTTAATTCGTGATTTTGACAAGTACAAAAAAATTCTTTTTTGTCTATATATTCCATAATCTCCGAACTAATATTTTTATAACAACATGATTTTAAAATTCTAGCTCTATCACTTTTATAATTATGTGAAATTACCAAATCACATTTTTTAATTAAGCCATAAAAATGATTTAAAAATTGTGTTAAATTTATTGCGGCATTTTTGATATCATCTCTTGTAAATTTACCACATTCATTTATACAATAAATATAATTGTCTAAATTGTAATTATCGTTGATATAATATACACGTTGTTGTAGAATCTTATTATTTATAATATCTATTATTTGATATCCAAATTGAATAATACATTCTTTTTTTGAATATCTATCTGTAAAATATTCAATATCAAATATTAAAATTTTTGAAAATTGTTTGTTATCCATTTTAGTTAATAATATGAATTAATTCATTTTTTTTTTTCAATTAAGTAATCAAGCCTGGATTAAGTATATTATTTGGATCAAAAGTTTTTTTAATATCTTTTAATAATTGAATTTGATTTTTACTATCATATTGGTGTAAATATTTTTTTTTCATTATACCAATGCCGTGTTCTGCTGAAATACTTCCATTCAATTCATTAACTAGATTATATACAATATTTTCAATTTGATCATTACTTCCTTCATTTAAAATATTTAGATGAATATTCTCATCAAGGACATGTCCGAAGAAATAAGTATCATAATCTTTTAATTTTTGTTGTAGAGTATGTATATCATTTAACTTAATAGAAATATCAAATTTATATAAACTTTTAGGTTCTTTTGATAAATTTTCAGTAATTCCTTCTCGTATAGACCATAATTGATTTAATTGTGTTTCATTGTTAGTTACAGTTCCATCTTCAATAAGTTCATTTTCCATACAATTTTCAAAAAATTTATCTAAAACTGATTGATGATAATCATCATCAGTAAATTGAGTTTCAATTAATACATTAAAATTGCCAATAGAAATTGGTAAATTAGAGAAATGTTTTTGATGTAATATTAAAGATTTTTTATCCATAAGTTCAAATGCGGATATAAAATCTTGTAAAGTATTTGTAGATAATTCAATTAATTTAGATAATTGTTCTAAATTATTTAATGAAAATAACATACCTTTAATAGATGGTTTTGATTTTTGTAATTTTAATTGACATTCAGTAACAACACCCAGAGTTCCTTCTGCTCCTATCATTAAATTTTTAATATGATATCCAGTATTATTTTTATAAAATCCTTGTGTATCATTATATATATCTCCATTTGGTAAAACTACCTTCATTCCCAAAACATTTTGATGAAGTGAGCCATATTTATAAAATCGGATTCCACCAGCATTGGTTGCTATATTTCCCCCAATTTGACAAGAACCTTTTGCTCCAAGATCTAAAGGCATAAGCCATCCTTTTTCATTTACGTGTTCATCAAGAGTTTGTAATATACAACCAGATTGACAATGAATTACTCCCCTTTTATCACAAAAGTTTTTAATCTTATTTAATCTTTCCATACTCATTAAAACTTCAGCATTACTTGCTACAGCTCCTCCAACTAGTCCAGTATTTCCTCCTTGTATATGAATTGGTATTTTATTAGAATTACAAGTTTTTAGTATATTGCTAACATCAGTAGTGTTAGATGGTAATAATATTGTTTGTGCTTTTCCATGAAATTTATTCATCCAGTCAACATTATATTTTTCAATATTTTTGGTAATAATTTGATTGGATTTTAATATTTTAGTAAATATACTTTTCATAATATGTTAAAGAAAGATATTCCTATTGTGGATTATTCACAGAATAATATAATATAATATTATATTATACATTGAAATGAGATATTACGAATCTAAAAAAGGATATTTTTATAAACAATATAAAAATGGCAAAAAAGTTAGAATTTCAAGAAAAAATTTTATAAAAAAACAAATTGGAAAAAAACAAATTGGAAAAGGCAGGTCTATAAGTGATTTCATAATAAATGAAAGAAAAATTACACTTGTATCTGTCTCTCACGACAAAGCACTAGATAAGGAAGAAATTGATAAATTATTTAAGGATTTCGATGGTGATGCGAATACATATTTTTTATTAGAAGAAGATACACGCTTTACTCCAACTCAATTATTTAAGCATTATAATGCGACTGATAATAATCGTATGACTGAAGAGACAAGTAGAGCAATAATTGGAAAAATGATTCAAACATATAATTTTAATCCAAAATTGAAAAGAGTGGAGGGGTGGGATATAAGACCAACTTATACCAATTATAATACGGAAATAAGAGACTGGCTATATGGTAATACACAAGATGAATTTACTAAACAACCTGAAAGAAATTATATGAGAGACTCTTTCAATAAAATGAAAGAAGTCATCAAACTCTCTAGAGACCATGGTAATGGAAATGATTATAGTGATTTTTATAAATTAAACGATTATTTACATCGCGTTTTCAATCATTACGATTTACGAAACTGGGGATTTACTCGAATTTGGGGATTTACTCGAATTTGGAAAAGGTTTGAAAACTTAATTGACAAACGAATATATAATTTAATTATTGAGACAGCAAAATCTTTACAAGAATTTTATAAAAACAAGGCTGATCAATACGTATTAAATAAATTCATTTATAATCGATATGACACTAAAAATTATATTATTATTGTTGGAGAAAAACATTATGAAAATTTGATAAAACAAATACAAATAAAACAAAAACAACTTGAATCTGATAATTTGATGTCAATAATGCCATATTATAATACAGAAATGGATTATAATAATAATACAGAAATGGATTATAAAAATAATACAGAAATGGATTATAATAATAATAATAATAATAATAATACAGAAATGAAAACTAATTAATATTGAGTTTATCCATTATTGTTGATTATTTGTATTTGATGAAATAATAGAAACAATTTCTCGTTGAAGTTTTTTAAGTTTTGTATTTTTACGTTTATATAAAATTTTTAAATCATCAAATTGTTTTTTTTTATTATCATATTCAAGTTGTTTTTGTTCTAACATTTCATCTTTTTCATTACATTCTTCAACTAGTGTATTATATTCTGTTCGCAATCCTTGATATTTCCCTTTCCATTTACGAAAACTATCATAATAAGCATGTGATTCATGTTCAATTTCATTTAATGATGTTTGAACGTTTTCTAAAGTTGCTTCTAGATTTCTAATTTCAGTGTGTAAAGTTGCGATTTGTTCTTTAACCAAACATGATGATTGATCTTTTTTACATAATGGACATAATAGAGATGTTTCGCAATTAAAAAGCATCCCTTCATAACATTTACCATGCATTTTATGACCACAAGTAAGTACATGTATTCCACTTTTAGAAAAATCATTAAGAGATACAAAATCAAAACATATAGAACAAGTATCAAGAGATTGTTTTCCATGATATCTACAAAAACCATCTTCTGATAATTTACGATTACAGATAAGACCACAATTTTCACCAGAAATAATTGATTGAGTACAAAGATTCATTTCAGTTTATATCAATATTTATTAATATTTATTATTAAATATTTAATTCAATTTTAATCTCTTTTTCTAGTAGGTATATTCATATTTCGCACACGTTGATTTTTGATATTATCAACGAATCCTTTTTGTTTACTTTCTTTTGCTGTCCACATATAATCGTGTAAAAGAATTTTATCCAATTCTCTTTTATTAAGTGAAGTATATTTTTTATATAATAAAACTAATGATTTATGTAATTTATCTAAATTATCAACTTCTTCTTTCATTTCATGAAATTTTCCCCAACATGCAGAAGATAATTCGTGAATAAGCATTTGTGCGTTTGGTTGAATATATCTATGATGACATACCATAGATATAATAGTTGCAGCACTAGCAGCAACACCTTCAACGATTGATACAATTTCATATTCTGATTGTAAAATTCTGTCAACAACACTAAGAGCAGAGTGAACACAACCTCCATCAGAATTAATAAACAAAAAAATTTTATTTTTACTATTTTTGCTTCCATATTTGCGATCTGTTTCTGCTAGTTCATCATTAGCATCTTCAAGGAGCTGAATTAAACGATGGCAAGTTTTTTTATTAACATCCGCATAAAAATGAATTTGATTATGTTTACGAGTTACTATATTTTCGTCGTGTAGTAAATCTTCTGCTACATCATCTCCTTTTGCTTCAAATAACAATTTTAATAAATCAGTAGAAGTGTCATTAGTATCTGTACTTCCTGTCATTTGAGAAAGTTTTCTTTTTTTTGTTCTATTGTTATTCCACATATATGATGTCATTTTCTATTATATAATAATATTATAAACATATCTTTAATTATGAATTTAATATAAACCCTTTAAAGATTATAAATTATAAATGTATAATTATAAATCATATGGTTAAAATACTAATATTTGGTTGTACTGGTTTAGTAGGTAAAGTTTTAATTGATTTAATAAAAGAAAGAAATTTCAATTGTACTCATATAACATTAGTTGCTTCAGCAAAAAGTAAAGGAAAAAAAATAAAAGTAAAGAATGTTGAATATGAAGTAATTAGTGCTATCGATAGTTTAAAAATAATAGACCTAGACATAATATTTTTTTGTTCTTCTGCTACATTGGCAAAAAAATATTGTCCATTATATTTAAAAAATAATGAAAATTGTTTTATAATCGATAATTCAAGTTATTATCGATTAAATGATTCTGTTGATATAATAATACCACCAGTAAATAAAGAATTATTGAAAATGGGTAAAAGAATAATATCAAATAGTAATTGTACTACTGCTGGATTAATAATGGCGATATATAAATTAAATGATTTTGGTATAAAAAAAATGATAATAACATCATTTCAAAGTGTATCAGGTTCAGGGTACTCTGGATTAAATCAATTAATCAGAGAACAACAAGATAATGTTATTGAAAATCCAGAATATTGTAAACAAATTCATAATAATATAATTCCTTTAATTGGTAGTTTAAATTCTGAAAATATAACATCAGAAGAGGAAAAATTAATTTATGAAACAAGAAAAATTTTAAAAAATAATAATATAAAAGTTATTGCTACGTGTGTGAGAGTACCAATTGATTTTTGTCATTCATTATCAGTAAATATTACCTTTAATAATGATGTATTAATAAAAGATATTAGAGAAAGAATGGAATCACAAGAAGAATTAATATTAATAAATGACGATATAATAACACCAATTGATATAAAAGATAAACACGAAGTATTTGTCTGTCGATTAAGGAAAGATAATTGTTTAAAAAATACTTATTCGATGTTTATAATATTCAATAATTTATTCCGAGGTGCTAGTTTAAATAGTATTCAAATTGCTGAAGGTTTATTAAAAGAGTATTTTAATAATTGATAATTTATTTAGTTCATATACATAATTTTCTAATTATACGTTATAAGAAATGGTTCTTAATAATAAAGAAATTTATTATATAATATTTGGTATTATAATTTTAGTAATTTTTTCATATTACAAAAAAAATTTGATTCAAGAGAATTTTATAGATACTAAAGTTCCGAATATTATTACATATGTAATAAATTTAGATGAAAGTCCAGATAGATTGAAATATATAGGCAATCAATTATCAGAAGCTAATATAGATTTTATAAGATTTAAAGCCATAAATGGTAAAGGATTAAATTTAGATAAAATTTATGCTGATGGATTAGTGACTGCGAAATGGCTAAAAAGAGGTCAAGTTGGTGTAGCATTATCTCATATAACATTGTGGAAAACAATAAAAAATTGGGAAGAAGATATAGCAATAGTTTTAGAAGATGATGCAATAATTCCAAAAAATTTTTGGGTTCGATTAAAAATTTGTATTGATCAAATGCCAGATAATTGGGATATGTTATTTTTAGGTGGTACATCTATAATAGGAAAAAAATATTCAACTAATTTATTGACCCCAACTACAATGGCAACAAAAGGAATATATAATACAGGGTTTTTTGCATATATGGTTAATAAAAAATCTTTAAAAATTTTAATAAAAAAATCTAAACCATTAGTTACAGCAATAGATAATCAAATAAAAGATCACGCTTTTAAAGATTTAAATATTTTTTACGCTTATCCACCAGTAATATCTCATAATTATAATTTCAAATCTGATAATAATCGAATAAATGAAAATAAAGATTACTCAATTACCAATAAATTTTTAATGAAAGCAAAGAAAATTATTCTTATATAAAATTTCAGTAATATTATATAAAATATATTAAACATTAAGTATTAATTATAATAAATAATGTTTAATATAATTTATGCTCAATCTGGTGGGATGACACCAGTAATAAATAATTCAGCCGCAAGTTTAATAAGAACAGCACAAAAACATTCAGATAGAATAAATAAAATATATGCGGCTAAAAATGGAATTATTGGTCTAATAGAAAATCGAATAGTAGATATTACAAAATTAAGCGAAAAAGAATTATCTCTTATTGAGAATACATCTGGTGGTATATTTGGAACTTGTAGATATAAATTAAAAGAAGATGATTATGAAACATATGAAAAGATTTATAATACGTTAAAGAAATATGATATTAAATGTATATTTTACAATGGTGGCAATGATTCAGCAGATACATCAAACAAATTATGTAAAATTAAAGAATATTTCGATTATGATTTAATATGTATTGGAATTCCAAAAACAATTGATAATGATTTACCTTTTACAGATGTTTGTCCAGGATTTCCTTCATCTGCTAAATATATAGCTATTTCTATGTTAGAAAGTTCAACTGATTTAAAATCAATGTGTTTGACATCAACAAAAGTAACAATAATAGAAATAATGGGAAGACATGCTGGTTGGCTAACAGCTGCTTCATCTGTCTGGAAAAAAAAAGAAAGTGATTCGCCACATATTTGTTTATTACCGGAAATTGAATTTAATGAAAATAAATTTTTGGAATTAGTAAAATATTTTAAAGAAAAATATGGTTATTGTACAATTGCTGTATCAGAGGGAATAAAAGATGGTAGTGGTGATTTTGTGGCTAATAGTAAAAATGTAGATTCGTTTGGGCATAAACAATTAGGAGGCGTTGGTATTCAATTATCAAATTTAATAACTACAACTTTACAATATAAATGTCATTGTATGGTTCCAGATTATTTACAAAGATCTTGTACTCATATAGCCACACCTATTGATATAGAATTAGCTAAAGCAGTCGGTAGAAATGCTGTTGAATATGCTTTAGACGGTAAAAATAATGTAATGCCAATGATAGTAAGAAAAAATTCAACTCCATTTGAATATGAAATTGTTGATGTCGAATTATCAAAAATTGCTAATGTTGAAAAAAAGTTACCTGATAATTACATAAAAGAAAATGGATATGAAATAACAAAAGAGTGTAGAGATTATCTAAAACCATATGTTTTTGATGCTAATTTTTCATTATATCAAGATGAAGATGGAAAGCCGATATATTTTGAATTGGATTGATATCAATTTAGATATTAAAATTGATATAATTTGATAATATATAAACTAATAATTAATTGTTCTTTCATCTAAATATAAAAATGGCTGAAATTCAATACATTTGTGATTTTCTTCCACAAGATCTATACCTTAAACTTAGTTCTTGGTTACTAAGCTTAGATCTTTTCTCTGGTACAAATAAAAAAGGTAATATTATTAATCGCACACAAAAATGGTTTCATATTGATGGAGAAAGATTTGACACAACGTGGAATCAATATTTTGATCGCTGGAAAGGACATACATTCCCAAATATTTTGAAAGAAATTTTAGACTATATAAACTTAAATTTAGGAATAGATGCTAATAGTTGTCTTGTTAACTATTATGAAAACGGAGAACAATTTATTCCTAGACATATTGATAGTATGGTTAGTTTTGGACCAACTCCAACTATTGTAAATCTCTCTATTGGTGCTACAAGAGTGATTAGAGTAGTTAAGAAGGATTATAGTCTTAATGATAATAGTATTTTTATTATGTCTGGACATTCAACCGAGCATGAACTACTTAAAGACTTAGAATGTACTCAACCACGCTGGAGTCTGACTTTTAGAAAAAAATTAAAAATAAATTATAGTAATAAAAAATAAAATTGATTATTATAAGATACTAAGTAAAACTATCAATAATAATCAATTATGGGAAACTGTATATTATGTACCAAAAAAAATATCGGTGTTGATGTTTATGAACCTATCACAGAATTATATAATAGTCCCGATAATTCATTTACAACTTCTATTAGTTGTATCCAAACAAATGTGCCGCCAACACCATTTGTTAGTACTCGCTAAATAAATATTCATCAATATAAACCAGTCCGATTTTATAAAATTTCCGTTTAATAATCGTAATCTTCCTTATATAAATCAAAATCTTCATCGGTAGCATATCCATCAATTTCCGCATTTGAATCATATTCTAAATTATAATCATTTAATAAAGAATTATCTTGTTCCGAAACTAATTCAACAGAATATTTATTATCTATTTTAATATTAGGTTTATTGTTTACAGAATTAATATCATATTTTCTATCTTTTTTGATTGTATCCATAATAGAAAAGAGATTATTAATAAAATTTTCATCATAAAGTACAACATCAGTAACATTTTTTTTTCTTTTTTTCTTTGGCTTAATTACTTTTGATGCTCTTGTTCTTTTTTTTCCAATTTCCATTTTTTGAAATTTGCTATTTAAGTTTTTGATAGATATATCTTTTCTAATTAATTTACTATCATTTAATTTCATATTATCAAATTTTTTTGTCATATTTTGAATATTCATTATAAATATTTTATTGAATAAAGTCTTTATTAGTCAATTTTTATTTGTGTTTTCTTTATGAAAATATTATAATATAATAAAATAAATAATAATATGCCAAAGATGCAAAGAAAAATATACAAATATAATTTATATTTAAAAAAAAAGACAACAGAAATTAAACTAGAAAATGGAATAGAAAATTTATATGCAATTCTAAATTTAACGGAAACATGTAATAATAAGGATATACAAAAATCTTATGATAGATATAAAAAAAAAATTGGTAAATTATTGGTATCATTAAATACAATAAATGAAAATTTATCTTATATTTTTGATACAAATTTAAATACTATTGAAAGATCATATAAAGTTTTAACTAATTTAGAAAAAAGATTAGAACATAATAAAGATTTAGAAAAAATACATATAAATAATGATTATATAAAGATTGAAGCACCAAAAGATAAATATTATGCTGATCCACAATTATTTAAATTTGGTTCAAAAACTTTCATTTTTTTTGAAGAATATGATTATATTAAAGGTATAATATCTTGTATTTCTATAGATAAAGATATGAATATTTCTAAACCAATTAAAGTTTTAGAACAACCATATCATTTATCTTTTCCATATATTTTTTCTGATGGCAAAAATATTTTTATGATTCCTGAAACATCAAAAAATGGAACAATTGAAATGTATATATCTGAAAGATTTCCATTAAAATGGAAAAAATATCATACAATATTACAAGGAGTTTGGGCTAGTGATACAGTTATTTTTGAATTAAATGGAATTTGGTGGCTATTTACATCAATAAAAGATTGTCAAAATTTGTCAATATTTTATTCCTTCGATTTACTATCCAAGCAATGGATTTCCCATAAGTATAATAATACTAATAAATTACATGGGCGAATGGCTGGTGCGATTTTTCGTAATAATGGAAAATTAATAAGACCAGTTCAATGTTGTATTCCAAAATATGGATATTGTATTATTTTTTATGAAATAATAACATTGAGCCGTACAAATTATGTAGAAAAAGAAATTGGAAGATTTTTTCCAAATTGGGAAAAAGGACTCATTGGAGCACATACATTCTCAGTTTCAGAAAATTTTATAGTAGTTGATGGTAAAAGTAAATTATAATTTATTACTAATTTCATCTAATAATAAATCAAATCGCTTAATATAATATTCGTCTGATAATTCATATTGAATCTTATTATCTTTTAACCATGGTTGTAATAACATATTTTTATACATTTCATCATTATTATCTAATTCTATTATTTTTTGTATTGCTTCATCAAAATTTGAATAGTTATGACAATTTATAAATGATTTATCATTATAATCAACATTTACTGTTTCATCCCCCCAATAAATTGGTATAGTATTTGCTTTAAATCCTACACCTATTTTTTCAGTACAATATCCTGGATAACTACCATTTTCAAATGTAATTATAAATTTATATTCTTTTACCCAAGGGGTATTACTAATAATTCTTCTTCCAATATTATTTTTATAACGACCACCAGAATCTACTTTTTTATATTTATTTAATTTTTCAAAAAATTTATTACGAGTACGACAACCAGGATTACTTACCAAAAAACAACAAAACTTTGTTTTTTTATTAAAAATATCATTTATATCATATGTATCATAATTTTTTATGAATCGTTTTAATCCATAATAAGATAATGATGTCACTCTTATATGTCGTCTATCTTCTAATCTATCAAACGCAAATGTATAATCATATTGAGAATAATTTGGTCTATAATTTTCACCAGTATGAAAAAATGTTACACTTTTAACTAAATCTTTTCTAATTGGACATCTTTGACTATTAGAAATTATTATATCTGGATTAGAATTATCTAAAATAATTTCATATTTAGTTTTTGGAAAAATTCTTGAAAAAATATCTGGAGTTCGTAAAGAAGGATTATACGTTCCAAAATAATTAACATACGAAATTTTTAATGTTTTTTTACGATCAGTCATTTTGTATATATATAAGATTTTTTATTTAAGTATATTATAATAAGTAAGTTAATTATGGATAAAATAAGTAAAGAATTCATTAAAAATTTATCAAAAGCTTTTAAGTCTTTGAATAAAGATTTTCATAAAAATATTAATTTAACACAATTAAGTGGAGGAGTTACAAATAAAATATATTTAGCTCATTTTGAAAATAATCAAAAATATATAATTCGTGAATGTGGTAATCATACTGAAAATTTTATTGATAGAAATTTAGAACTTCGCATTATTAATGAATTAAAACCATATGATATATCTCGTATTATTTTAAAACAATTTGAAGGAGGATATATAGAGAGTTATGTTGAAGGAAGGCCATTAAATTTACAAGATTTTAAACAAGAAAATATTAATAAAATTATAGGTCGAAGATTGAACGAATTACATTCTATTAATATATTAAATGATGTACCAAAAAATCCAACACTTTGGACAAAAATAGATTTATGGTACGAACAATGTGGGCGATTATATAATAACGATGAAAATCTTAAAGAAATGATTGATTATATTGGACAAGAAATAAAAATTCAAAAAGAAAAACAAAAAAAAATTTATTCACCTATTATTTTTTGTCATAATGATTTGACCGCTGCTAACATGATATATCAAAATGAAAATGATATCAAATTTATAGATTTTGAATACGCATCATATAATTATAGAGGATTTGATATTGCTAATCTTTTTTGTGAACATACAGGAAATCATTGCAAATGGGAATTATTCCCAACTAATAGAGAACAACGATTATTTTATGAACATTATATTAAACATTCTTTAACACCAATTGATATAAATACATTAGAAAAAGAAGTTCGTTTTTATATACCTATATCATTCTTGTTTTGGAGTATATGGGGTCTTTTACAAAATAAACATTCAGATGTTGACTTTTATTTTCTAGAATACGCTAAGCAAAGATTAATTGGGTATAATAAATATAAAAATATTTAGATTAGTGTAAAATGGTATAAATATATATAATTATAGATATATATATTTTATATAATGGATCTTCTAAAGTTTACTGGATTTGATACTAATCGTAATAAAATTTTATTACATGAGAATGATAAATTTAAAAAAATTATAGATAATAACGGAAAAAAAATTTTATCATTAGAATTTGATTTAAATAATTTAGATATTAAAAATGAAAGATTAAAAATGGAAAATAAAACTTTAGTAAATGAATGCGAACGTTTAGAAATAAAAAATAATCAATTATTTGATGATTTTGAAAAACTTGAAGAAAATAATTTAAATATTATTAATGAAAATAAATTATTAGTTACTGACTTAAAAAATTATCAAATTAAGACTACTGATTTAAAAAAAACGATTGATATTTATAAATTAAAAGAAACTAAAGAGATTAATAAAATTTCATCGATTAATAATTTACATTTAGAAGAAACAAAAAAATTATATGAAAAAAATAACAGTTTAAAACTTGAATTAGATAATATATCTGATTCTTTTCAAACATTGGAAAAAAAAAGTAAAATATTTGAAAAAAAAATAACCGATTTAGAAAATGAATCTATTGATAATTTAAAAAATATTAAAAAATTACAAACAAGAATTAAAACACTTGAAACACAGAAGACTAGATTAAATAATAAGAATCACAAACTTTTAGAACAAACGCAAAAACATAATTTTGATATTATTGAAAAAATAAATGAAGAAAATATTAATAATAAAAATTATTTAAAAGAATTAATTATTACTATTGGTGAATTAATTTCAAAAAATAAAAAATAAAAAATAAGTAATTTGAAATGATTGTAAGTGATTTACTTACTTAATATCAATATACTTAAGATATTAAGAATATAATGTAATTAGTTTTATATATATAAAATGACACTTTCTCAATGCAATAATAATGAATGTATAGATTTTGATGAATGTTTAGGTTTAGATGAAGAATACGATTTTGATAATAATATAACAATTTTATCTAATGATGGATATAAATGTATAATAGATAGAAAATTCGTTATTATATCTGGTTTTTTAGCAGGTATGTTACAGGGAGATTCTTCTGCTGGATCAGGTGATAATGAAATTTTATTAAAAAAAATATCTTCTTCTAATTTACAATATATTGAAGAATATATGAATCATCATAAAGGTATAGATAATGATATTCCTAATATGCCATTAGAAGATACAGATATGGCAAAAGTTCTTAAAGATAAATGGGATGTTGATTTTCTTCATAAACTAGTTCCAATTACTATTGAAGATAATAAAGAAAGTAAACCAGATTTTACAATATTAATGGATTTATTACCAATTACTAATTATTTAGGTATGAACACATTATTACACAAATTATGTGCTAAATTAGCTTCATTCATTAGAAATAAAAATGAGACTGATATTGCAAGTATTCTATCAAATTATTCTCAAAATAACTCGAATAATGATATTGAAATTGTTTAAATTGTATGAAGTTATTTTTTATAATTTTTTTCAATTATAATATATATAATTATGATTGAAAAACATTTAATATTTTTATTTTTTATTCTTATATTTTTAGAATGTAATGTTAAAAATATGAATCAAGATACTTTTAATAAAATATTTATTATTTCCTTTATTGCTATTAATAATATTTATATTATTACTAAATATTCCAGTATAATTACGCCGTTCGAACCTAATAATAAAATTGATAATGAATATTCTGATTGGATATTATGTGACGTTGATTAATGAAAGTAAAATTAAATAAATAATATTATAGTATAATACCAATATGGATTTGTTCAATTCAAAAATGTCTTTTAAAAAGGAAGAAGAACAATATTTTGATAAATGTATTCGATATAACTTGAATAATAATAATAACCAAATTATTATAGATTTACCTAGCTCTTTTGAATTTGGAAATCAAAAAAAAATTGAAATTGTTATTAGAGATGGATTAAAAACAAAAGGTGATGTATCAAGTTTTGAAGATATCGATTATGATAATACAATATTGAAAAAATATAAATATGTTTTATATGGAACAATATTTCATATAGATAATGAAACTATTACAATATCATGTGGAGGATTAATAGTTTTTGTTTCAGGAAAAATTCCTAATATTAAACAATTTTTTCAAAAACAAAATGTATTTATTTTAATGAATTAATAAATTTTAATTAACAACTTTAGCAGCTATTTCTACTACATCTTCAACTACATCAATTACATCTCCTACAATTTCTACTACATCTCCAGCAATATTTACTGCCTTTTCTGTAAATTCACCGACATCTTCTACAATATCTTCAACTACATCTACCGCATCTTCAATAGCATCACCGACATCTTCTACAATATCTTCAACTACATCTACCGCATCTTCAATAGCATCACCGACATCTTCTACAATATCTTCTACAGCATCTTCAATATTTTTTGTAGTTTTACATATACAATTACCCATGAGTGTGTTATAAATATACTATATATATTTCGAATTAGTTAGGGGATAAAGTTTTTTTTGTATACAACATGACTAATCCAAATAACGATGGTTGGATAATCGTTAAATCTAAAAAGGAAAAAACGATAAATCAAATTTAAAAAAGGGAGGTTCGACAAATAATCGTGTTGTTATGGAAAAGCCATATATAATTGCAAATTACCAAAATTGAAAAAAGTTCCGGACTTGATTTTTACTAAATTTAATTAGTATATAATAAAATATTTCTTAATTCCCACATCGCATTACAATCTATAATATTATATCTCTTAATAATGTCCATTATATAGGCATTATTAATAGGATTATTGTAATACATCAAAGAAGCAGCAATTGTATTAAAACCATCCATATCATTATCTTCCCAATCTAAATTTGTTAATCCATACTTTTTACATAATTTTAATACATTTTTAATACCATATCCATTTGGTAATTCTATGGCTGGAATTTTTTTTTTAATGTCTCCCTTAAACATTTTCCATAAATCAAAAAAATACCTTTCTTCAATTTTTAAATAATTTTTGAAAAATGATAATTCAATATGTCTTGGTTCTTCTTGTATAAATTTTTTAAATCCTGTTTTTTCAGCCGATGTCCAATGAAGAATTATAAAACTTTTTTGATAATTTCCTGTTAAATTATCAATATAATTACTAAAAGCACGACATATGTTATATTGTTCTTCTTTTGTAATTTTATCCATAATAAATTGTTTTTTTTCTAAAAATTTATTTCCTTCATATACTGTTATTCCAATCATATACATACAATAAAAACCAAATGTATTTGGGAAATTCCTAAAATCTTCTACTTGATAGGCATTTAAAAATTCTAAATCTAAATTTATTGTATATTGAACACTATTTAATCTTTTTTTATCTTGTTCTCTAATAATCATTTTTTTGGCAAATGAAACTCTATCATCCGTTTTCTTTTTAGAAGGTTTTATTTCACTTAATATTTTTTTTTTTAAATTATTATATGGAAAATAATCCTTATCTTTTTTTGGATGAAATACCTTTAATGTAGGATTTGTTATAATATCCCACATATTTCCATTTTCAATAACAGCATCGAATAAATTAGCATTTTCTACGATTTGATTTTTGAGACGTGTATACATTTTATTCCTGTTTCTTTTTTTATCATCATGATATACAAATGCTAATTTTTCAAAACAATTCTTTGTTTTTTTCTGTGTCCCTTCAACGCAAATTGTATAACCTAAAATACAACTAAATTTAGGTATCATTAAGTCACTATCTATTTGTTTTATTATTTTTTTTAACATATAATAATATGTGGTTACTTGAAAACAATAATCTTCATGATCACTTTTTCCATCACGAATATGAAAATCTATATCGTTTCCAATTTTAGTATTTTTACATTTTACATCAATAATTATATAAAAAAAATTTTTATTCTTTATAGACTTATTATGTAAATTTATAAATTTTTCTGGTAAATTATTAAATAATTCAACAACAATATCATTTCTTAACATTAAATCAGCATGTCCATGAATACGTAAATTTTCATCCCAAAGATATGCTTGAAAAATTATAGGCACTCGTTGTTTTATAAATAATTTCATTTTTTTTCGCATTTGTTCAGGATTATCTAGACTATTAAATTCTTCTATTCTTTTATTACAAAACCGTTTTCTAATATATTTACAAACATTTTTTTCAAAATCTATACCTTTATTCATTAATATTTGGTTTGTATCATAAATACATCTATCCGTTTCTTTTATACAATCGTATTTATTTAGTAAATATTTTTCTTGATATTTACATAATATATTAAATGCTCTATTATTATAATGAATATTGCATAAATTAGTGGTTGAAATATAATCTGACATTTTATTATTATTTTAATTTATTAAGATAGTAATTATTCAATTTTAATCATCAATATATTCAGACATTGGTGGACATTGACACATAAAATTTACATCACCATATACATTATCAATTCTACCAACACTAGGCCAAAATTTTGAAGTTTTTAAATAAGATAATGGATAAGCTGCTTGTTCGCGAGAATAATTGTTTTTCCAATCATCTTTAATTAAAGAGTCTGCTGTATGTGGAGCCCCTTTTAATACATTATTATCACGATCAGATTTACCATTTATTATATCATCAATTTCTGAACGAATTGTAATCATAGCTTCGCAAAATCTGTCCAATTCTCTTTTTGATTCCGATTCAGTTGGTTCTATCATTATAGTTCCCGGAACCGGCCAAGACATTGTAGGAGCATGTATATTAAAATCTTGTAATCGTTTCGCAATATCTTCTTCAGTAATTCCAGCAAGTTTTTTATATTTTCTTAAATCAATTATAAATTCATGCCCACATAATCCATTTTCACCAGTATGTAATATATCATATGCTTCTTTTAAACGATGTGCTACATAATTAGCATTTAATATTGCTATTGAAGTTGCTCTTTTTAATCCTTCTGGCCCCATCATTCGTATATACATCCAGGTAATTGTCAATATACTTGCACTTGAATAAGGAGCAGCTGCTACCGATCCAATTGATTTTTCATTTGGAATACAATGATGATCTGGTAAAAATGGAGCCAATTCTTTTGTTACTCCAATTGGTCCCATCCCAGGTCCTCCACCACCATGAGGAATACTAAATGTTTTATGTAAATTAATATGACATACATCAGCACCAATTTCACCAGGTGATGTATATCCAATTTGAGCATTTAGATTAGCACCATCTAAATATACTAAACCACCTGTACTATGAATTATTTCACAAACTTCTTTAACATTAGTTTCAAAAACACCATGAGTTGATGGATAAGTAATCATTAAAGCACCAATTTTATCTTTACCATGTTTCTTTATTTTTTCTTTTAAATCTTTAATATTTATACTACCATCTTCATTTAAACTAATATTTTGGACTTTCATTCCTGCTAATACAGCAGAAGCAGGATTTGTTCCATGAGCAGATAATGGAATTAAACAAATATTTCTATCTGATTGATTATTATTTTTATGAAAAGCTCTTATACACAACAAACCTGTAAATTCACCTTGAGCACCAGAATTTGGTTGTAATGATACAGAATCAAATTTTAATATTTCTGCCAAATCTTTTTCTAATTCTTTTATTAGTTGATTATATCCCTCTACTTGATTTGATGGAACAAACGGATGAATATTAGAAACTTCTTCCCAAGTGACCGGAATCATTTCACTTGCGGCATTTAATTTCATTGTACAAGAACCTAATGGAATCATTGATGTTCCTAGACCCATATCTTTTCTTTCAAGATTATAAAGATATCTTAACATTTCAGTTTCTGAATGAAATTTATTAAATATATCATGTGTCATAAATTCAGATGTTCTTCTTAATGGAGAATTTTCTATATTATCCAGTTGATAATCAAAAATATTATGAGATAAGGGGCTTTCAGTAAATAAATGATATTCTTTTGAAATTTTTTCAAATATTTTTACTAATTCTTCAATATGTTCACTTGTAGTTGTTTCATCTAAAGATATTGAAAATTCATGTTTATTTATTTTATTTATATTAATATTATGCTTTAAAAATTCATTAACTATTGTATCAGACGTTATATTTGGACAACTAATATGTAACGTATCAAAAAAATATGCTGATTTTATTTTAAAATTTAGATGAGATAAAGCGTTCGCTAATACTTGTGTATAATAATGAATTTTTTGACTAATTTGTTTTAAACCTTTTGGTCCATGATAGATACCATATGCTGCTGACATATTAGCAAGTAAAGCTTGGGCTGTACATATATTACTTGTTGCCCTTTCTCTTTTTATATGCTGTTCTCTTGGTTGAAGAGCCATTCGTAATGCTTTGTTACCATGTATATCTTTACTTACTCCAATAATTCTACCAGGTATTTTCCTTTTAAATTTCTCTTCTACAGACATGTATCCAGCATGAGGACCCCCATATCCCATAGATACACCAAAACGTTGAGCACTTCCAATAACTATATTTGCCCCCCATTCACCCGGTGGTTTTAATAGAGTAAGTGCTAATAAATCCGCAGCTACTACGACATTAACATTATTGGATTTGGCATCTTTAGTAATTTGTGAATAATCTTCGACATTACCATTACAATTTGGATATTGAAGTAATATTCCACAAATATTTTTATTACTAAAATCAAATTCATTATTTTTGACAACCTTAATTTTAATACCAAATGCTTCCCCTCTCGTTTTTATAACATTAATTGTTTGTGGAAAACAGAATTCTGATACAAGAAAAGTATCACCTTTAGATTGAGAAAAACATATGTTTACCGCTTCTGCTGCAGCAGTGGATTCGTCTAATAAACTACTATTGGCAATAGGTAATCCTGTTAAGTCAGATATCATTGTTTGAAAATTAAGAAGCATTTCAAGTCTTCCCTGGGCTATTTCTGCTTGATAAGGTGTATACGGTGTATACCAGGCTGGATTTTGAAACATATTTCGTAAAATTACAGATGGAGTAATAGTATTATAATAACCTAATCCAATATGAGATCTAAAAATTTTATTTTTTTTCATTATTTTTTGTAAATTTAATAATGTTTGGTATTCTGAAACATTATTTTGTATATTTAAATTTTTTTGTGTAGTTTTGATTGAATTTGGAATTGTAAATTTCATCATTGAATCAAGTGAATTAATTCCTATACATGAAAGCATAGTATTGACATCTTGTCTCGATGGACCTATATGTCTTTTATGAAACGGTACAAAATGTTTAAACATATTTGTTATTATAATATTACAATACTTAAATTAATATTATGTATTTTTTTAATATATAATGTTAATATTTGATTATAACGCTAATATTTTATACGTAATAAGGTAATGCTCTTTGAGCTTCACGTGATGCTTTTACTAAACATGTTAAAACAATCCAGGCACCAACTTTAGCATGTTCTTCTGTTTCACCTTTTGTTATTAAATTTTCTATTTGATCTAAAAGAAGAGTTTGTAAATTTTCTTTATGAGTTAATCTAAAAGAATTTATTCGTGTCTGATTTTCTTGAAAAGCTACTCCACGTGGAGGTAAAATTTTCTTTTTCTGATATATATCAGTATATTGATAATTCCAAATATCTTTTCCACAAAAATACATTAATTTTAATCTATTCAAACTTAAATTCATAAACCATTTATAATCTGTATAATTACCTAATGTATCAATTATTTGAAAAAGTCTTATTGCTCTAAATTTGTTTCTTTTATTCCGAGGAACTGTATATTTATTAATTTTACTTGTTTTGTGATTTATATTATTTTTGATATATAAAATTCTTTGATTAAAATTATTAATAATTTTTTGACTAAATTTCTGACAAGTATATGGATTCTTTCCATAATGTTTCATATTATCTTGAAATCCTTCTATTGTAAAACAATATCCTATATTATTTTCATAAAATCCAAATATATCATAAGCCTTCAATTTCGTATTAATAGTTATATCTTTACCATTATTTTCCCAAAAAATATCACCATTAATATCTATTTTATTAGAAGATAATCTACGATTTATATTTGGGAAACCAAAAATATTTTGGATATATTTAGTTTTTAATATTGATTGTAATTTTATTATTTTTTTTATTTTTAGCGGATTTCCGGACACTTTATCCATACCTTTAAAAAATCCCATTATTGTGTCATATAAAACTTTTTTTCTCTTAATTTTTTTGATATTTATATTAAAATTTTTTGATAATTTTTTCATATCTGACATCGATAAATTATGAATATTATAATTTATATAATTATTCAAATCGATTTCATTTAAATTTACGATATTCTTTTTCAAAGGTTCGTCTATTCTACCAGTTTTGTTGTAACATTTAATATGAACACCACAATATTCACCATATTTTCGCTTATTTTTACATTGTTCAAGTGAATTACTTGAACGTCTACATAAACATAAGTTGTAATTTATTTCATTCATCATATAGTAACAATTTTACTATAATATATTATTATATATTAAAATCAACCAAGTATATATGTGAATATGAATATATTTATAAAATTACATAAATGTAATTCAAGATTAAAAAAATAAATATATAATATTTGTGTTACTATAGAAAACATATTATGAGCCGAATTCGTGATAATAGAACAAAATCATATGGAAAACTTACAATATCAAAGTATAAAACTGACTTCGTTATTCTAGTTATAAAAAAACTTTTACTTAGTAATGATTTTGAAACAACCTTGTATTTTTTTACAGAACTTCATGCTTCAGGAAAATTTGATGATATATGGTTTGTTATATTTGATATTATGTTAGAACATATTCATATTTTAAATTATCAATTGCCTTTTTTTTTGTATAATAAATATAGAAAATATGAACATTTATCTAAAGAATTAAAAGGAAATAAATTAGAAATACGAAATATTGCAGAAATGAGAAAAGATTTATTTCATATTGTTCGTATTTTAACATTTTCACCAAAAGAAAATGTTGTTAAATACATTCCAAAATCATATTATTCTGTTAAAGAAGATGCATATGATTCATTAGGAAATGTTTTTACCGAACAGTTTATACCAAAGCTATCAATATTAAAAGAGGTAACTAATTCTCCAAACTCAAAAGAAATTAGTCATGCTATTAAAAATTTTAAAAACACTTTAATTAAAATTTTAAAAAATAATTCATTGTTTGATAGAATGAGAGAAAAAGAAACAATCTTTTTTTGGTTGTCTAGAATTATTGTTAATTCATTTGATAATTCTAATATTGTTGGATATCCAAATAGTGTTAATTTATATCAAAATTATAATAGAGATGATTATGATCAATATATAATGAAATTATGGAATATTATTTTACTTTCATCTAAATCAAATGATTTTTTATTTAATCAAATAGGTTCATTATATCAAATGTATATCATATGTTCTAAAAATAAAAAAAAATACGATACAACATTTTTAAATCGTTTCATAATATCTTCCATTTTATATTTTACAGATAAACCAAATAGACAAAATCCTATATTACAAAATCTTTTTAATAAAAAAGTTGATCATCGCCCAATACATTCATTTTATGCAAATATTCAAGAAGCAATTATTAATGATACACAAAGAATTGATTATATTGAACTCAAAAGAAAAACAGATATTGCTAAAGAACAAAAAAAATTAGAAAAAAAAATGCAAAGAGAATCAAAAAAACAATCTAGAAAAAAATCTAGAAAAAAAAAAGTTGCAGAATTAAAATCTAGTGATTCTAGGTTACGAATTGATGAAATTTTTCAAGAAAAACAATCGAAAATTGTTGAAAAAGAAAAAGAAAAATTAGACTTTTTAATTAATAATAGCAAATATGATATAAATAATCCAGAATCAATACCAATGGTTCAAAATTATGATGAAAGAGAACGAGATATTTTAATGGTCGCCCAACAACAAAATGAAATTAATAAAATTCAAAGATTAAAAGAATTACAAAAAATAGAACATGAAATTCAAGAAGAACAATTCAATAATTATGAACTAGAGACAGAATTTTCTGAAATGAATTCTCAAAAACAAACTAATAAACTTATGTTTATTAATGATGAAGTATTACCTGATATATTTAGATTAATTACTTTTTGTGATGATAATATTGATGAAAATATTGATGAAAATATTGATGAAAATAATATCGATGATAATATCATTAGTCATACAATACAAACAAAACATAATTTAATTAGTAAAGAAAGTTCATCAAATATTCTTAAGATATAAAATATTTACATATACTATATAAATCATTTATAATGGCTATTTTTACAACATTATATAACATTATTAGTTTTTTATGTAGTATGGAAAATTCTAGATTTATTGCACCATTTATATTACCATTATTACCTGTTCCCTGGCTTCCAATTTTACCACTTTTTGGAATGTTCCCTTCATTATTTTTATTAATCGGAATTATTCTTTTTAGATGGATTTTTATGAAATTATTTGACAAAAAAGTAAAAAATCCATTTTTTACATCTTTATGGACTACTTTTGTAGTTTATTATCCAATTGTTGTAATTCTTCAAATGATATTTTTTAGTTCTGTATGTGGTATAGTAGATTTGATTGAAAGTTGTTTTGGATTTTGTTAATTATTAGATATTTACTGGATTCATTTTATATTTATCAAAAAGTTTTTTAACCTTTTTTGTTTGTTTTTTTTGTTGATTAGTTGTTTGTGTTACACTGATATTTTCAGTTTTTGAAGAAGATTTTTTTTCTCCTGCGTTACCTTCAAGAAGAGATACACGCTTTTCTAATTTTATACAATATTTTTCTAATATTACTAATTTCTCGTATAATTTTTTTTGTGAAATATCTAATCGCATTGTCATATTGATTTATTTATATTTTAATATAATCTAATATATAAATAAATAGATTTTTACACGATTATATATTTTTTTTAAATTAAAATTGAAAGTTTATATTAATAATTATACCTAATTCATAATTATTTGTAATATGAAATTATTCAAGAAAGAAATTATTATAGCCATTAAATTATATATTAAAGAATTCTCTGAACAAAATTTCCCAGATATAGATAAGGAAGAATTTTTTGATTTATATTTATCTAAATATTCAAAAAATAAAAAAAAAAAAACTGCTTATATGATGTTTGTAAAAGAAATGCATAAAGAATATGATGAAAAAGAAAAATTTGATAAAATTAAATTTACTGAAAAAGCAAAATTAATTGGAAATAAGTGGTGTAATTTACCAGATATAGAAAAAGAAAAGTATGAATTTATTGCCGATAATAATAATATGACTGAACATGATATTAATAATGATAATATATGTACATGGATAAATGAAAAAAATAATAAAAAATGTTTAAAAGATATTTATGATAATGAATATAATTTATGTAAAAAACATTTTAAACTTTTTCTTAAAAAGAAAACTTTTCTTGAACGAAATAAAGAAAAACAAAATCAAATCAAATTTGATAATTATAAAAATTCAGAAGTTCAAGAAATATTACATAATAATTCTACTATCTATTCTGATATATATAATCGTATATATACACTTGATGAACAAAATAATGCTTCGTGTATAGGAGAAATTGATGATAACGATATTATATTATTTGATATTAAGAATAAATTTCATAATGAAAAATAAAATTAAAATAAAATAAAAATTGATTTAAGTTTTACTTAATAATTAACATTTAACTATCAAATAAATATAATAAAAATACAATATGTCTAATAATAATAATAATGAAATTAAAAATGATTACAATACAGTCAAAGTTTATACATCATTTGATGATATGGATTTAAAAAATGACCTATTACGTGCTATATATGCATATGGTTTTGAAAAACCTTCAGCTATTCAACAAAGAGGAATCATTCCTTTATATAAGGGGGGAGATATTATCGCACAGGCACAATCAGGAACAGGCAAAACAGCTACTTTTAGTATTGGTACTTTACAAAAAATTGATGAATCTAAGGGACATTGTCAAGCTCTTATTTTAGCTCCAACACGAGAACTTGCTGGACAAATTCATAAAGTTATTACAGCTTTAGGAATGTACATGAATGTAAAACCATATTTATGTATAGGAGGTCAATCAGTTTTTGATGATATGAATCATATTAGAAAAGGAAATTGTCCTATTATTGTAGGAACACCTGGAAGAATATATGATATGATTAATAGAGGAGCTATTAATACAAGTACTTTAAATATTCTAGTATTAGATGAAGCTGATGAAATGTTATCTAGGGGATTTAAAGAACAAATTTATAATATTTTTCAAACTATTCCCGAAAATGTACAAGTTGGTCTTTTTTCTGCTACTATGCCGAATGAAATTTTAGAAATTTCTCAAAAATTTTTAAGAAATCCAACAAGAATTTTAGTCAAAAATGAAGAACTAACTCTTGATGGAATTAAACAATTTTATGTTCTTGTTCAAGAAGAAGATTGGAAATTTAGTACTTTATGTGATCTTTATGAAAAATTAAATATTTCACAATCAATTGTTTATTGTAATAAGAAGCAAAAAGTATCGGATTTAGCTAAAGGAATGATTGAAAATGATTTTGAAGTTTCTCATATGCATGGAGGAATGACTCAAGAAGAAAGAAATCAAGTAATGCAAGATTTTAGATCTGGTGCTTCAAGAGTTTTGATTACTACAGATCTATTGGCTAGAGGAATTGATGTCCAGGGTGTATCGCTTGTTGTGAATTATGATATTCCACATATTAAAGAAAATTACATTCATCGTATTGGAAGATCTGGAAGATATGGAAGAAAAGGTGTTGCTATTAATTTTGTATCACCTGGAGAATCTGATACCTTGGAACAAATTGAATCTTTTTATTCTACTTCAATTAATGAATTACCACAAGATTTTGAAAGACATTTAAATTAAATTTTTATCAAAAATAGACAATTTATAATATTATAAATTGTCTTTATTTAATTATAAATTTAATTATAAATTTAATTATAAATTTTATTATAAAATTTATAATTAAAATTGGGACTGAAACTTTTTAAATATATAAAAAATATTTAATTACTATATATATTATAACGATTATTTCATTATGACTAAATATATAAACGAAAAAAAACTGATTAAGAAAAAAAAATTAATAAAGAATAATAACATGCTAAAGAATAAACGAAAAAAAAAAATACTTAAATGGAAACATTTAAATATTTCTGAAAAAAATCAAATTATTGATATTATCAAAGAAGAATTAAAACCTGAAATTTTTAATTATATTGATAATAAAATTTCACAACATTTGGGATTAAATAAATTATATAAATTGAATTTTCAAGAAAAACAATTGGAAAATCAAGAAACAAATATAATTGAAACAACACCCTTAATGCCCAAACTTTTATCTACCATTTTGCCAGAAATAAATAGTAATTATGAATCTATATCTGTTGAACCAGAACCAGAAAATGACTTGAATTCAGAAAAACAAGTCATAAAAGATATTGAAAATTTTGAAAACAAATTAGTAATCAATTCAATTGAAGAAGAACAACCATTATTACCAAGATATTTAACAGATAACAGTAATGATGATTCTGATATCTTTTATGATACTAATCCATTATATTGGGAAGATGATAATTATAAAAATAATTATAAAAATAATTATAAACGATTACCAACAAATGAATCACTTCAAGAACCAGAAAATTTTTTTGATATTGAAGCACAACGATCATATACATATAGCGAAAATGAACAAGAAAATATGACAGAATCAATTATATATGATAATACAATTATTGACGAAAATGATGATTTTGTTATTCAAGAAATTGAAGAAAGTAATAACATTAATGAAAATTTATTAAATCTAGATCAAATTTCAAAAAATGAAGAAGAAAAAATTATAAATATTTCTGAAAAAATAGCAAATAGTATTACTACTGATATTGATTGTAATTTGCCACATATAGATAATAATTGTTCAATTGATTTATTATCAGAAAGTGATAATGAAATTCAGATTAAAAAAACACAAAGTGGTCGATTTATTATTACAGAAATATTGAAATCAATTGATAACATATCTAATTGTAATAATGATATTGATGTATATTACAAAAGTGATAATGAAGTTAAAGACCTAACACAACAAATGAAAAATTTATCTTTAAATAATAACCTTGAATATTTCGATAAATTAATGGACGAATATGATGAAATAAATAATAAACAGGAAGAACAATTCTGTCAAGGTGTTATCAATCAAAATAATGTTGAAGAAAAACATACAATACAAGATTTGTTACAAAATATTCAAAATGATTTCTCAGATGAAGATATTAGTTATAATAACGCATCTAATATACCTCTACCAGAAGATTCTGGTGATAGTTTTGATAATATTTTTGATAACGAAATACAAAATGATGCCTCTAATATATCTCTACCGGAAAATCTTTTTGACGAAATTAATGATATTCCAGAATTTAATTTAGATGCAGATATATTTTTTCCCCAAAATGAAGAACATAGTCAGCAGATTTCTTGTGATGATTGGGAAGGAGCACCTGAAATTGAAGAAAATTCTTCTAGTGAATTAGAAGAAAGTCAAATGAAAAAGTTATTATCTGAATTGATAACTATGCCCCAGAATTCATCAAAAGAAGAAATATATGAAGAATCTAGAATACCATTAGTCGATATTTTATACTCAAATACTGAAAATGCTACTCAAGAGCCAATCTCAGATAATATTTCGGATGAAGTTTATTCACAAGATTTTGAAGAAGACATTGAAGAAGATATTCCTACAAATATTTTATTACATCAAGGATCATCTTTAACTATTAAACCAAATGTGTCTGTTAATGCTAAAATTACTGCTATTGGTCCAGCGTGGACATATGATTCAAATGTTGAAAAACCAACTGGACAAGAAGTTTTAGGTTCATCTACACATTTGATTTATACACAAGAACAACAAGAAAAACTTGGCGTTGATAAATATGGTAAAATACAAAGTCAATCTATTGTAGAAGAAGTTGTAGAAGAAGTTGTAGAAGAAGTTGTTCCTATTGTAGAAGAAGTTGTAGAAGAAGTTGTTCCTATTGTAGAAGAAGTTGTAGAAGAAGTTGTTCCTATTGTAGAAGAAGTAGTAGAAGAAGTTGTAGAAGAAGTTGTTCCTATTGTAGAAGAAGTTGTAGAAGAAGTTGTTCCTATTGTAGAAGAAGTTGTAGAAGAAGTTGTTCCTATTGTAGAAGAAGTAGTAGAAGAAGTAGTAGAAGAAGTAATAGAAGAAGTTGTAGAAGAAGTTGTTCCTATTGTAGAAGAAGTTGTAGAAGAAGTTGTTCCTATTGTAGAAGAAGTAGTAGAAGAAGTAGTAGAAGAAGTTGTAGAAGAAGTTGTTCCTATTGTAGAAGAAGTAGTAGAAGAAGTAGTAGAAGAAGTAGTAGAAGAAGTTGTAGAAGAAGTAGTAGAAGAAGTTGTTCCAGTTGTAGTAGAAGAAGTTGTTCCTGTTGTAGAAGAAGTAGAAGAAGTTATTGAACAAATTACAGATGATATAATTCAAGATGCTGTTAATCAAATTATTAATGATAAAAAAACTTGTGAAAAATATCAATATAATTTTCAGAAACTTTCTTCAATTATGGAAAATGAAGAAAGTAATAATGATGAAATAAATTATAATGAAAATATATATAATTTAATCGCATCACAATCATTATATCAAAATAATGACTTAGAACCTAAAATAATTTCTCACGAACAAATTCCAAAAAATGATAATATGAATGAAGTAAATAATTTACTTCGTGATGTAAATAAAATCGATGCTATAGAAAATTATGCTATAACATCATCTAATCAAGATGATAATAATACCATAATTAATGAAGAAAAAACTTGTAATGAATCTGAAATTGAAAAAATTATTAAAGAAGAACCAGAACCAGAAATAGAATCAGATTCAGAATCAGAATCAGAATCAGAAGTATATGATATATATAATTCTAAAAATAAACAAAAAAAATGGGATATGAAAGGTTGGTTTGATAGTTTGTGGTAAATTAAAGAAGAGTTTCTATCCACCATCCAATAAAATAAGCACAAGATGTTGCTATTATACCATTTATCATTGTTAAAATTCCATTTTTGAATATATTCTGTTTTGTAATTTTTGCTCCAAATGCTCCTACTAAAAATAATGTAATTGAACTTACAACACAAGTAATAATAAATATATTATTTTTGTTGTCATATTCTGATAGATACATTACCAAAAATACTAATAAGGGAATAGAACCAAAAATTATAAATGATATAAATGTAAATAATGCTTTAATAAAAATATCTTTTTTTGTTTCTGCCTCTGGCAAATCTAATTCTAAAGTCATCATATGATTTATAAAAATTTCAGTATATTTTTCTTTTGATGATAATATACCAACCAATTGTATCGCATCTTCTATTTCCATACCATTATATACATATAATTCAACTAACTCTTTTATTTCATGATTACGATGTGTTTTATATTCATGAGTTTCCTTTTTTTTTTCTGAATTGATATAATTCTTTTCAGCAGTTGAACTTAAATAATCACCAAATCCCATACTTAATGCGTCTGCAATTAAATTCGAAAATCCCATAATTATTACAATTTTAGGATCTAAATCAGCTCCTACAGCAGCAGCCATTATTGCAAATGTTGTAATTACACCATCAATCCCCCCATACGTGAAACTTTTAATATTATGTGCTGCTTTAGTAGCATGCTCTTTTTCAATATGTTCAATTATTTCATCAATATTCATATTAATTTCAATATTAGAATCCATATTATCTATTTATTTGAATAATTAGTTTATAAATTATTAATAAAAAATTGATTTTAATTAATAATTTATAAAATAATAATGAAATCATTTAAATGTCCTGTTCATAAATTTATACGTGTTGAACCATTAGCTCTTGAAATCATTGATACGATTGAATTTCAAAGACTTAGATTTATACGACAATTAGGAGTTTGCCATTATATATATCCAAGTGCTTCTCATACACGTTTCGAACATTCTCTTGGAGTTTATAACTTAGTCGGTAAATTATTTACTTGTTTATTGGAAAATCAACCTAATTTACAAATACCAAAGAGAGATATTCAGTTAATAAAAATTGCTGGTTTAATTCACGATATTGGTCATGTTTGTTTTTCTCATTCATTTGATAATCATATTAGACATAAATTAGATGTTAGCGTTGATGAACACGAAGATAGAGGTGTTAAATTATTTAAGCATATGGTTGAAAAATATAAATTACCATTTCTTCAAAAAGAAGTGGATTTAATATCTAATATAATTTTAGGTAAATTTGATTCAAATTATCCTAAATATTATTTTGAAATTGTAGCCAATTCATCTACATATTTAGACGTGGATAAATTAGATTATTTACTCCGTGATAGTTATCACTTAGGTTTTCAATTAGGATTTCAATATGATTATTTATTTCATAAAATGAGAATTATCGATAATCAAATATGTTATAATAAAAAAGCAGCATATACCATATATTCAATATTTAATGCAAGATATAAACTCCATAAAGAAGTTTATCAACATCGTGCTGTTTCTCAAATTGATGCTATGATATGTGATGCTATTATTCAAGAAAAAGAAACTTTAAAATTAAATCAGATGTTCGCAAGCAATAGTTTTGATTGGATCAAATTAACAGATGATTATATTTATGTTTCATTGGCATTATCTAATAATAATATACTATCACGTATTAATCAACGTAATTTATATCATACAGTTTCTAAAGAAGAAGTAAAAAATGTTGATAAAAGATCATTTATAGTGTCAGAAAAAACTCTTGGTTTTGTTAATAAAAATGTAAATCCTTTATGTCAAATTTGTTTTTTTGACAAAAAAAATATTAATCAGATCTGTAAAATGAAGATGGATGAGATAACAAATTTAATGCCTTTAAATTTTACAGAAACACATATTCAATATATTAGTAAAAATTAGATAAAAGAGATAGATAACATCAACTATATTTAATAATCATTTTGTAAAAATATTATTTATTGTCTATTTACAAAATCAGATAAAGATTTTGCATCTCTTTCACCTTCATATTTTGCAATTGTTTTTCCACTTCCATCTAATAATAAAATTGTTGGGAAACCTTGAATATCATATTCTTTAATCAATTCTGGTTCAAGTTCACTATTTACTTTTTTGACAGCAACATTTGAACGATTTGCTTCTGTAAATCTATCCCAATCAGGTAACATATCTTTACAATGTGGGCACCAGGGAGCATAAAATAAAACTAATTGTTTTCCTGCTTGAGATTTTACTTGAATTGCTTCAACTTTGAAGTCATCTTGTTGTGGTTCATTGGTATAAAATTCCTGCTGTTTAATTCCAACTCTTACTAAAATACTATTAAAGAAATTTTTGATATCTTCTCTAAATTTATAAATTACTATTATAACAATTGTTAATGCAACTAATAATAGAATTTTTTCTAATAAAGCTAATTTAGAAATATTTTTAACGATTTTGCTTAAAAAGTTTTGGATTGCTTTTAAATATTTTCCGAACATTATTTGATTTGTATTATATAATATAATAAAATAAATTTTTTTTACATTGATAATTATAAAATGTTAAAATATTAATATATATTATATATTAAAAGATTATAATGAGTTTGATCAATAATTACAAAACAAATATGCTAAATAAAATAAAATTAATAAAAAACAGAAATCTTAAATTTAAGGAAAAATGTTCAAAATTATATGGTAAAAATATCCAGTATGGTGGAGGAAATTTCAGTGATGATACCAAACCAATAACTGAAATTATTAATTTTGATATTGAAATTGATAATAATAATAAACTTATTGACGAATATTTGACAAAATTAAATTCGTTACACACAATAATTACAAAAGAAACACCAGATATTTCAAAAGAAGAATTTGATAAATTCGCAAAAGAATTAAAACTAAAAGAAGAATCTATTTTAGCACAAAAAGAAAAAATTCAAACACAAATAGATGAACTTAAAAAACAAAATTTAGAAAATACACAACAATATAATACATCTTTACAAGAATTAGAACAACAAAATGCTGAATTAAATTCAACTATTCAAAATATAACAAATGAGAATACAACTTTACAACAACAATTAACTAATTCAAGTAGTTCAAGCCAAACTAATGCATTAGCATTACAACAATTACAGAAGGAAAATAAAGAATATGAGACAAAAATAGCCAATATGATACAATTAGAAGCACAACTTGTAAAATTACAACAAGAAAAGATTAACTTTAATAAACAACTAGACTTTGCTAATCAGTCTCTCCAAGAACAGACTAATTTAAAAAATCAATTACAAGCAGAAAATGTAACTTTGAAACAAGAAGCTGAAAATATTCCAGAAAAAATTAAAATTGGATTACAGGAATCATTACAATCTTACGATAAAAAATTAATTGAACATGTTGAGAAAAAAGAAAATGTACAAATGGGTGGAAAAAGATTAAAAAAGATACAAGAATCATATAGAAGATTTGCTATTAGTAAAAAATATCAAAGAAATATTAGAAAGTTATTGAAAGTATATAATGATGTCAATAATTTAAGAAATAAATTCATAAACGAACATATGAAAAAATATGTAAAAAAAAATAATATTAAAATGACTGATATTAAAAAAGAATTAAATTTTTTATTTAAAAATAGAAGTAAATATCTCAATAATCAAACAATTTTTATGGGAGGGGAAATTTCTTCACCTAAGGTATATAATGACGTAGTTTCACATCTAATTAATCAGACACAATTACCTGATGAACATTTTGATAATATATATAACAAATTAAAACAAATTGTCAAAGGAGAAGTATCTGGTGATTCATCTGGAAAAGATGTATTAAATGACGTATATAAAGCAGTTTTAGGAGATAATTACGATATTAATGATCCAAACCAACAAAAATTTCTTAATAAAGCTACAACAATTAAACAAATTGGTGAAGAAATTATATCTATATTATCTGATTGCGAACCTCCTAGTATGGGTGTTAAATTGTCATCATCATTAAAAAAAATTAAAGACCAAATAGAAGTTTTGAATAAATTAGAGAAACTTTTAACTATAAATCCTGATCCGGAAATTATTAGAAAAGCACAAATGTATTTACCTACTGATTTACCTACCGACTTTCCAAGTAACTTATCAGGGGAAGTTTCTGATATGATGACTACTATACGAATATATTATAATAATCAAATAAAAAATTTTATTAATATAGAATCTACAGAAAATATGCTCAAAAATATTACAGAAACTATTAAAGCAGGTATGTGGCAAATAGAAGACAATGGTGTAAAAAAAACTTTATGTAAAGATATATCTGATTTACAAAAAATTTTTAGAACCGCAACTAAAAATTTAGATATGAGTTATATAGTTAATAAATATGAAGATATTTCAGGAGCAGTTCGTGTTTATGTTCGTATAAATGATTATGCTGTAAAAAAAGGAGAAAAAGGAGTGGGTTGTAGTGCAGAATCTATTTGTTTAGGTAGATCTTATGTTATTGAAAAGGAAGATGATGAAGAAACTACATATATTCTTGCTAGAAATCCATGTGAACAAGATCCTTTTTATGACAAAGAACAAAAACAAAAATCTATTGATCAAGGAAAAAATAACCAACCATCTACTTTTAAAGTAATTAATGAAGATATGTTAAAACAATACCAGATGTTAGGTATCCAAAGATATGGTGCTTTTTTTGGAACATATGAAAATGTAAGAAATAAAGATATATTTATGGGAATTGATTCTAAATCAAATAATCCACCACTAAAAGATGCCTTATTACAAGCAACACAAGGATACAGTATAGTATTATTTGGTTATGGATATTCTGGTTCTGGAAAATCATATACATTATTGAATGGGGACGATAGTATGCTTAGTAGTTTTATGGCAGCAGTAAAAAATAAGGCTGGGACAATTACTATTGACAAAATAAGTGAATTATATGGTCGTTATAGAATACAAGATAGTAGAATGGAAGCCACTGAACATGACATTTCAGAAGAAAATTTAAAAGAAATAAATGGAGAGATAAATTTTAAACTTATTAACGATATTAAGGCAACAACAAGAGAAAAACAAATAAATATTTTGTTAGAGACGATTGAATCTTTCAGAAAAACTTCTCGTTCTAATAGATTGGGAAAAAGAATACCCGCAACAATTAAAGGAACTCCTAACAATCCTGCTAGTTCTAGAAGTCATTTATTTATCAGAATTGGAGTTCAATTACCAAATGGACCAACTGGATATTTAACAATAGTTGATATGGCTGGTATTGAAGATCCAGTTGAAATAGCAATCAATATTTTTCCATTTACTGATTTAAGAAGAAAAATAGATCCATTTAAAAAAAATAGAAAATTCAAATCTGATGGAGAATGGTGGGCTGACATTGATACAAAAAAGTTTACAAATAATAACAATGCTAAAAAAGCCTTAGCTACATATTTCGGTAAAGTTCTTATTGATTTAAAGAGAGTTGAGGAAGATGTATGCCCAGATGCACGTGGTAGAGATAGCCATCGAACTAACTGGAAATATTTATCCGATTGTACAGCAGGGAGAGAGGAAGATAGAAAGACAAATTCTGGTAACGGATATAGTTCAAAATATGTTAATTTTAGTAAGATTTGGCCAACTACAGCATCAATTGAAACTAGTTTTAAGAAAATGAAAGAAATTCAAGAACAGATTTTATCACAAGCAGAGGCATTTACTCTTTTAAAAGATTTAAAAGAAGTATTTTTATATGGAAGAATTGTAAACCCATCTAATAAAGACAAAATCGATCCATTAAGATGTAAAATACCGAAATCAAGTAAAACTAAAAATGTGAGAGATACAATATGTAATAGTGCTGATTTACTCGGAAATCTTAATGATTTACTTGACCTTTGGATTAGAAATTTACCAAAAGGTAGCAGACAACAACTACATATTCTATCACTCAGAAAACTAAAAATTATGAGGACATTTATGACCAAATCTGACGCACGAGCAAAAGATATTGAATGTGAAGAAAAATATGCTATACTTATGAATTATTGTTTTGGTTGCATGATTTTAAATGGTATTATAAAAGATTTTGAAGATATGAATGTTAAAGCTTTGGATAAAAATGGAAAGGAAACTGGTAAATTCAAGATTGAATACAAACTAAATGCCAAAAAAGAACTTATAAAACAATATAACGGAGGATTTTTAGACGGTGTTCAAATTTCTGAATCAAATTATACAGAACTTATTGAAGAAGGTATATTTATTAATGAAACTATTAATCATTTAGCATTTTACTTTAAGAAAAAAAATAAACCTAATACCGAATTAGAATTTAAAGAAGAATTAAAAGAAGTTGTATCAAGTCTTTATTCAACAAAAGTTTTTGCAAGAGGACAACTCAAACCAAAGGACAGTGTTGGGCATCGTCCAAGTGCTTGGGACGATAGTATCAAAATGTCACTAAAAACTTATTTACCTAATAAATTTTTATACGACCCTGAAAGAGAAGAAGGATGGAATAAGAATGTCTTAATAAAAAAAATATTAACAGAACTTGATAGTAAATCTCAGAAAGGAAAACCATCCAAATTTATTATGATGTGTTTATTAAGACCTGAAATTGATGCTAAATATTGTACTGGAGCAAGAGCCACTTTAGATTTTGCTGAATCTGTATGTTCCACTTGTACATAAATTTTTATTCAAGATTTGGAACTTTTATTTTAATAACGCCACCTTTGGATTTAGAGCATATTTTAAATTTTATACCATTTAATTTAAAATATTCTACTAAAAATGGACCTAATACGGAACCATTACTACTATTTAGCCCACGACCAACTATAACGTTCAGTATTTCATTCTCTTTCAAAATTTCTAATCTTTTTAATATTTCTATCTTAGAAGATAGTTTTGTTAATCCATGTAAATCTATTGTAAATCTATTTAATTCTCTATTCAAATTAAAATATTTTTTTGGTAATGGTTTCCAACCATTTTTTTTATAATCTAATATATCTTCTTTTATTGTCATTATTAATTGTATAAATAAGATATTATTTATGTATACAAATAATATAGGAATGATATATGAAAAACGAAACTCTTACCATCTTAACTTATAATGTATTATTTGGACCAGCTGATGGAGAATTACTTAGAGCAAATAGAAGATCTATGGAAATACTTAAATCACTAATTAATTTAGATAAACAAAATTCTATTGATGTTATCTGTTTTCAAGAATTTTGGGATTCCATATGTGAAGATTATGGAGTTAAAACTTTAGGTAAATTTTTACGATTAAATGGATTAGGAAATTATTATAAAAAAAATTTTTTAAAATATTTACGTAAAATTGGATTTAAATATACAGTTGATTTGGGAAGACAATGGGGAAAATTAAAAGGTAGTGGTTTGTTAATTGTATCTAAATATCCAATTATTGAATCCAAACACTATTATTTTTCTACCATGAAAAAAGAAGTATCAAATATTGATTCTTTTGCAAGTAAAGGAATTTTATTAGCCAAAATTAAAAAAAATGATATAATATTTAATGTTATTAATACTCATTATCAAGCATGGGTAAAAAATTATAAACAACGAGTTCTTGCATCTTTAGCAATGAAAAATTTTATTAAAGAAAATATTACAGATTTAAAAGAACCTTTAATCATATGTGGTGACTTAAATGAAGATAGAATACATTTACCAAAAAGAGTTTCTTTATTATATAAAATCATGGACGTTATAGAACCTAAACGATTACCTAATACTTCAAAATTTACATATAATAGAAAAAAAAATGAATTCGTTGGACTTGATGGATCTAAATATACTTTTTCACAAGCTATTGATTATATTCTATATTCTAAATTACATAAACAACCAATTAATGCAAATTATAAAATTATACAATTACAAAGTGATAAGAAATATTTGGCAAATATTAAAAGACATGGCAAACACATCATGTTTACAAAACAATTATCTGATCATTATCCAGTTTTAGGTAAGTTTAAATTTTAAATTTTTAAATTTTAAATAAATATATCTATATAGTTTAGAACTAAAGTGTAATATGTATAAAGTTTGTTCGCAATGTAAAAAACATAAAGAATTAAATGATTTTCATAAACTTCAAAAAGGACTTTATGGTCGTCATTCTATGTGTAAAATGTGTCGTAAAAATACCAGAATTTTACGATCACGGCAAAAGGTAATTAAAACTAATATATATCTTGTCTGTTCTGATTGTAATACACAAAAACATTGTTCTGAATTTTATATTAATAGAAGTTCTAATTGTGGATATCAAAGTTATTGTAAAACATGCCAAACTTTGAAAATATCTAAATCCATGTCTAAACTTGAAAATTATGCTAAAATAATTTTAAAAAAATTTATAAAAAAGAATAAAAAAAAAATTGTTAATATTACAGTTCAAAATATTATTGATGCATATCACAGACAATATGGATTATGTGCCATAACTAGACATAAAATGACTCATGATACCGATGTCCATCAAAGAACAGATAATATATGGAATATGTCCATATATATTAATCCTAAATTAACTAAAATTACTGAAAAAGATTTTAAATTAGTTATTCACTTTATTTACACCGCTCAAAATTTATATAAATTGGACATTAAACAAACTTTAAATCTTTATAAAAATTTAGTAGAAGATACTAATTCAAAAAATTAACAAAATTATAAGAAATAATGATTTAGCAAATAATGAGAATTTATATTTGAATTTGTTTTCAAATATATATATATATAATATAAAATAAAAACAATAATGTCTATGCAAATTTTTGTCAAAACCCTTACAGGTAAAACTATTACCCTTGATGTTGAAGCCTCCGATACCATCCAAAATCTTAAAACTAAAATTCAAGATAAAGAAGGTATCCCACCAGAACAACAAAGACTTATCTTCGCAGGAAAACAACTCGAAGATGGAAGAAGTCTTTCTGATTATAATATTCAAAAAGAATCTACTCTCCATTTAGTTCTAAGATTACGTGGTGGAAACTAAATTTTATACCAAAAATAATTTATTAAAAAATTAAAATTTAATTAAATTTTTAATAAATAAATTGAGAATGACTGATTATAATAATATTTCAGATGAATATGATAAATCTAAACAAGATCGTTGGCGTATTGATATTGAGAAATATTCTATTACTGAATACCTAAAAGATAAAATTAACGGTAAAAGAGTTTTGGATATTCCATGTGGTTCCGGAATTTATTCTAATCTATTTTATGAATTAGGGGCGAAAGAAGTTGTTGGTATTGATATTTCAGAAGAGATGGTTAAATTAGCAAAACAAAAAACTAAATGCCCCAATTCGTCTTTTATTCAATGTGATGCTCAAAAATTAAATGATTTATCTTTAGATAAATTTGATATTATCACCTGTATCTTTTTATTTAATTATGCAAAAAATGAAGAAGAATTAGAAAATATGATTAAAAATCTTAAAAATCTTCTTAATGAAAATGGAATATTACTTATCTTTAATGATAATATTTTACAATCAGATTATACAACTGACTATTCACGTTATAATTTTACTAAATCCTGTCAAAATAAAATTATTAAATATCATGTTTTTAATAATATTTCTAATTTTGACATAATCAATTATAAAATAGATTCAAATATCTTTTTTCAAAAATTTCAAAAATATTTTAAAGAAATTACAATTCATAAATTAAAAGTTAAAGATAAAGATGAATATTATAATGTATTTTTTAATAATCAACCATTTATATTTTTAACTTGTAAATAAAATGGATTTTTAATTTATATCATATTTTTTTGTATTCTTTTTATAACAATCATAAAAATAGTTTAAAGTTCCGTTTTTTAATTTCTTCATTTCATCGTAATCCTCTTCATCGCTATCATAAAATGTCGCAATTTTTGTTACAAATTTTTCCTGATTATCATCCATTTCTTCTGTATCCTGTAAATCATTTAACTGATCATATATGCCTAAAACTTCCTCTACATTATTATCTCTATCATATAATTCATCCATTACTTCATTTTTATCACGTGTCTTCCATTCATTATCTTCACGAACTTTTAATTTATTTGACCTTTGATTTGTATATTTTATTGTTAAATTCTCTGGAATTTCAGGATTACAATATTTATACTTGATATATTGCTGTAATCCTAACATTCCATTTCCTAATATCTTATTTATAATATGCTTATATTTTGAATCTTTCAAATAATTTACATTCTCTTTTCCATAATCATTTACCATAATATTTACCGTATTATTACTATTTGTCATATTTGTATTATGACAATTTGTATTTGTATTATTATTTGTTATTGAATTTGCTTTTGCTTTTGCTTCATGGATTTTTTCATATAATTCTACTTTTCTTTTTAAAAATTGTATTTCTTCATCTTTTTGTTTTTCTTGTTTTTCTTGTTCTTTTTGTTCTTTATCTTTTTCTTTTTTTATTTTACAAGTTTTTAGATGTTTATTCAAATTATAATTTTGTTTATAACTTCTATTACAGAAATCGCAAGCATATCTATTATTATTCGTATTAGATGATTTGTCTATACTTGGAAGGTTTTGGAAGGTTTTGGAAGGCTCTTGGAAGGTTTCGGAAGGTTTTGGAAGGTTTTGTTGTTTGGGGATTTTCTTACAAAGTTTTTTTCGTTTAAGATGTCTATCCAATCTCCAACGTTGTTTGAAATCCTTTTCACATCTATAACATATTGCTGACATTGCTATATGTATTTTATATACTACGTTATAAGAAAATCTTTATATTGTTTTTATTAAAGAAAAAATGTCTTTTATTGTTTTTGTTGTTTTGGAATACTTTTGTTGTTTTGTTGTTTTTGTTGATTTTTTTGTTGCCCTATTTTCTATTTTTTCATAAAAAATATAAACTATATTAACTAATAAAATTATATCGAACAATGTTCTTTTTATTACTGACAGTCTATTTTTTTGTTGTTTTTGTTGTTTATTTATACTTTTTTTTTTTAAAAAAAAAAGTACAGAGAGAGAGAGCCGAAAATAAAAAAAAAAACTTTTTTTTGGAAAAAAATTTTAAAAAAAAA
>Ga0257107_1000045_pt1 | contig 42733 bp, 70 predicted proteins | sample LP_taG_2_FD_190178 | JGI IMG/M metagenome (GOLD analysis project Ga0257107, IMG submission 190178) | Marine microbial communities from Northeast Subartic Pacific Ocean, Canada - LP_J_2011_P26_500m | ecosystem: Environmental > Aquatic > Marine > Oceanic | place: Canada: Northeast Subartic Pacific...
AAGTTTAAAACATTTAAAAACATTAGACGATAATCTATTTGATTCTTGTATTACTGACCCACCATATCATTTGGCGTCTATACTTAAACGATTTGGACCTGGTCAAAAGGGAATTAATAATAGAGACGAAAAGGAAGGTCGTAATGGTCCTTATCATAGAGCTGCTAAAGGATTTATGGGACAGACTTGGGATGGTGGAGACATTGCATTCCAAAAAGGATTTTGGGAACAAGTTTATAGAACAATAAAACCTGGTGCAGTATTATTAGCATTTGCCGCTCCTAGAAATTATCATAGAATGGCAGTTGCAATAGAAGACGCTGGGTTTGAAATATTTGATATGATTAATTGGATATATGGAACTGGTTTTCCTAAAAGAAAAAATTATTTAAAACCTGCACACGAACCTATTGTTATGGCAAGAAAGGGAGTTAACCCTAGCTTAAATGTAGATGATAGTAGAATACCTTATAAGGATGAAAATGATAGAAGTGGTTGGCATACAACAGGAGCAGATGGTTCTAAAGGTTATATGGGTACAGGTACTTTTAAAATAAGAAAAATTAGTGCTGAAGAAATTAAAGAAAGAACAAAAGATGGTAGATATCCTGCTAATGTAATACACGATGGATCAGATGAAGTAATAGATGAATTTAAAAAATTTGGTGAAACTAAAAGTACAGGTGGTGGTGGTAAAAAAACAATTTCTAAAAATTTAAATGTATTTAAAAATAAATGGGGAGAAATAACATATCCTAAAGATGTTGGTTTTGGAGATGTTGGAACTCCTGCTAGATTCTTTTATAGTGCAAAAGCAACGAAGAAAGAAAAAGGAGATACGAAACACCCAACGGTTAAACCTTTATCATTAATGAGATATTTAATTAAATTGGTTACACCAAAAGGAGGATTAGTATTAGACCCATTTGCTGGAACAGGTACTACTGGTGAAGCTTGTATTTTAGAAGACAGGCAGTACTATTTAATAGAACAAAGTACAGATTATATGAAAGATTTAGAAAAGAGATTGAACAAATATAACAAGGCATTTCTATGAGCTTGACAATATCATTATTTTATGTTATGATACCTTTTATATTAGTATTATTATTATTAATTATGTGGAACAATGAAGACCCTAAACCTTAAAGAGAAGTAATGGATTTATATACAACAGATTTAAAAGAGTTTGCTAATGAAGATGGTCTACCTGTTATGGATTCTATTCAGTTTAAAAGATGGACTGAAAAATTAGGTAAGGAAAGATTTAGAGAAGTACTAGCAGAATACATTGCTACTTACAGACCACCATTTCCTTTAAATCATATTTCATATGAAGATATGAAAAACAATATTATACAATTAAGTAAATTTGATACTAGAAAAATTTGTACACCTAAAGAACAAAGTGATAAAGATGTATTTGATAAATATGATGACTATAAGTATCCATATTCAAAATATGGTTTAGGACTAATTGACGCTCCTAGTACATATGGTAAATGTAGTAATTATTTTCATCAACATTTAAGATTAAATTGTTCAAGTTATAGTTTTAGAGCAACAATGGAAGTTTTTAAAAATGGTAGTGCAAAAGATATATGGAAGTGTCTAGGTGCATTATGGAGAGGTGTAAATAGTACTAAAGATTTATCACCACCTAGTTATAGAGAAGCAATAAGATTAGGTACATATGTTGCAACACAATTTAAACCAGTTGTTGCAAAAACAATATATGATATGACTAAAGCAAATACCGTATTAGATACTTCTATGGGTTGGGGAGATAGACTTGCTGGTTTCTTTTCTAGTAATGCAAAAGAATATTATGGTTGTGACCCAAACCCTAACACATATAAACAATATGAGAAACAGATTAAAGAGTATAGTAAATTCTTTCCAGGCAAAAAAGTTAAGATGTGGAATTGTGGTGCAGAAGATTTACCTTATAACGAACTACCAGATATAGATTGTGCATTTACAAGTCCACCTTATTTTGCTACTGAACAATATAACAAAGGTGGAGAGAAAGAAGAATTACAATCGTGGAGTAAATTTAATGAGTATGAGAAATGGCGTGATGAGTTTTATCTTCCAGTTGCAGAAAAGACTTTAAGTAAAAGTAAATTTATGTTAGTTAATATAATGGATCCTAAAATTAATAATGTAAGGTATAGGTCAAGTGATGAACTAATAAATAGATATAAAGATAAGTTTCTAGGTCAAATTGGTATGAGAATTATGCAAAGACCTCAAGGTCCTGCTAAATTTAAAACCAAAGAAGAACTGAATAAATTTATGGCAATGACTTATATAGAAAATGTATGGTGTTTTGGACCTAAAGATTATGACTTTTTTTCATCAAGTAGAAAAGCGACATTAGAGAACTTCTTATGCTAGGAAAAGGAATGCCAATAAGTAAAAAAGATTACGAAGATTTAAAACCATATTACGACTATCAAAGGAAAGTTGAATATAATAGAGAAGCAGTTTTTAATATGACAATGAACTTTGAAGGTCGTATATATGACCAATTCGGTCCAGTTTCATTACCAGAATTTAAAACTAACTTATGGGATAAGATAAGACCAGAGGAGTATGAGGAACCACCAAGCGATTGGGTTCCTAAAGAGGAGAATTTGAGAGTAGAAGGTGAAGTTTTTAATGAATATAAACGATTTGACTTTCTAGCAACTCATAGAAAAAAGGTAGCTAGAGGAAGACAAGTGTAGGCTATTGACATTTAATCAGATATAGTATAGTATGGAGACAATATGAACGATTTTTTAAAAGACATTATTAAAGAGACAGGCAATGAATATGCAACATTAGCAAGTGAAGGCGTTGACGCTGGTGATGTATCAAGTTTTGTAGATACAGGTTGTTATTCTCTTAACGCTTTATTATCAGGAAGTATATACGGTGGAATGCCTGGCAATAAAATTACTGCAATCGCAGGAGAAGCTGCTACAGGAAAAACATTTTTTGCATTAGGTATCTGTAAACATTTTTTAGACGCCAATAAAGACGCAGGTGTTATTTACTTTGAAAGTGAAAGTGCTGTATCTAAAAATATGATTGAAGATAGAGGCATTGATAGTAAAAGATTTGTAGTAGTACCAGTTTCAACCGTACAAGAATTCAGAACACAATCAATAAAAGTAGTTGACAAATACCTAGAACAAGCTGAAGATAAACGAAAACCAATTATGTTCGTATTAGATAGTTTAGGTATGCTATCTACTACAAAAGAAATGGCAGACACAGCAGAAGGTAAAGAGACCAGAGATATGACAAGGTCTCAAATTGTGAAGTCTACATTTAGAGTATTAACATTGAAGTTAGGCAAAGCAGATATACCTATGATTATGACCAATCATACTTATGATGTTATAGGTTCAATGTTTCCACAAAAAGAAATGGGTGGCGGTCACGGATTAAAGTACGCTGCTTCATCAATCATTTATCTAAGCAGAAGAAAATTAAAAGACGGCACAGAAGTTGTCGGTAATATTATTCATTGTAAAAATTATAAAAGTAGATTAACAAAAGAAAATGCCAAAGTTGATGTAATGTTAACTTATCAAAAAGGATTAGATAGGTACTATGGTTTATTAGACATTGCAGAAGCAGGTGGTATCTTTAAGAAAATATCTACAAGATATGAAACGCCAGATGGTACAAAAGCATTTGGTAAATCTATTAATGACAATCCAGAAAAGTATTTTACAAAAGAAGTATTACAGAAGATAGATGAACAAGCAAAAAAACAATTCCTCTACGGATAAAAGATATGTCTTTGCTCAAAGACCAGGAGACGATTTTAGTTGTATAAAACTCGTTGAAGGTATATACAAAGATGTTATTTACAGATATGGTAAGGTACAATTTAGTAAGGAACCATTAGACAATGGCAAAATGCCTTTGCAATTTGAGTGGACTTTATTAAAGAAACCAGATGAATTAGATTTAGATAAAGACCAACCAGGTTTTATAAAGTATATTGGAGATATATTAATTGAAATTATGGAAGAAAAATTAGAAGCTGGAACATTATTAGATGACAAATAGATTAGAAGATACAATATTAAGTAATTTAATTTTTAATGAGGAGTATACAAGAAAAGCAATACCTTTTTTAAAGGATGAATACTTTGGTACAAGGTCAGACAAAATTATGTTTGCTTGTATAGATGACTTTGTAAATAAATATAATAATCTTCCGACCAAAGAGACCTTGATAATAGAATTAAATAATCGTAAGGATATTAATGAGGAAGAATTTAAGGCTATAAAAACAACAATAAATGGATTAACTCCAACTAAAGTTGATTTACAATGGTTACTTGACACTACGGAGAGATTCTGTAAAGACAAGGCGGTTAACAATGCAGTACTTCACGGCATTAAAATCTTGGATGGAAAAGACAAGAAAAGAACTCCAGAGGCCATTCCTGGCATTTTATCTGAAGCTCTTGCTGTATCTTTTGATAATCATATTGGGCACGATTATTTGGATGACGCAGACGCAAGATTTGATTATTACCATAGGAAGGAATTAAGACTTCCTTTTGACTTACAATATTTTAATAGAATAACTAAAGGTGGTGTTCCACAGAAGACGCTTAATGTTTGTCTTGCTGGAACTGGTGTAGGTAAGTCTTTGTTTATGTGCCACCTTGCTGCTTCAAGTTTATTAGAAGGTAAAAATGTTTTATATATTACTTTAGAAATGGCAGAAGAAAGAATTGCTGAAAGAATAGACGCAAACTTATTAGATGTAACCACAGATGATTTATACGCATTACCAAAACAAATGTATGATGACCGAGTTGAAAGATTGAAAAAAAGAGGTCCAGGTAAATTAATTATTAAAGAATATCCAACTGCCGCTGCTCATAGTGGACATTTCAAAGCATTATTAAATGAACTTGCATTAAAGAAAACTTTTAAACCAGATGTATTGTTTATAGATTATTTAAACATATGTGCTTCAAGTAGATTTAAAGGTGGTAATATATCATCTTATTTTTATATCAAAGCAATCGCAGAAGAATTAAGAGGTCTTGCTGTTGAGTTTAAATTACCTATATTCACAGCAACACAAACTACAAGAAGTGGATTTACATCAACAGATATAGGTTTAGAAGATACAGCAGAAAGTTTTGGTCTACCAGCAACAGCAGATTTTATGTTTGCTCTTATAGCTAGTGAAGAATTAGACGCATTAAATCAAATGAAAGTTAAGCAACTTAAAAATAGATATAGTGACCCAGCAATCAATCGTAGTTTTATTATAGGCGTTGATAGAAGTAAGATGAGATTGTATGATGTAGAACAAAAAGCACAAAATATAGTAGACGCTAATCAGGAGAAGGAAGTTAAAGTGGATCCGTACGATAAGTTTTCTGACTTCAAAGTATAAAATGCCAAGAAAAAATACTGACATATTAAAACAAAAGCAATCCAGACCTTTGCAACCAGGTGAGAAATTACATTATATTAAATCTATGGTAAAGAAAAAAGGTAAGATATATTGGAGGGTTACTGAAAAACCTACAAATGTTATAGTTAAAGATTGTTTTTTTGAACAGGATGCTAGAACATTAGTTAGATTTCAAAATAAGAATAGAGTATGGGAAAACAATGGTGGTATTCCACACTTTCTTTGTGATATCCAACCAGATTAAGCGGGTATAGTATAATGGTATTATTACACCCTTCCAAGGTGAGGATGTCAGTCCGATTCTGACTACCCGCTCCAAATATTACATATAAATAATATTACTATGGCAGATTCACCTAAAGAAGCAGAAGCGGCTCAAGCATTGTTTTGTTCTATCGCAGATTTTGTGGGTAAAACAAATGTATCAAAAGTCCTTAACTTAAAAACTTATCCAAAGTATAAAGATTTTAAGACAAAACAAGATAAAACCATAACACCTGCTTTTGGAAAACTTAAAACTCCTGGACTTTCTTTAAAAGATATAGAGAAATTTCTGACATCAAATCAATCTTGGTATGAATCGTCTGTTATAATTGCTGTTAAACTAATTACATCTTTATCAGAAATTAATAGAAAATTTACAAAAATAGAAAAACCAAAATGGCAAGATTTTGTTTATGTTAGAGGTGCAAAACCAGATAAAAACCGTTCTGCTAATACTATGGAAAATATAGGAGCTTTATTTAAAATTGCTAATGATAATGATAAACAATTCGGTGATGTTAATAAATGGAGTCCTGCAGATATATTTTTTGTATCAGATAAAGGAAGAGAATCAGTTAAGGAAGAATTAGACGCATTAAATACAACAGCAACAAAAGGATCAGGAAAAGTAATTGAAAGTTATGACTTCATTGATTTAAATAAACTTGTAAATGGTTTAGTTGCTAGTGGTGATATATTACCTTTATCTTTAAAGAAAGCAGTTAAGACAGCAAGTTTATACAAATATAATTTTAATAGAAAACAAGATGAGAAAGAACTAGCAGATATTAAATATTATGGAGTGAGTGATTGGAGCACAAAATATAAAACAGGTAAAACCAGAGATATTCAAATTTATTTTAGTAAAAATAAAAATTCTAAACTTAAAATGAGGCACGACCCACATACTAACACAATAGGTGGAGCTTCAGGAGCTAATAGAGCAATTAAAGCAGAAATAGAAATTTCTGGTTCTCCTGCTCGTGGTGGGTCAACTTCTAGTATAACTATTATAAGTAATATTTTAGCACTAGTTGATAAAAAATTATCTAAAGATTGGTTAACAGCATATGATAAAGGTATTAAAGCTTATACAATAGCAATGGCTGATTTAAATAAATCATATAACATTACGACAGGTATGAAGTCAGCTGACTTAAAAGCAAGACCAGCACCAAAAACTGGTCCAGCAAAAGGTATGAATGGCAACAAACAATATGAAGAATATAAAAAAGAAAGAATTGATTTAAGTGGTGAACATTTATTGAATGAAGTTATGCCAGTTATATACAAGTGGTTTAAGGGTAATGAAGGTGGTAAAAGAGATAGATTAAATACTAAAGTTCTTCAAAAATTTATAGAATATGCCTCTAGTAGGTCACCTCAATCTGGTAAATTTGTAATCGCAAAGTAGTATAAATATAAGAAACGAAGTGAAGTAGTATATTAATGGATAGTTTATTTGTGTATGGAAAAAATGAAGGGAAAAAATGTTTAGTTTTAAAGGATATTCTAGCTCTGGAACAAATACACACCTAGAGCATTTAGAAGATAGTATAATCAATGACGGTGCCAAAGGTGGCAGAAACGCTATAGCGTTTTTAAAATCTTTGCGAAAGATGTTATCTGCTAGCACCAGCAAAAAAGTTAATGTAACCGTTAAGTGGGATGGTGCACCTGCTATTATATCTGGAACTAATCCAGAAAATGGCAAATTCTTTGTCGGCACTAAATCAGTATTCAATAAAACTCCAAAAATAAATTACACTTCAGCAGACATAGCAAGAAACCATCCAGGTGGTGTTGCTTCTAAATTACAAGTTGCTTTAAGAGAATTAAAGAAACTAGGTATAAGAGGTATTGTTCAAGGCGATTGTTTGTTTACAAGTGAAGATAAACAAGTAGCTAATATAGATGGTCAATCTATGATTACTTTTACTCCAAACACAATCACATATGCAATGCCTATTGATAGTCCAGTAGGTAGACAAATTGCACGAGCAAGATTTGGTATAGTTTTTCACACACAATATAATGGTAAGACTATGAATAGTTTAAGTGCTTCTTATGGATTTGTAAGAGGAGTCCGTAGTGGTTCAGTATGGGTACCGTCTGCTCAATATAAAGACGCAAGTGGAAGTGCTAGTTTTAACAAAGGTGAGATTTCTAAATTCAATTCAATGTTAAGAATGGCAGAAGGTAGTTTAAATAAAGCTGCTCCACTATTAAATGAGTTTGATAGTAGAGACCCAATATCAGTAGGGTTTAGATTAAAAAGTTATTTTAATTCTATCGTAAGAGATAGTAGAGGTACAATAGGAAGTGTTAAAGTACTACAACAGAATTTTAGAAGTTATTACGAAAACTTTATAGACGCAGAAATAGACGCTAGAAAAACTGCAAAAGGTAAAGCAAAATTTAAAGACGCAAAAGAAATGAACTTACTTTTTATTGATAGAAATAAACCAGCGTTATATTTTGCGATTGCAAGTTATATAACATTACAAACTTGTAAGAATATATTATTACAAAAGTTAGCACAGATACAAAGTGTTGGACATTTTATTAGAACAAATACTGGTTATAGGGTAACCGCACCTGAAGGATTTGTTGCTACAGATAGAGTAGGTAATGTAGTTAAGTTAGTAGATAGATTAGAATTTAGTAGAGCAAACTTCAATGTGTCCAAGGATTGGGTAAAAGGATAGTATGAAATGTAAAAGTTGTCACCATAAGTGTCATTGTGATAATGAATTACACGCTGATGAGTATGGTATATGTGTATGTGATGATTGTAAATGTAATGATGTCACCTTTACAGACGACACAGCAATGATAGATGAGACAGATGACACAGCAATGATGGATGTATAATGAGATTTTTTAGTAGTAATGGTGAAGTATCATCACCACAACAAGTTTGGGATAATTTAATAGGACCTGGTTTTTCATTAAAGGAAAAAAGTCCTAGAAGAAAAGAAAAGAAGAAACCAAAGAAGAATAAGGATAAGAAAAAGAAGAAAGTATATATGAGTAGGGATAAAGTAACCAAAATGAAGAACGGTTCTTATAATATTAAAACGGAAGTTAGAGAGTATAATTCTAGCGAAGATGAATTTGGTGGCGGTTGGGTCCGTGAGTAATTATAAACCACTACCAGACGGATTAAGAATACAAGATAGTGATATTCACGCTCAAGGTTTATTCACTACAAAAAAGATTGATAAGATGGAAGATTTAGGAATAAGTCATATTCAAATTGGAAGAGAATTATATAGAACTCCATTAGGAGGTTTTATTAACCATAGTGATAAACCTAATTGTCAAAAGATTGAAGTAGATAGTAAATGGTATTTACAAACATTAAAGGATATTAAAAAGGGAGAAGAGATAACATTAAAGTACACTTTTTATAAAATATGAAAAAGTTTAAGTCTATAATACAAGAAGGAGTTTACGACCCAGGTATATTCAAGGCATTTTTCCTTGCAGGTGGACCTGGTTCTGGTAAGACTTATGTAACCAACAGAACAACTGGTGGTATGGGACTTAAATTAGTAAATTCAGATATAAGATTTGAAAGATATTTAACGAAGGCAGGATTAAGTTTAAAAATGCCTGATAAAGAAAGTGCTTTAAGAGACCCATTAAGAACACAAGCAAAACAGGTTACAGGTGACCAAATGGATATCTATATTAGAGGTAGACTAGGTTTAGTTATTGACGCAACAGGTAGAGACTATAGTATTATTACTAGACAAAGAAGTTTGCTTAATATGTTAGGTTACGATTGTTATATGATGTTTGTTAATACTAGTTTAGAAGTTGCATTAGAAAGAAATAAAACTAGATACAGAAGCGTACCTGAAAATGTAACCAGAAAATCTTGGCAAGCAGTACAAAATAATATTGGTAAATTTCAAACTACATTTGGTAGAAATAATTTTATGGTTATTGATAATAATAATGTAAGTGAAGATACATTATCAAAAGTATACAATAGAATAAGAGGACTAGTAAGAGCACCAATCCTAAACTTTGTTGCTAAAAAGTGGATGGAAATAGAATTACAGAAGAAAAGAAATGTTAGAAAAATTTAAAGATTTTATAAAAGAAAGTATTATAGATGTACCTAGAAAAAGATATGCTGTTGGTGTGTTTGATAATGCAGATACAGATAATCCAAAATTAAAACAAAAAGTTTTAGATATTATTAAAAAAGATTTAAAAACTTTTGAGAAGTTTGGTCCTATTCTAGGAGTAAAATTAATTGGTTCTATTCTAGGTAAGAGATATAGAAATGACGCTGATTTAGATTTAGATGTATTAATAGATTTACCAGAAAAAGATAGAGAGACAATTGGTTTAGAAGCAAGAAAATCTGTATCAGCTATAAATGGTAGAAATATTCCAGGTACAAAACATCCAATTAACTATTATGTTCAAACAGACCCTAAAGTAAATGACGCTCATCTTAAAACTGCTACAGGTGTTTTTGATGTGTTCAAACAGAAATTTGATAAGAGACCTAAAGAACAAAAGTTTGACCCTAAAGTTTATCAATCAGAATTTCAAAAGAAAGTAGCAGAAATAGATGTAGTCAAAGGAGAATTAAGAAACGATATAGTTGACTATGAAGAATTAAAAGAATTATCTCCAGACGATATTGAAGGTTTACAAAAAAGTATTAGAGAAAAGTTAAAAGAAATAGAAGACGCAATTGAAAAGTTTTCCGTAATGGGAGACGAACTTATGCAGGCAAGAAGGGATTTATTTAATAGACCTTTGACACCAGAAGAAATTAAAAAATATGGTGTTGCCCATAAGTTACCTAAAAATGTAATCTACAAATATTTGGAGAAATATCATTACATAACCTTTATGAAAAAATGTAAAGAGATATTGGATGATGGTATAGTAACAGACAAAGAAATAGATAGTCTTAAAGAGGCAACAGGTTCGCCTAGAAGACATATAGCTTTCACATTTGGAAGATTTAATCCACCTACAATAGGACACGAAAAACTTATTAATAAAGTGGCAAGTGTTAGCGCTAATGATTATCTGATTGTACCAACTAAAACAACAGACGCAAGGAAAAATCCATTAAAGATTGCTGATAAAATTAGAACAATGAAACAGATGTTTCCTAGACACTCAGCGAAGATAAAACAAATACCAGGTGCTAGAACAGCAATGGAAGTTTTAAATAATCTAAATGGAAAAGCAAACGAAATAACAATGGTCGTAGGAAGTGACCGAGTAAGAGAGTTTGAAACTCTACTAAACAAATATAACGGAGTACGAGCAAGAGGTACTAATTATAAATTTGATAAAATTAATGTAGTAAGTGCTGGGGAAAGAGACCCAGACGCTGAAGGTGCTATGGGAATGTCAGCAAGTAAAATGCGAGACGCCGCTAGCAAGAACGATTTAAAAAGTTTTAAAAGAGGTCTACCAATTTCCTTTAGAGATAAAGATGGACTATTTAAACTAGTTAGAAAAGGAATGAACCTGGAAAATATGTCAGGTGCAGGACTTGGAACATATGCTCCAACTGCTGATATTAATCCTACTAGTAAAAATAAAAAAATTATCGTTGAAAGATTTACTCAATTTCAAATAAGAGACTTGTATATCCGTGAACAATTATTTAATATTAATGATATTGTAACCGACCAAGAACAAGAGGTTGAAGGTAAAGTAATTCGTAGAAGTACAAATTATATCGTATTAGAAGATAACAATTCCAACTTACACAAGTGTTGGATATGGGATTGTTTACCAGTTAGTAATGTAGACGAAGTTAAACTACACGAACACAACCTAAATGTTGATTATGGTTTTGAAGCAGTATCGGAAACGGAAGTCAAAATGAATAAGAAAACATATGAAGATATAAAGAATAAGAAAGAATCCTTTGAAATAGGTAAGGATTGGGCAAATCACACTAAAACAATAACTCCTGGACAGACGCCAGACGCTAAACCAGTAGATAGTAAGACAAGAGCAGAAGAAACAGATGAGAAAATTAACAAAGAAGACATTAAGAAATGGGCTTCTTCAAGTGATACTATTGATAAATATAAGAGACGATACGCAGAAGATTGGGAACGAGAACTAGGCGAGGCAACCAGTAAGATGGAAGAACGCCTTAAAGTACAATCTTTTAAGGAGTTTAATAATACGCAAGGAAAATAAAAAAGATGACAAGATACACAAAATCAATGCGAGAAGCAATGCTGGAAGTTTGGGCCAATGATATAACATTGGACGAAGGCAATATGAAGACGATTGCCACTATGTTTGCTCAAGGTAAATCAGCAGAAGAGATAGCAGCTAAGATGACTTTGCCTGTCGCAACGGTTAAAACTATTCTTGGAGAAGATGATGTAAAAGAGCAAATGCTGTGGGAATTCACAGACGCTCAAATTACAAAGTTAAAGAAAGATTATGCTAGTTTAAAAGGTACTAAAATTTCACTTGCGAGAGCAAACCAATTAAGAAATATCTTTGATAAAATCACAGATACACAATTACCAAAATTATACAAAGCAGATATTCCATTTCTTTCTACAATGTCATTAAGTCGTATGATTAAGAAAGGTATACAAGTACCTAAAGGTGTTAGAATTAGTGCATTTAGAGAACAGACTTGGGAAGAAATTTTAAAAGACGAAAATGCTATTGCAATTTCAGGAATAGAAACTTCAACAGAACGAACTCAATTAGATGAAAAATTCCAACCAGGATTTGCAGTTAGATATGCTTTAGATGGAAAAAGAAAAGTACAAGCATATAAGACACAAAAGGACGCAGACCATAGAGCAAAAATATTAAAGAGTATGGGTGGTGTTAAAGATGTTTCAATTACAAAACACGATTTAAATTTTAAAGAAGAAGATTTTAAAGTCTTTAATGAGTATGCTGAGTACATTGAATATATGGCAAAAAATTCAGGTCAAGCAAAAGCAATTGCTAATATGTTTAAAGGTAAAACTGGTGGTGGAGAATCTAAAGCAGATGGTTCAGAAGTAAGAATTGATAGTGCAAAAGATGTAGAGAATATCCACAAACAAGTTATTGCTAAGTATGGCGATGATGTAAGAGTTTTAACTAAAGAAGAATTTGAGGTTATTGCTGTAAAACCTTTTAGACTTAAAGGTAAAGATGTTAAAGTTGGTCAAAGAATTGGTCCTAAAATGTCATACAATCAAGCGATAGCACAAGTAAAGAGAATGAATGTAGGTCAAAGTGTTGGCGGTTCAAGGGATGTTGAAGCACGAGCAGTTAGAGAAGATGTTAAAGAAACAATCCAACCATATCTGATTTCATATAGTAAGCAAGGAGACCATTATGGATTTGAAGGTGGAGATAATTTAGCAGATATTCAAAACAAAGCACAGAAGTTACGAGCAAAAGGATTTACTATTGATAAAATGGGAAAATATAATCCACCAGTAGATAAAAAACTTATGACAGGTAAAACAGGAGTGGTTAATGATATGACACCAGCAGATTTAGACAGATTAAAGAAACAAGGATTTAAACCAAAAACTGAATCAATAGATGGCGATGTAGCACCGAAGAAAACATTTGCTGGATTTAAAAAAGAAAATTCTAAAGATAAAGAAACAGACATAGATAAAATTAAACTTGCTAAAGAAAAAGATACTGATACTTTAGACGCACAAGTAACTACTTTAAAAGGACAACTAGGTCTTATTAAACAAAAATTAGAAATAGAAAAGAATAAAGTAGTTAAACCTGTTCCAGATAAAGAAACAGGTGAAGTTCCTTTAGCAATTGGTTTAGCACAAAAACTTTTAAGAGATAAAGCACAAAAAGAAACAAAAAAAGAATCAGTAGAAGAAGGTAAAGTAAAAGATTATCTTATGGATGTTGAACAAGACGCTGGTGAAATGGATTTAAATAAATTAATTAGAAAGTATTATGGCACAATGGGATTAACTGCTGACGCAATTAAGAAAATATATTATAGAGTAAATGAAGATGTCAAAGTTAAATTTGCAATGAACAAAGACCAAAAGATAGCAACTGCTACTTACAAAGATAAAAAATCAGCAAAAGATTTTATTAAGTCTATACTATCAAAAGGTGGTAAAGCAATTCTAGGTGAAGCAACATTAGTTCAAAAAGCAAAAGACATTGCTAAAAAAATGGCAGATAATTTAACTGGTGCTGTAAAAGCAATAGAAAAATTACAAAAAGGTTTATCAAAAAATTCTTCAGTAGAACAAGCATTAAAAACAGCAAACGAATCAATAAAAGAAGCAATGCCAGGTGGCGCTAATTCATCTAGTAGAAAAGGTAAAGTGTTTAGAAAATGGTTCAAAACAAAAATGAAAAAGAACTATATGAAAAAATCTGAATTTGAACCTAAAGGTAAAGATATAGAAGAAGCAAAACCTAAAAAGAAAATAGAACATAAAAATCATCCTGCTAAAAAGAAGTGGGAAGCTTTAACTGCTAAACAAAAGAAAATAGATTTAAATAAAAATGGTAAAGTAGATGGAAAAGACCTTGCTAAATTAAGAAGTAAAAAGGAAGATACAAGGGACGATAATTCAAAAACAATTTTACCAAACTATCAGGAACCTACTCAAAAAACTGACCCAATGAACATCCAAACTAAGGAACCAGAAAAGAAGAAAACTGACAATGGAACAAAGTCTGACAAAATTGATGTTAATCCTAGAATTGATTACCAAGCATAATTCATAAAATTACTCATATTTTTTGCTTGACTCTCCATCAAAAATGTGTTATAGTAAAGAATAATAAGTAAAAGGATTTAACTAAAGACTATGAAATTTAAAGAACTCCGACAGGATGTTATCCACCAAAGAAATAAACTAGACAATATCCAAGACGCATATAGACGAGACGGTTTAAGAGAAAAGCTGCCTAGAATATATTGTGATATGGACGGAGTATTATGTAATTTTGAAGCTGCTGCTGTTAAAGTAATAGGTATGCCTATATCACAATGGGCATTAGAACCTAGAAAGAAATTTAAGACAATAAGAGATAAGTGGAGACCAATAATGCAGACTAAAAACTTCTGGTCTACATTACCTTGGGCGCCTGGTGGGCAAAGACTATGGTCTTTTTTAAGAAAACACGACCCACATATATTATCTGCTTATGTAGAACAAACTACTGACCCAAATTGTATACCAGGTAAAGCAAAGTGGGCAAGAACAAGATTAGGAATGTCAGGTAACAAAGTTAACCTAGTAAAACGAAGAGAAAAACAGAATTTTGCTAAGGTTGGTGGAGTTCCTTGCATACTTATAGATGATTATATCAAAAATATATCGCAATATAGAAGTAGAGGCGGTATAGGTATCTATCATACAAGCACTAGTAATACAATATCTGAATTGAGAAAACTAGGTTTCAAATAATCGTTATTCATAAATATAAGCAGATTAATCTGATTATTTAAATAATCAAATAAATATAATTAAGTTAACTTAAAATATTAAGAGGAGAATTACTATGGGACTATGGGGAGCAACAGATTCCGACGAGAGTAAACCTAAAAATTTGACAACTGAACAGAAGAAAGATGTTTTTGCTAACACTTCTGGTTGGGTTCAAAAATCAGGTACTAGTGCGTCAGGAAACGATAACGCAAGTGCTACACCAGAAGTATTAGTCGCTATTGGCGATTTAACTACTGCTCTTGGTGCTGCTACAATAACAAGTTGTGATTTTGTTACCACTTCTTGGGATGCTTCTGCTGGTGGAACTTTACAATGTAAAGTCCGTTGGAATGAAGCTGTAGATGTAGTAGAAGGCGGTTCAGGATTGAAACTAAATGTAAATAGAACACCAGATGGTGGTTCAGCTGCTTCGCATACATTAAGATATGCAAGTGGAACTGGAACAAACGAATTAATTTTCTCACTTGCAATCGCAGGTGGTTCACCAGTTGCTGCTTTAGATAGCTTTGCTATTACTGACCAAAATTTAGCATTTGGTGGTGGAACTACTCTTAAAGACGCTGGTACAGCTGTTACGGCAGAAATAGCAATTTCTGCTGCTCAAGCAACAGCTGCTGGTACTTTAGTTGCAGTTGCATAATAGATTATAACAAAATAAGAGAAAAGGGGATCCTCGTGGTCCCCTTTTTTATGTATAAATAGTATATAATGGTCCGTATATGATGTACGGAGTAGTTTACCGTTCAATCGGAATTATAGGAGAAAAAAAATGGCAGACAAAAAAATCACAGCCCTAGATGACCTAGGAACAGCGTTGGCAGATGTGGACTTATTTCACATTGTTGACGACCCTTCAAATACACCAATAAACAAAAAGGTAACAGCTAAAAATGTTTTTAATAACATTCCAAGCTTTATAGGATTAGGACAAGATTCTGAAGCTTTAACTAACGCTTCTACAGCAATTGATGTTACCTCAGCAATTTCAGAAGTAGACCAAACAGCAGGTGCAACAGCACTAGCTTTACCAGATGGTTCTGATGGTCAAATTAAGACCGTACTTGCAATTGGTACTGGAGCAAATAACATTGTAATTACACCTACAAATTTAAGAGGATATGCAACAGCAACTCTTAATGCAGAAGGCGAATCAATTACTTTGGTATTTAAAAATTCAAAATGGAATGTAATTACTGGAAACGGTTACGCATTAGCATAATATTAAATTATAGGAGAGTATATAATGTCATTATCAATAGCAGTCGTTGAAAAAGAATATAATAAATTATATAAAGAACGACAAGCTTTAACTGAAACCGTGAATAAATTAGAAGCAGATTTAGGTAATGCTAAATCACAATTAAATGCTACTCACGGTGCAGTACAAGTTTTAGAAAAACTTATGAAGCTACAAGAAAGCGAGTTGACTTTAAGAGACGCAGAAAAGGAACTTAAAGGAAATAAAGATGGACAAGATAAAAAATAATGAGTTTAATGCCGAAAAAGATTTAAACGAATTTGAGGAAGATTTGGTTCAACCAAAGAAAGAAGAACCAAAAGTAGAAACAAATAATGATAAAGAGGAGAAAAAATGAAAACTTTTAGAGAACATTTGACAGAAGATAAAACAGCAAGTGCTGTTAATGTACAAACTTCTAACGCAGTTGAAGATGGTTCTTTAGGTACAGCGAATTTAAAAGACTCAGCTGTTCTACAAAGAGTTAACGCATTTGTTGGTAGTGTTGCTGATATGGAATACATTAAACCACAATTTGCAGTTGACAAATTAAGAGAAAACCTAATGAGAATAGGATTAGATATTAGTCCTATGAAATTAGAAGGCTCTAGTGGAACGATAAGCGGAGTTGTAAAACAATTCGGTGGAACTTATGGAAAAACAACTGATACTAAACCTGAAGATGTGGTAGTAGATAATGGACCTGGTATTGATAACTTGAAATTAGAAGTAAAATACGAAACATTGTCTAACGGTTCATCAAAGGTTTACGCTAAATTAGTGTAAACAATAATGTTCAAACAGATAACCAAAGACAATTGGTTGTTGTATGCACAAAAGCATTATGATAATCCAACTTTTGAAACTGAAAAAGAATTTTGGGATGATATAAAGAGATTTAAATATCTCAAAAGGTTATTTCGGAAGTATGAACTATCAGGTTTTTTGAAAATAAGACTTGTAGTAAATCATATTATCGTTTTACAGAATGTTTTTGGTACGGATGCTTGTATTACTTTGCTTTTATATAAGAACGAAATTAAATACTGGCCAATCCTTAAATCTGTTTTTCACTATTTAAATTATTTGTACCCAAAGGAGCTGAATACTTTAACGGAAGACGAATATATTAAACAGGAGTTAAACAAAATATAATGGCAAGCAGAGCAGTAGATTTATTAATAGCATATAGAGTAATCAAACTATTGGTTACTCCATTTAAAAACCACGAGGCGTTTAAGACAGGTATCATAGACGCAGATGGTAAAGTGCTAAAACCATATAGACTATTAAAAACAACTAGCGATAAAAAATCTTATACTATGTTGCATAGGTTCGTCTTTAATTTAAAACGAATACTAGGTAAAGTAGGTCTAGGTGGTAAAATTGGATCCTTTGCAGTCGCTTTAGGATTACTTCTAAAAGAAGATAAAGATTTTCATAACGAACACGGTAAGAATTTAGAAAGTACTTGCGTAAAGTATTTAAGAAGTATAAACGAACTTAAATATGTACAGGAACTTAATGAAGAATACTTTGTAGAAACAAAGTTAATTAAAGGCAATTACGAGTTAAAAGATGAACTATTTAACGGTGATGAATTCCTTCCTAAAGGAACTAGTGTTAAATGCAACGAAGACACGAAACCATTTACTACAGCATTTGGGATGGACATATATAGTATAGATGGATTAATAGTCCCAGGAGATTATTTAAATGCTAGGATTTAAAGAATTATTGATGAAGTACTTGAAAGATAAGAAGAACGAAGACGCACCTGCTAATTCAGTTGCGAGTGGTGGTGTTTCTATGCCACCTGACGCCGTACACGATAAAAAGAAAAGAAAAGAAATTATGACACGACTTGGTTATACGGTAAAAGAAAATAGAGAAACTAATAGTGTTGTTCTAAATCAAGTATTAGACCAAATGGATAAAATAGATGTTATAGTAGATGAAATGAGTTATGGAAAAAATGAATTAGAATTTGTTGTAGATACTCCTAAAAAATCTATTTTAGAAAAAGCAAAATTAAAAGAGTTTTCTGCTTTTGGAACTATGGGAAGTGGAAGCATTGGTGCAATGCACCCAATCGCTGCTTTAGGAGATACACCACCTAAAGGAGCACATAGAAATGCTAGAGCAGTAGGATTAGTATCGCAAAAGAATCCTAGACTCACAAAAGAAATATCTGATAAACTTAAATCAAAAGTATTAGATAGAAAGATTAAAAGAGCGAAAGAAAAGTTTTCGCAAAACTTAAAAGATAAAAAAATATAAAGGAAACATATGAGTAGATTTAATGGACTTCTGAACGCAATATTTTTACCACCAAGAAATTGGGTATTAAATGAATCGTTAAAGTTTACACCAGATATAAATGAAGTTGAAATTAGTAGACTTGCTAGATGTGAAGTTGATGTAAAAAAGGATGGCGAATTTATAGGAGAGATTAGTGTTCCTGCTGGTTATATTACAGACTTAGCTAGTGTGCCAAGATTAGCTTGGGCAGTTATTGCTCCATTTGATGTTGCAAGAGCAGCTGTGATACACGATTTACTTTATGAAAAAATAAATGGTGCATTTAAAAAAGGATTAATTAAAACTAAAAGTGAACGAGAGATATATAGAAGTATAGCAGACAATGTATTTAAACAAGGAATGGAATTTGCAGAACCTTCAGTTTCTAAATGGAAAATTTGGTGTGCTTATAACACGGTAAGAGTATTTGGCCGTTGGGCAATTAATAGTTCTGCACCAAGAGGAGCAAAACCTAGTAAATAATATGTGGTTCTTTTTAATAAAATCCTGCTTAGGTGCTATCATTGGTCAATCAACCAATGCGTGGTTTAAGAAAACCAAAATGGGACATTGGTTTTATAAGAAAGTAGACCAATGTTATAATTGGGCTGCTAAAAGATATGATTTAAATGTATTAACAAAGGAAGAGAAACTTATTAAACAATTTCCTTCGTTAAGTGCTAAAATAAATAAACTAGAGGACCAAGTGGCAAAACTTAAATTAGAAATGGTCAATCTTAAAGGAAGGAAGAAATAATGTTTTTAACAATAGGATTAGTTATTGGATTCGTATTAGGTTGGTATGTTAACGAAAAATTTGAAGATTTAGCGGGTCTGGTTAAAAAATTAAAATTCTGGAAGTAAAGTAATATGTTTGGTTATCTGAAAATGGCGATGGTTGTAGTAATGATTTCAGGACTTGCTGGTGCAGGTCTGTATGTTATGAAATTGCAAAAGGACAATGCAATTTTAAAAGCAAATCAAATCAAATTAGAAGCAGCTGTTGACGGTCAAAAGAAAGTTATTGCTCAGCAAAAAGAAGACTTTGGTAAGATATTAGAAGCTAATAATAAGATGAATAAACTTATGAGTAAGCTTCAAAAAGATTTAGAAGATTTAGATAAACGATTTACTAAAGGTGGAAGAGACTTTGGTCTACTTGCTTTAGAAAAGACCAAACTAATACAAAAAATAATCAATAAAGGTAGTGATAATGTTATGCGTTGTGTAGAAATCGCAGGTGGTGCTCCTTTAACTGATAAGGAAATAAAAGCAACGAAGAAAAGTGAAATCAATAGAGAATGTCCTAGTATAGCGAACCCAAATTATGTACCGTATAGTAATTAGTATATTATTCATAATCCTTTTAACAGGATGCTCAAGTGTTAAAAAACTTAACATATTCACTACAGAAGTTGAAAGACAAGAACTAGGAATAGATAAACCTACTCTAGCCAAGTTAGAAAATTTAAAATGGATTATTATAACTTCTGATAATGCAGATGAAGTATTTGCTAAACTTGTAGAACAAGGTATAGACCCAGTCTTATTTGGATTGACAGATAATGATTTTCAATTAATTGCAAAAAACTTTGCTCAAATTAGAAACCATATGAAAGCAACAAACGATTTGATTGACGCATATAAAGAATATTATGAACCAAAGGAGAAAAACAAAACGAAATAGATTTTATGGATTCAGAAGCAGTATTAATGTTGAGTAGATTGTGGCCGATATTTGTGGCATTTATAATGTTGATTGTTGTATTATCACAATCACACTATAGAATTAAAGTGTTGGAAGAGAAAGTTAAAGTAGCGTTTGAACTTATTAATAAGTTAACAAATAAAAAATAGTTACTTAATTGAATAACATATAACCTTTTCAGTCTTACCTTTTACGGTACAGGCACCAAGTTTATAGAACTTAAATCCCTTCGGTCTTTGATTTGGAAGAAAGTCTATACCATCAGCAGTATGTTCAGATATTATAATAGTTGTGTTGAAGTCTTTACTTTTACCTTCTAACCTACTAGCAAGATTAACAGCGTCACCAATAACAGAATAATCAAACCTTTGTTCACTACCCATATTACCTACAAGACATTGACCTGTATTGATACCTATACCTATATTACAAGGTGGTTCAAACTCTCCATTCTTATTCATTTCTTTTAATTTTCTTCTCATTTGAAACGCAGATAACACAGCAAGTCTTTGATGTTCTGGTGTATCTAATGGAGCATTCCAGAACGCCATAATACAATCGCCCATATACTTATCAATAGTACCACCATTTTTTAATATTATATCAGTCATTGCAGTAAGAAATCTATTAACATACTTGGTAAGTTTTTCTGGATTACCTTTCATAGATTCTGATATAGGAGTGAAACCTCTAATGTCTGAAAATAAAAATGTTAATTCTTTTCTTTCTCCACCTAGTTTTAATAGTGATGGATTCTTTTGTAGTTTCTTAACCATTGCAGGTGCTAGATAATGTTCAAATTGTTTTTTGATTTGTAGTTTTAATTTATTTTCTCTAATAAAATTATTATATATTAAATGACCAAATAATAAAGTAATTATAACAAGTGGACTAAACCAATCAACTAAAAATAAGTGTTTTGTCCATAGATAAGAACTTAAAAAAGATAAGTCTCCCAAGTATCCACCAAACCATATCGCAGACCACATTATACCACATCTAGGTATAACTACAAGAAAGAATATAGCACTTAATATTATAAAAGTAAATTCAGCATATGGTAACCAATAAGGTCTACTGATAAACTTACCTGATAATAAAGTTTCTGTACCAACTGCCATAATTTCGTGTGTGTTTTTTATTCCATCAGGAGTTGTTGCAAAAGTAGAACCTTTAAATGTTGTACCTATGAAAACTACTTTACCTTTCATAGATGACCAATCTCTATCAGTATAATCTATTCTAGGAATATGATGTCTGAAATCTAACCAAATTAAATCTTTAGCTTCAGTTGGCATTTTAAAAATTTTTAAGATAACTTCTGGTATAGATTTTTCAAGTGGTAGTTTTCTTATAGTGCCATCTATATCAACAGGCACAGATACATTACCTATTGCTAATGCTTTTCTAGCAATACTAACAAGATTTTTAACTTCATTTGTTTCGGTTAATATGATAGGATATTTGGCAATCATTTTCAAAAACATTTCATCACCACCTAATCTATCTTTATGTGGGAAGACTACTTGTAAGACTACTAGAGCGGCACCATTTTTATACGCATTGATTATAGTACGACCAAGTAAATCTCTCTTCCACGGCCATTGTCCGTTCTTTGTAAGTGCCTTGTCAGATATATCCAATAGGACTAGACTTTTGGAATCTAAATGAGTCCCAAATTTTTGGTAGGTATCAAAGGTTGCTAGTCTGGTTGATTGCAATAGAACAGGATTTACGAAGTAAATTCCTAGTAGAATAATAAAGGTCAGATAAGCTGCCCATTTTGTTGTAAATATTTTGTTCATATCACCTCTCATTGTTTATTTATTATAAATATTACTGATTATTTAGGAGAGATATGAGATTAATTATAACTATTTTACTAACATTATTGTTTACTTCTAGTGCTTACTCAAGCGAATTTATCTTTAAATTTGATAGTCCTTCATTTACAGGCGAAGGAAAATCATCACACTATCTAACGATAGAGAATATTGAGAAGACTAGAAAGGATGCTATTAAAGCTGCTAATAAAGCAGCCGCAGATAAAGTAATCGCAGACGCAAAGGCAACAGCGATAGCAAAATTCAAAGCAAATTTAGAAGCAAGATTTTATACTGCTTTAGCTAAACAAGTTACTGACAATGTATTTGGTACAGATGGATTACAACAAGACTCTGGAACATTTACATCACCAGTTGGTGGTGAAGTGATAACTTGGACTACTACAACAACAGGTACAAATGATACCGTTACCGTAGTAGTTACAGAAACAGATGGTACGGTTACTACATTTACTATGCCTAAAGAAGATAACTCATAGGAGAAATATGTTTAGAACTATTGGGATATTTTTATTGACATTGTTTTTAGCTAGTTGTGCAGGTAGACCAGATTTTGATGTAAAAACTCAATCCGTATCTTATAAAAGTTTAACGGAAATTAATTCACCAAAAGGTGACGCAATTGTAATTGCGGTGTATGACTTTGTTGATATGACAGGTCAAAAGAAACCAGGTGGTAATTTTGCGTCAATGAGTACAGCAGTAACGCAAGGCTCATATCAGATTTTAATTAAAGCATTACAAGACGCAGGTGAAGGCAAATGGTTTAGAGTTGTTGAAAGAGCAAGTCTACCAAGTTTATTACAAGAACGAAAACTAATCCGTTCTACAAGACAACAGATTAATGGAGAAGGTGCAGAACCTTTACCACCATTGTTATTTGCTGGTGCATATATCACAGGTGGTATTATAGGATATGATAGTGATACTAAATCAGGTGGTGTTGGTGCTAGAATTTTAGGAATACAAGCACATAAACAATACCGACAAGATATAGTTACTATTATTTTAAGATTAGTTAATGTACAAACAGGTGAAGTTGTAGTTACTACAACGGTTGAAAAGACTATATTTTCTGGTGAAACTGGTGGCGATATATTTAAATACCTAGATACAGATACAATGTTAGTAGAGATTGAAGTAGGATTTGCTAGAAACGAACCAGTAACTTATGCAGTAAGAAAAGCAATAGAAAAAGGTGTAGTTGATTTAATTAATCAAGGCGCTGAAAAAGGACTATGGGAGATTTCAATACCTGAACCAGTAGTTATTAAAGAAGAAAAAAAAGAAGAAGTAGATAAGGCTGGAGAAGAAGTAATTAAAACACCTATCAAGGTAGATGTAGGTAAAGAAAAAGTAGAGAAAACATACGAAGAATTTTTAGAAGAAAAAGAAGCCCAAAAAGAAGAACGCAAAAAGATGATACAGATGACAGCGGAGTGTGAGAAAGACGCTAACGCTACAGGAAAAGTATCTGAAAAGTGTACAGAATTAATTGATGAAAAAGATTGGGCAGATGTAGAAAAAGCAACAGAAACAGAGGAGAATAATGCTGATGAAGAAGTTAATGATGGCGATAGTGATTCTTCTAGCGACACTAACTAATAGTTTCGCTGGTAATTCTGTTTATATCCAACAAGACAACCAAGACAGCGATGGTTCTATCTTTATAAAACAAGATGGTTCTGGAAACACGGTAGGTTACAGCACATCATATCCATTTAAAATCAATGGAGAGAATATCACAATCATTATAAATCAGATTGGTACTAGTAATGTATCAGATTATTCTAGTCATCAACACTTTTATGGTGATGATATGACCTTTGATTATAAAGCAACTGGTAGTTCTAATAAATTAAGAATAGGTATAGATGATACAGGTGCTGATGGTCATTATTATGACATAGATATTACAGGTGATTCAAATGTAGTAGACTTTGATACTTGGGCAGATGATGTACAAAAAGCCAATGTTGATTTAGATATTACTGGTGACTCAAATACATTTTGGGTTCGTAGTAGAGGCGATAATCACTTCTGGTATGTTCTTATGTCAGGTGATTCAAATGATGTACAAATTTATACCACAACAGATTCAGTAGGGTTTAATACAAACTCTAACAAAGCAATTGGTCCACAATCAACATCACACGGACAATTTGCAGATAGTTCAGGTAGTGAAGGTGCAAGTGCAGACATTTATATTATTGGTAACTCTAATAGATTACACACTTCATCATACGGTACAGGTAACTATCAACTCCACGATATTATAGGTAATTCAAACATTTTAGATATCCATTCCAGTTATACTAGTGTTGATACTGACCCATATGGAGATACAATGACAATATTAGGTGATAACAATTATTTGAGAACATACATATCTGGCGATAGTAATACAATCAGATTACATATGGCAGGTGGAAGTAATACTGCTAAAATTTATCTTTATACAGATAGCTCAGTAATAAACTTTGCTCAAACAGGTGGTAGTAATTATGGTTATGTAAAAGTAACAGGTGATTCAATTTATGATTACACATTAAACTATTCACAAACTGGTAGCAATGGCAATTCTAGTTGTATGTACACTTACAATAGAAACACCCAAACAGGTGATGTAACTGATACGCAAACAAACCCTTGTTAAAATGCGTAAAATATTTCTCTCATTAATCTTTTTCTTTCTTTTCTGTACTAGTGCATTGGCCGTAAGCGTAGGTGAGGTTATTGGTTCAATGGGTACTACTTGGAATGAAAGAGACGGTCAAACTGAAAAGACTTCCGCAGGTTACAAATTAGAAATGCTTGATTTTCTCCAAACTGGAGAAGATGGTGGTATGATTTTATTTTATAAAGATAAAACTAAATTTACAATGGGTCCAAATACAGAATTAATTATAGATGAATTTGCTTTTGATACTTCTGTTATACCAATAGAACTTGCAATGATGATTTCTGTTAATGTTGGTTCATTTACATATGAATCAGGACAAGTATCCACTTTAGGTGGTGATGTTAATATCAATGCTGGTAATGCTACAATTACGGTACAAGGTACTGCCTTTTCAGGAACGGTAACAACTTCAGGTCAAACAACAATTACTTTACTACCAGATAGTCAAGGTAATGTAGGTCAGGTAACCGTATCTAATGACGCAGGTTCTCAAACAATAACTAATGCTTACTATTCAGTAACCGTTATGTCAAATGATTTAACACCAACACCTCCAAAAATAGAAACAAACAAACAGGACATTATTAAGTTAAATGAATACGAAGAAGATATAAAAGACGAAGTTGAAAAAACTTTTGGAGATGTAGAGAAAAAATCTGAAATGTCTAAAGATGAACAAGAAGCACAGGAAATGGAAGAGGCGATAATAAGTGAAGAAGCAAATATTGTAGAGAATAGTGATACGATTGTTGGTACAGATTTATCTTCTAGTGAAGCAGATACAATGATTGAAACAAAATCAGCAGAAGAAAATACTTTAGTTGAAGTAGAAGAAGTTGATACTTCTTATTATGATGAGTGGGAAGATGATTTAAAAGATTGGGGTTATATAGATGAAGATAACCAGATTTCAGTATGGGATGCCGAAGGCGAAACTAAAATGGATTGGGATGACGCAAAGAAAATGTATGCAGAAATGGACCAAGCATACTTTGACGCTATTGGTTGTTCAGATTGTAGTTGGGATTCTATTGATTGGGATTCTATTGATTGGGACGAAGTAGATTGGGATGCTTATTATGATGAGTATAATGACACGCTAGAAAAATATGGATTAACTTCTTATGATGTAAAAGACGAAGATATAACTGGAGATGTTGAAGAAGAAGCAACAGAAGTAGAAGTAGTTGAAGGTTATACTTGGGAAGACTTTGCTTTAGATGATGACTACTATAATAATAACGAATACAAAAACGCAGGTGGTCCTCCAACATTAACTATACAAAACTATTGTGAATATAATAGTTATGATACCTCTTGGTGTACACAAGATTATGTTGATTGGTTAAACGACTGGTATGGAAATGATTGGACTTTAAAAGTAACCAATGATAGTTGGACTACAGAATCTAAAAGTATTTTTGGTAAACTATATGGTTGGTGTGGAAGTTATCCTAATTATAAAATGTGTGATAACCAACCTAAACCTTGGAAGATGAAAGACTTAAAGGCAAAGTATATAGCAGATTGGGAGTGGGTTGATTACTCAACATATTGGGACGCAGTATACGATTGGTGGTATACAGGTTATGATTATAATAATGAATCAGATGAACTTACTTTAGAAGAAGAATATGGTTTTGAAGATGACTATGATATAGACGCAGAATTAGTAATATTATTAGCAAGTTATGATGAAGCTGATTGTTTAAATTATGGATACTATTGGGACAATGCTAATGCTAGTTGTGGAACTGAATGGGTTGACAATACTGGAACAGATAGTGTAACAGCAAGTGGAGAAACTTTAAATTATTCTACAGGAGATGTAACTCAAACCTTAACTTCATCAAGCTTAGGTGTGTCAACAAGTACTACTTCAACAGGAAGAGTATCAACATTAAATAATGACTTTGACGCTTCAGTTGATACTTCCGTCAGTAACTATTCAATTATAAATAGATATAACGATAGTCACCGAGCATATATTAAAACTCAAACTGCTAAAGAAGCAGATATACAGATTTTACAAGATATGGAAGCTCAACACATTGATATAGGCAGTAGTTCTAGCCAAAATAATATTACTATCATACAAACGGATTAACTATGGATTTCGGAATGCTTAACTTTATTATTGTAGCTATTTTCTTAATAATAATATTAGTTAATTTTTATATTTGGATAAATAAACTTTAAAAGACATAACACCCAAAATAAACGGAGTAAAACAATCAATGACAAACGGTAATACTGGCAACGGCGATACAAGGAAAACTCTTACATCGCTGGGAAGAGAGATAGCTGATAACCGAACAAGTGTTGAAGTGCTTAGAGCTGAGTTAAAACAAACAGGTGAGGTACATAACAGACTTGATACAGCAATTGAGAAACTTACTGGTATCAGTTCCAGTATTAAATCTATGCTCGCTGTACACGAAGAAAAGCTATCACAAGCAGAAAAATTAGACGAAATAATATTTACAAAATTAAAAGATAGACAAATAGAGACCGAAACAAGATATGCTACTCTAAAAGAGAATATGGATATTAGTGAAAAGCGTATTATGAACGAAATTAAATCTATTAAAAATACACTTGGAGATAGAGTAAATTTATTAGAACGATGGAAGTGGGTAATACTAGGTGGGTCAATAGTTATAGGGTTTATTCTAGCAAGAAATTTTCCATTAGTTGTAGAGTTAATGAAAGTACAATAGGTGCTTGACAATTAGCACAAACTAGTGTAGTATGAATAATTGCTATGTCTAGTTATATTGATTTAAAATTTATCAGCGAAATTTCGGCAAGATTAGGCCAATTTAAAAAGAAAGGTGACTATCTATTCAACTTTAGGTGTCCACATTGTGGAGATAGCCAAAAGTCAAAATTAAAATCCAGAGGTTACTTTTATCGTAAGAAAAACGATATGTTTTTTAAATGCCACAATTGTGGTATCGGTCAAAATCTAGCAAACTTTCTAAAATTCGTAGACCAAAAAGTTTACGAAAAATACTTAATGGAAAGATATAAAACGGCGTCACCAGCGACACCAAAACCAGAGTTTAACTTTGATTTTAAACCTGATATAAAAGATGATTATATTAATGAACTGACAAGTATTGCTGAATTGGATACGCTACATCCAGCAAGAAAAGTTGTAGAAGAAAGACTTATACCAGAAAAGTATTATGACAAGTTATTTCTTTGCAATAAATTTTATGAGTGGGCACACAAAATAGCTCCTAAAAAATATAATAAACCTAAATATGACCATCCAAGACTTATTATTCCATTTTATGATGTTAGTGGTAAAGTATTTGCATATCAAGGTCGTGCCTTTGGCAAAGAAACACCAAAGTATGTTACCATTAAATTAGACGAGAGTAAACAAAAAGTTTTTGGACTTGAACGAGTAAACTTTGCAAGACATATATTTGTTGTTGAAGGTCCAATTGATAGTTTATTTTTAGATAATTGCTTGGCTGCTGGAGGTGCTGATTTGTCTTTAGATAGTAAAATTAATCCTGAACAAGTTACATATATATTTGACAACGAGCCAAGAAACAAAGAAATAATTAGTCGTATGGAAAATATTATTGAACAAAATTATAATATTTTTATATGGCCGAGTGATATTCAACTTAAAGATGTTAATGACTTAATTATGACAGGTGTAACTAAAGTACAACTTGATGAGATTATAAGTATCAACACATACTCTAAATTATCCGCTAAACAAGCTCTAACACATTATAAAAAAGTATAAACATATATAAAGAAGGTTAACAAATTATGGGTGAGAACGAGACTAAAAAAATATTTGTAATTAAACGAAATGGTCGTGGGAGAGAAGAATTACATATAGATAAAATCCACGATATGGTTGAATATGCTTGTGAAGATATAAAGGGTGTATCTTCATCACAAGTAGAAATGAATAGTGATTTACAATTTTATGATAACATACCTACGGACCAAATACAACAAATTTTAATAAAATCAGCTTCAGATTTAATCTCTTTAGAATATCCAAATTACCAATATGTTGCTGCTAGACTATTACTCTATAGTTTAAGAAAATCTATTAACAGAAGATTATGGGACCATCCACATTTATATCTACATACAAAGAAATGTGTTGACCTTGGTGTATATGATAAAGATATTTTAAAGTGGTATGATGAGTCTGACTTTGACCGTATGAATTCAATGTTAGCACACGATAGAGATTATGATTTTACTTATGCTGGTTTAAGACAAGTTATGGATAAGTATTTGGTACAAGATAGAAGTAATGGAGAAATTTATGAAACTCCACAACAAATGTATATGATGATTGCCGCTACTATCTTTGCTCAATATCCAAAAAATAGAAGATTAACATACATAAGAAAATATTATAACGCAATATCAAAATTTCAAATTAATATTCCTACTCCTGTTATGGCAGGTGTTAGAACTCCAATTAAACAATATGCAAGTTGTGTACTTGTAGATGTTGATGATACTTTACAAAGTATCTTTTCTTCTGATATGGCAGTTGGTTTTTATACAGCACAAAGAGCAGGTATTGGTTTAAATATGGGTCGTATAAGAGGTATCAATTCTAAAATTAGAGGTGGTGAAGTACAACATACTGGTGTTGTTCCATTCTTAAAGAAATTTGAAGCAACCGTTAAGAGTTGTACACAAAATGGTGTACGAGGTGGTTGTGCTACGGTACACTTTCCTATTTGGCATAAAGAGATAGAAGATATACTTGTACTCAAAAACAATAAAGGTAGTGAAGATAATAGAGTTAGAAAATTAGATTATTCAATTCAGTTATCAAAACTATTTTATGAAAGATTTATTAATGACGAAGATATAACTTTGTTTAGTCCACACGAAGTACCTGGTTTGTATGACGCTTTTGGTACAGATACTTTTGATGAAATGTATTTAAAATATGAAAAAGATAATTCAGTATACAGAAAGAAAGTATCAGCACAAAGATTGTTTATGGACTTATTAAAAGAAAGAGCAGAAACAGGTCGTATATACATTATGAATATAGACCACGCTAATTCTCATTCCTCATTTAAAGACAAAGTATCAATGTCTAATCTATGCCAAGAAATTACTTTACCAACAACTCCAATATCACATATAGATGGTGAAGGAGAAATTGCATTATGTATTTTAAGTGCAATTAATGTTGGTCTTTTAAAATCGTTAGATGAGTTAGAAGACTTATGCGATTTATCAGTAAGAGCATTAGACGAAATTATAGACCATCAAAAATATCCAGTTAAGGCAGCAGAAATTTCTACAAAAAGAAGAAGAAGTTTAGGAATTGGATATATTGGTCTAGCACATTTTCTAGCTAAGAAAGGTTATACATATGACCAAAAGATGGCGTGGAAAGAAGTAGACAAACTTACAGAAGCATTCCAATATTACCTGTTAGTTGCAAGTAATGAACTTGCAAAAGAAAAAACAAAATGTGCAGGTTTTGATAGGACAAAGTATTCAGATGGCGTCTTACCGATAGACACTTACAAAAAAGAAGTTGACGAGATTGTAAATCGTAAACTCAGCTTTGATTGGGAAGAACTACGGAAAGACATAAAAAAATATGGGCTACGACATAGCACTCTCTCGGCTCAAATGCCTTCTGAAAGCTCTAGTGTGGTTTCAAATGCTACAAACGGCATTGAACCACCTAGAGACTTTTTAAGTATTAAGAAAAGTAAGAAAGGTACTTTAAAACAAGTAGTACCTGATTATGCAAGATTAAAGAATAACTATACATTGTTATGGGATATGAAATCAAATGAAGGATATATTAATGTAGTGTCAGTAATGCAGAAGTATTTTGACCAAGCAATATCTGGTAATTGGTCTTTCAATCCCGAAAATTATAAAGATAATCAAGTGCCAGTATCCGTAATGGCAAATGATTTATTAACTACATATAAGTATGGTTGGAAGACTTCTTATTATCAGAATACATATGATGGTAAGAAAGAAGAATATGAACCTTTACATCCAATGACTTATGATGAAGAATCGTTAGGTTCAGTATATTTACAACCACAACAACCAGACATATTACAAGATACGACAGAAAAAGAAGTTCCTAAAGATGTGGATGAAGTAAAAGACGAAGAGGATTGTGAAGCTTGTAATATATAGAAAGAGTGCTTATGAATTTTTGTGCAAATGTACCACATATTCGTTGTTTTGTTAAGAAAGAATATGTACACGATTTAGAAAGAGGACATGGAGAATTAATAGAAGCTGTATTAATAGCAGTTAAATCAATGAGAGGCAAAGCATTGATGTTTGAAGCGTACTTACCAGAGTACGGTGCTTGTTTTGATAAATTTCCAATAAGTGCTTTTGTATGGAGAAAGAATATAGTAGAAAGTGAACAATTAAAACTTCATCAATTAGAACTTTGGGATGCTTTTAGTTACCATATTCAAGTATGGGAGAAAACTTTATTAAAGAATTGTAATGTTAAAATATGGATTAGAGATAAAGGTTTGGTTTCAGGTGAATATCTATTTACTATTGATTCAGTCCACTCGGATCCCAATACAATAAATACAGGTGTTTCAGAAGTACCAACTGAACACAAACAATTCAATTTTGGTAAATTACATAATGGACAATACTTTGCTCAACCAAATAACAGAATGCTTTGGTACGAACAATCTCTTACACCAAAAGAGTTAAAGAAACCAGACTTTCAAGTTAGTAGTAGATACTATTTTTCAGAACAAGAAGAAAAGTGGAGATATGGTGATAATGATGATTATTTTTATAAAGGAGAAGGAGATGAAGAATAATGACAGATAAAATAAGTGCATTAGTAGACCAACTAGGTCAATTGACTATGCAACAAGCAGCAGATATGGGTAAGATGATGGAAGAAAAGTGGGGTATTAATATTAATAATATACAAACAGCTCCAGAACTACAAGGTGTTCCACCAGTAGATGAATCTACAACAGCAACGGTTATATTAAAAGGTTTTGCACCAGGTAAGAAAATTCCTATAATTAAAGCAGTTAGACCTATGTTAGATTTAGGATTACTAGAAGCTAAAACCTTTGTTGAGGATTTACCTAAAGTAGTTAAATCAGATATAGAAAAAGACGAAGCAGAAAAACTTAAAAAGATTTTAGAAGAAGCTGGAGGCGAAGTTGAGGTTAAATAATGTCTAGTACCGTATTCAATAAACAAAAAGGTTTAGATTATACTAAGCAACCTATGTTCTTTGGTGAGGATTTACAGGTACAAAGATATGATAATATGAAGTATCCTATCTTTGATAAACTCACACAACAACAATTAGGTTTCTTTTGGAGACCAGAAGAAGTATCTTTACAAAAAGACAGGTCAGATTGGTCATTATTAAGACCAGAACAGAAATTCATATTTACTAGTAATTTAAAATATCAAACAATGTTAGATAGTGTACAAGGTAGAGGACCAGCATTAGCATTTTTACCTTTTGTTTCAATACCAGAATTAGAAAGTTGTATAATTGCTTGGGATTTCTTTGAAACAATCCATAGTAGAAGTTATACATACATTATTAAAAATTTATATCCTAACCCTAGCGAAGTTTTTGATACAATAATAGAAGACGAAAAGATAGAACGAAGGAGCCAATCTGTTACTCAACATTATGATGAGTTAATACAGGTAGGTAACCAGTATTCATTAGATAAATCTAAAGTTGATGAATATGATTTAAAAGAAAAACTTTGGCGAACATTAGTAACGGTAAACATATTAGAAGGTTTAAGATTCTATGTTTCTTTTGCTTGTAGTTTTGCTTTTGGTGAACTTAAATTAATGGAAGGAAGTGCGAAAATCATTTCCTTAATTGCAAGGGATGAAAGTCAACATTTATCAATATCACAAAGAATAATTAATAACTATCGTGGTCCTGAAAATGATAAAGTTATGAATAGAGTTATTAAGAGCAATGAGAAATATGTGGAAAAACTATATGATGAAGCAGTTGGGGAAGAGAAGCGTTGGGCAACATATCTCTTTTCTCAAGGTTCTATGGTAGGTTTATCTGAAAAACTTTTACATAATTATGTTGAATGGATAGCAAACAAAAGAATAAAAGCGATTGGTTGTAAACCTAGATATAATCAATCATCAACAAATCCTTTACCTTGGACAGAACATTGGTTAAATAGTCGGGCAATGCAAAACGCACCACAGGAGACAGAAATTGAAAGTTATGTTATCGGTGGTATCAAGCAAGATGTAGAAAAAGACCAATTCAAAAAATTCAAACTTTAAGCTGAAATGGCACACAAAAGAAAGACAGAATGCTCTCATTGTGATGAGAGTTGTACAATACTTTGGGAACAAGAAGATTTTGAACCAATCTCTTGTCCTTTCTGTGGTGGTGCATTAGAGAAAAATGATGAAAATGACCTTGAAGAGGAAATAATTGATGAAGACAATAATTGGAATTGATTATTCTTTAACCTGTCCTTGTTGTTGTTTAGTAGAAGGTGGTTTCAATGGAGGTAATGCTGGATTAGATAACTGCCAATTTTTCTATCTAACAAATGTTAAGAAATATCAAGGAACATTTTTAAAAGGTCAGATAACTGGTAATCCATTTGATGATTGGACTACACAACAAGAGAGACACGATAAAATATCCGAATGGGTATTTGATAAAGTAATCAAACATACCATAAACCCTATAGTCTATATTGAAAATTATTCCTTTGGAAGTAAAGGAAGGGTATTCAATCTAGCAGAAAACACAGGATTACTCAAACATAAACTCTATAAAAAGGGTATCAATTTTACGACATTAGTTCCATCTGTAATTAAGAAATTTGCAACAGGCAAAGGTAACGCAGATAAAGAAAAGATGTATGACAAGTTTTACGAGGAAACTGGAGTTAATATGATGGAAGTCTGTGACCAGACTACTTTGAATAATCCAGTTACAGATATAGTTGATAGTTTTTACATTGCTAAATCAGGCTTTTCCACAATATAGTACACAAATCCCCCTAAAATTCCCCAAAAACCCAGTAAAATCAACGAAAATAGTGCTTGACAAAGCACCAAAAGTATGGTATTATATAGCTATGATACAAAATAATCAAGTAACAAATACACTAAAATGGTTAGGAACCCTAGTATTAATAGTAGGAGTTGGGATAAATTCTCTTGGATTTTACCCTTTAGGTCCTATTGTGATGATGTTAGGAGGCGTAATATGGGTTGTAGTTGGGTATATGTGGCAAGAAAACTCAATTATCCTTACAAATCTGATAATTACCCTGGTTTCAATCGTTGGAATGTGCGTAAAATATGGGTTTTTTAACTAAAAAAGTGAGCATTTTGCTCATTTTTTGCTTGACAATGGTTGCAAAAACTGATAGGATATGAGTATGATTAACACTAAAAAGATTAATAAAAAGGAGAAAACACTATGACAAATCTAACAGATGTTTATTTTAACAAAGATGATATAGGAAAAAACCTATATAGAAAAAAAACTTACTATACACTTTGCATTGAGCAAGATGTATTGGCAAAAAACCAAGATGAAGCTGATGATAAACTTTCAGATAATGGTATTGACCATGCAAAAATTAGTAAAGACCTTACTGAAACAAATGATGGAGTTGAAACTTATATGGTAGACGCTAATTATACAGAATCAGATACAACGAAGTTTCTTGGAAAAGTAAAATATGATGATGATACTATCTCTCAAAGTTTAGAAGACGCAGTTGAGAACGAAGATGTACATATTGATACTTACGCTGATGAAGATGAACCTTTACAACAAACAGAAGCTGAAAAGGATTGTGCTATTATTCAAAAATCAATAGACGATTTAAATGAAGTTGAGGCAAAAGCTGACGCTGATGTTGATGTTTCATTAAATCTTGCAAATGAAAGTAAATTAGGTAAATAATGACAAAACACGATTTCACTTTAAATTTAGTTTATAAAATAGAGTATTGGGATGATGAAGACCACGAAGCTTTTTTCACTTACCATACTATATTCAGAAATGTACCTTTATCTCAATTAAATAAATTGAACAATAAAGATTTACAGGCAAAAATCAAAAAGTATTGTGATAAGAATTTTAAAGAAACTGCTGAAAACGCTACAGGTCTTACGGAAGTTGAAGTGATAAACGCAGATGAGTATTACAAAACTTATAGTGAAGTATTTGGCGAAGTCGCAAATGGTGATAACGCCTTATTTAACGATTATGGTCAGTTATGGAATGGTAGACAATTTTTCAAATATGATTATAATCCAGAACTAACAGAAAGTTATACTTACAAGAACTTAAACAAAAAAATGAGAAATCTTAACTAGGAGGATACTATGGGACAAGTAAAACAAATGACAATGGACAACGCTGAAACAGCAGTTGACAAAATAATTTTTAAAATGACAGATGGTGCAATTGATTGGGATACTGCTAAAGCAAATATTCTAAAAGTTGCAAATATTAATATGATTGGAATTGACGAAGATAATGTTGATGAAGTAATGAGTGAGGAACTTAAATAATGAAAAAATTTAAAGAAATAATGACAACAATATTTGCTGTATTAGGAATATTGTTATTAATTGGTGCTACTGGTGCAGTAGAAACAGACCAATGGTTACTTGCAGTTACATATTTTATTATGGGTGTGGGTTCAATGTTTATTAGTATAATTACCCAAGGTTCAGAAAACGATAAAGAAGAATATGAACCTATACATCCATCGTTATATGATGTAAATGATGAAGATAAAGATTAAATGAACATAAAAGAAATAGATAAAAAAATGAACGATATTGAAAACTATTATAACCAATTTAATATGTGTTCTTATGAATACCCTACCGAAGATAAAAGAAAATTAAGTAGATTATATAATTTGAAACTAAAACTAACAAAAAAGGAAAAAAGTGAAAAAGAAAACTAAAAAATTGATATTAGAATTATTAGATTTTTGGCCAATGACAATAGTTGTTCCAACAATGCTAATTTTAATATTATTAGGAGCAGCAGGAGTATTTTAATATGAATAATGGATATTATGCAGTTGTATTAAATAAGGAATCCTGTGATACTATAAAGCAAAATGCAACAATGGATGTTGTAGTTAGTAACCATATTACACTTGCATATAAACCAAACAATAAGACTTTTACAAAGTTGAATAAATTGATTAATAAAAAAGTTGATGTTTATATTAAAGAAAAAAGAGCAAATAAGAACATAGAGGCATTTTGGTTAAATGGTATGTACTTAGCAGAAACATATAAAAAATTAAAAAGATTTGATAAAGGACCAGCACATATTACAATATCACATAAGAAGGGTTTTAAATCAGGTGACGCAAATACAATGTTTAAAAAACCAACTTATAAAGAAGATTTACAAACTGAAATGGATTATTTACAAGGTAAAGTTAAATGGATTCCATTTAAGGAGAAAAAATAATGAAAGATTATTATACAGAACATCAGGACAGACAAAATAAAAGAAATAAATTAGAAAGATTTTTAGATAGACATAACCATACAATGGAATTAATTAGAACTATACTTCCAATTATTTTGTTAGTTATGCAAACAATAATTATAATAAAAATATTTTAACAATGAGAGGTAAAATGATAAACGAAGAACTTATATTAATAGACAAGTTGAATATGGCAATAGATAAGATAGATGATGGTAAAATTGAAGACGCCAAAGACGATTTGATAACTTTAAGAGACGAAAAACAAGAAGTAGTTGATGAGTTTGAAAAAGGGGTTAGACATCAACTTCAATATCCAATGGGTAAAATGCCTGTTGGTGAATTAGCTAACGACCCAATTAAATAAGGAGGACACAATGCAAACTGATTTATTAGGACTAATAATGCTTATATTTTTAGGAGCTAGTTTTCTATATATGTTGAATACATCTATGGAGTGTAGAGACATTATTAAGAAAATGAAAGCTAGACTTAAAAAAGCTATAAAGAATAATGACTAAAAACAACGAAATTCCTATGATGTATGTATCAAGGGAGTGTGGAAAAAGCCCTCTCCGCCGTTCTAACGAAGGCGTAGTTGTCAAAAAAGTGAGTAGTTATGCGAATATAAAGACTATTGACAATACAAGGGTTTTAGAGTATACTATTAATAATTAATGAAAGGTGGGATATAAATGTCTTTTACATATACAAAAGAAATGATGTTTGCTGAATTTAAGACAGCAACAATCAAAGATAAGAAGGGCAAGAAAGAGAAGTTTGATAATCGTATAAATTTTATCAATGAAATGAAATTGTTAAAGAAGGAATCTCCTTCGGCAATGAGGTCAATTAATATCAAAGCCAAACAATTTGATAATCTTCTATTTGCTTGGAAAGCTCCAAATCCTAGAGACCATTTTTACCAAAAAGTATTCGGTAGAACTTATGCAGAACAAATAGAACACGAAATTAAAAGAGACGGTGATGAGAAAAAAGAGAAGAGTTTAACTTAATGAATTCAATAACAATTGGATAGAAAGAGACATATGAATAAGTTGAAAACAATAGTATTTGCGTCTGTTCTTTTAATAGGAACAAATGCAAACGCAACAAGTCCTGCTGAAGTTAAAGAGGAGTTAATCAAACAGAAAGATATGCTGGTTCAGCATATTTCTGTAAAAGTTGATGAAACAAAAGAATATCAAATTAAAGCTTGGGCAGATGGTAAAGAACAATTGAAGAACAATTGGATTATGATTAAATCGTGGTTCATTGTTAAGCCAAAGGATACAGAATAATGGACTTCCAATTAACAAGTTCCAATGATGGAACTTTTTTAATCAGACCTGTTACCGCTAGGGCACAGGTTTGGTGGTCCGACAACAAGATGAGAGATAGATTTGTTGTTGATAATACGCATAATGAATTTTGCGTTATATTAAGTGAAAACCAAAAGAAAGTTTGTAATGAAATTAGACAAAATAATTTTGATTTTACTAATTAGTTTTTTAACTGCTTGTAGTAGTACAAATAAAGCAGTTAATATTAATGTGAGTGAAGACCATACAAAAGAATATAAGTTTACAAGGTCTCATTTAGGTGTTGTACTTGGTGGTGCTACTGGTGTAGGTGCTTGTGTTGAAATGATTGGCACAGACCCTTATGTTGCGGCCACTTGTGCAGTAATTGGTGCTTTTATTGGTGCCGAGATAATGCACAATAGTGATTATGATTTACACCAAGCAGTATTTGTTGACCATTTAAATAATGGTCCTAGTAGTGCAAGTTATACTAATTGGTATAGTACAAAATCTGGAAATAATGGAACGATTAAAATTAATAGAAGTTATGTACAAGGTCCATTAATTTGTAAAGAATATGAAAGTAATTGGAATATAAAATCAAATTGGCCAGTTGTTGGTATTGGGAATCAATATATTGATACTAGATTTGGAACGGTATGTCAAATGCCAGATGGTCGTTGGGTGGAGAAAAGATGAAACAGATTTGGTTTCTTATAATTTTTGTAATGTTATTAACATTATTAGCCGTAACTGCTAGTTTAGCTAATACTGAAAGCTCCTTTGTTATGAATAAAGTTGAACCAGAAGATGGCGAAGTAATGTTAATAAAATCGGCACCTGTTGATGATATTTTTGTAAATGATATAAATGAAAAGGTGCAGAAGAAATTAAAACTAATATCAGAAAATGAGAAAAAAGGAATTTTAAAATCGCAGATATTAGAACGATTTGAAAGAGACGGACAATGGTGTTTCATTAAAATTATTATCAGACAAACTCCAGAAGGAGATATAGTTAAGGAAGAGATTATGGAGTGTGCCGATACGGAACATGGAAGAACTGATAAAGAAAGAATTGCTGAATTGGAGAAACTAATTGAATTAGAAAAGGCAAAGAAACCTGGTTATTGGGAATTATTTGCTGCTTTTTACTATAAAGATTTAAATGCTCCAGAATATTGTAGGTTGTATTCTCAACCTTCACACGCTTTCAAATCCTTCGGAAGAGCGTGTTTAACGATTGAAGGAAATTGGGAGAAAAGATGATGATAAAAAATGTCATAATTCTTGGACTCCTTGCTATGATTGTTGCTGGTATGTCTTTTGGAGAGGCTGCTGTCTATATAGAAAATAGTCAGGTTATTGACAAGATTAGCGAATTATTATATAATGTAATAAGGAGTGTGAAAGAAAATGTATAAAAGCATAGTAAACATAGTAGGTGTGATTCTAGTTGGATTATTACTTACAAATTGCTCTTCAAGTACTTACAAAATTAAGCAGGAGAGTAATAAGATAGTTACCAAAGTGCCTATATGGTATATGGGTAATTTTGATGTTAAGAAACATTGTGATATATCAATGTGGGCGAATAAGCCAATCATCAAAAACGAAGATGACGACAAAGTTTGTATCTTCGGAGTTGGTACTAGTGTATCTCCAAGTTTAGAACTTGCAATAGAGAAAGCAAAACTGATTGCAAAGGCTGAAATGGCGGATATAATTGCAGGTGAAATGAATAAGAAATCTAAAATATTTGTTACCGAAATCGGAAAAACAAATGTTAAAACGGTAGTTACAGAAGTTGAAACTGCTTTAGTTAATATTATAGCAAATACACCTGTTAGAGGATATGAAATCTTTGCTCAGGAAGTAACCAGAACGAAGAACGGTTATTATAGAGCTTGGATAGGTTTGAGATTACCTCTAGGAGAGTTTAATAAGATGTACGATTACACAATCGCAGAAGTGATTGACGCACATAATCTTAAACTTAAAGCTGCTGAAGCATTTAAAAGTGTAGAAGATTCAGCTAATGCAAAAAAGATAAAGTATGAGCAATAACATAATCGTGTATTCAAAAACGAATTGTGGGTATTGTGTTAAGGCGAAGGCCTTGTTAAAAGGCCTCGGTCTTACCTTTGTTGAGAAGAAGGCGGAAGAATTTGAGTCAGTAGACGCAATGATTAAAGATATTGGTAAGAAAGTTAGGTCTATGCCTCAAATAAAAATAGATGAAGAATTAGTTGGTGGTTATAATCAGTTAATAGAATATTATAACAAACAAGGATTAGTAGATTTTAAAGGTAAAATTAAAAAGAAATAATGTCAGAAGTAAAAGATTTAGATACATTTAAGTATGATGGTTTTTTGAATGGTTTATTAGATGTTGATATTACAGCGTTTGATGAAGTAAAATGGCCGCCGTTAGATAAAGAATTTTTATCTACTAAAGCGTTGAAAGAAATAGAAAAGATAAAATCTCAATTAGAACCAATCTTTAAGACAAAATATAAAAATATTCAACACAATCTTACTGGAATTTATAAAGGTCCTGCAGAAAAAGTACGAGGTAATGTTATAGTATACCTTGATAAATCACACCATACGACAGATAACTATGTTGAAATAACAGCATTAGATAGATGTAGAGTATTTCCTGACCAAGGAGAATATCTATGGTTTAATGATAGTATTAAATTTGTAAAACGCTTTAATAGTGATAAGGTAAATAATATCAGGTTTATATATTTTGATTACAAATTAGATGGTGAACTATTTAAAGATTTTTTAGAAAAAGCTGAAGAAGAGAAACAAGAATTGGAAGAATCTATGAAAGAATCTTTTAGACAGCGTGATGAAAGAAAGAAAACTGAATCAGAAAGATTACAAGACGAGTTGGAACCATTATAATGTCAGATGATAAAGATAAAGATAAGCCAAGTAAAGCTTTTAAAAATGTAGTTTTATTTCCAGAAAATAGAATTAAAAGACCAGTTAGACCAGTATCCCCAGCAGCCACAAAGAAAATGAGAGACTACCAGGCTGCTAAATTTGTAGAGACAGCAACGGATGAGATAGGGTTAGATTTAGTTAGAAGGTTTGTATTAATGGGATTAGATACAAAGCAAGATGTATTTACAAAAGATTTAGCAATGGCTATGGACGCAATTAGAGGTCTTTTATATAGACAATTTAAAATGGTACACCCTATACAGAAAGTTACTGATGGTGCTGTTAAATTAAGAATGAATAAAGCAGGCGTAGTAACTGCTAGAATTGAATATGGTAATATTAGTGATGAAACTTCTGCTCGTACCAAACCAATAACGAAGAATATATCAGACGATTTAAATAATCGTAATAGTGGATATTTTCAATTTACAGAAGATTTTGAATTTAAACCAGAGTTTGATTCAGACGGAAATCCACCATTTCCAGTTGGACCAGATGATGAAGGTCCTGATAAGGACAAATAGAATTTTAATTATGGGAAACCACTTTAGTGCGATTGACCATAATAAAGTAGTTGTAGAACTTAAAACTTAATTTAAAGGAGGTTAAACACTAATGTTTAATTTTTTATTTAATAAAAAAGGAGACGATATAATGGCAAGACCAAAAATATCTAAAACGCAGAAGGTATTAAATCTTTTGTTAAAAGGCGAAAATGTTACTTGGAAGACTTTAAGAAACAGATTTGACTTACTATCACCAAGAGCAATGGTTGATAAATTGAGAGAAAAAGGACATATGATATATGTTAACAGGTCTGTTAACGGAACTTCATATAGAATTGGAACTCCTACCAAAGCGATTATCGCTGCTGGTATAAAAAAACTTTATGGAACAGAATACTCTTACGCAAATAGAGCCTAGTTCCTAAAGGTGAGGAAGGCAGAATTACCTGCTTTAGGAGGCGACCAAAGCTAGCGTGGAGGTCGCCTCACTTTCTCAAATGGAAAAACAATGAGTTATAGTGAAACAAAGCAAGTTAAAGTAGAACAAATATTACCTAAAGATTATGCTGAAAGTTTAGCAAAACATTTAGTTGAAAAAAAATATTTTTTAAAACGAGTAGATGTAAAGAAAGTAGAAAAGGCAGTTGTTGAGTTTGATAACTTTAATGAAATTTGGCACGCTAGGACTAGATAAGGAAATTTATGACTAAAGATGATGAAGAAAATACTTTATTTCCAGAAAATGGAAATGGTAGTAGAAGTACAGACGAACAAGATAAGACATATGAGAACGAACACGAAAGAGATTACTCACCGATGGTACATCTTTCAATTAGAGAGTATGATAAGTTAAAAGAAAAGACAAAGTTTATTACAGACCCTACCTTGATTGGCTATATAGACAAGATAGAGTTTTTTGTAAAAGAAATAAGAAAACACATAGTTAGAACGGATATAAAATGAGTCTAGCAACATTTGGACAATTGTTTTCAACCGCTAAATCTAAAAGAAAATTAAAGATTAATGTTTCAGACGGTAAAGAGTTTAAAGTAGAGAAAGAAGGATTATCTTTTAAGAAGATTTTTAAATCAGCTCAAAATACAGCACCTAAAGGTACTAAAGAATTGAAGGTTGAATATACAAATAGAAAAGGTACTATCATAGACCGTTGGGTTAAAGTTCCTATGGGTCGTAGTAAGAAGAATAGATAATGACAGATAAAGTAATAAACGAAGATACACTTAAATATGGTCCTTTAGTAGGTCGCCCTTGTATTTTACCGGTAACGGATTGCAAAGTTTGTTTTACTAATAAACAAGGAAAAGAATATGAGGTTGAATTAACTCGTTTAATACAAGTATTTAATAATAATATATGGAACAATAGTAAAAGTGTTAAATGAGTGATGGAAAAATAGAAAAGTTTTATGATAAAGCATTTAAATTAGCTTGTGAAGTAGAACCTGAATTGGTTGCAGGTGTTT
>Ga0257107_1000046_pt1 | contig 42658 bp, 35 predicted proteins | sample LP_taG_2_FD_190178 | JGI IMG/M metagenome (GOLD analysis project Ga0257107, IMG submission 190178) | Marine microbial communities from Northeast Subartic Pacific Ocean, Canada - LP_J_2011_P26_500m | ecosystem: Environmental > Aquatic > Marine > Oceanic | place: Canada: Northeast Subartic Pacific...
TTTGCCGCTTTTTACGGGATGATACACGCTGCTCTTTTGAGATAATGATGGATTTAACTGCAGTGGATCGTCTTGAAATGAATGAGACACCACGATTCGAAATGGTTTATCATTTTAAGTCGTTGACCCATGCCCGGCGTTTGAGGCTGAAGGTTCGTTTAGCTGAAGATGATTGTAAGATTGCATCAATTCATCATTTGTGGAAAGCAGTAGACTGGTATGAGCGTGAATGTTTTGATATGTTCGGAATTGTTTTTGAAGGACATCCGGACTTGAGACGGATTTTGATGTACGATGAATTTGAAGGACATCCGCTCCGTAAAGACTATCCAATTGATAAACAGCAGCCTTTAATGGAACTAAAAGAAGTTGAGGAACGACACGTATACGGGAGGCACGCATGACAGATATGACCGTACTTCAGTCCCGTTCTGAGGATGCTTCAACCGGAGAAGACTTTTCCGCCTCAGTTATGAGCATTGAGATTGGCCCCGCTCACCCGGCCATGCACGGAATTGTGCGCTTCACCACACATCTGGATGGAGAATTGATAGTCGGAATGGATCCGGAAATCGGCTATCTGCATCGTGGTTTTGAAAAGGAATCAGAAAATTCAAAATGGATTCAGGTCATCCCGTATACTGACCGGCTGAATTACGTATCTCCTCTGCTGAATAATATCGGTTATTCAATGGCAGTGGAAAAACTATATGGAATTCAAGCTCCCCCACGTGCCGAATTCACCCGGGTTATTATGGGTGAAATATCACGGATCACAGACCATCTGACTTGTCTGGGAGCAGTAGCCATGGAGATTGGTGCATTTACATTTTTTCTCTGGTTTATCAAGGCTCGTGAATACCTTTGGGAACTAGTTGAGGAAATGACTGGCGCAAGACTGACGACAAACTGGACCCGTTTTGGTGGGAATCATTCCGATCTTCCAGATGGTTTTTTGAGTGATCTGGCAGATCGTTTAGCCAAATTGAAAGAAGTCTTGACGGAATGTGACAAACTTCTCACTCGCAATAAAATTTTCATTGACCGGGTAAAAGATGTTGGAGCTATCTCTAAAGAAGATGCTCTTTCTTTTGGTTTTACCGGGCCCCTGCTGAGGGCCTGTGGAATACCTTATGATGTCCGGAGGGCGGATTCGTATTCTGTTTATGATGAACTTGATTTTGAAATTCCGGTAGGAAGCACAGGTGATTGTTTTGATCGCTTTTTGGTACGGATGGAAGAAATCAGACAAAGCATCAGCATAATTGAACAGGCTGCAGACAAAATGCCGGAAGGGCCGTTTATGACAGACGAACGAATGATGCATTTTCCGGATAAGAAAGATGTTTATGGAAATATCGAAGGACTGATTGATCATTTCAAATTGGTCATGGAAGGACATCAGCCGCCTGCCGGTGAGATATACATGCCGGTTGAGGGTGGAAACGGAGAAATGGGATTTTATCTCGTTTCAGATGGTAGTGGTGATCCAGTGAGGGTACGAATGCGCCCGCCTTGTTTTAATTTTGTTGCAGCCATGCCGGCCATGACAGTTGGCCATTATGTCGCAGACATCGTACCGATTTTTGGTTCTGTTAACATGATTGGCGGAGAGTTGGACCGCTAGGTCCTGCTTATTGAAAATAGTTAAGAAAAACGAAAATGGAGATTTTACTTGAAATAATTATGATTCCGGCAGTTCTGGCCATAATTAAAATTGTGGTGATTGTTCTGTTGTTTGCCCTGCCGTTGGGTACTTTTTTGACTCTAATGGAACGTAAATGGAGTGCCATGATTCAGGACCGCGTAGGACCAAACAGGGCTAACATTGGAAATTTTACCGGACATGGAATCATGCATCTTGCTGCAGATGGCCTCAAATCCATTTTCAAGGAAGATACGATGCCAAAAGGGGCTGACGGGTTTTTGTACCTGATTGCACCTTTTTTTGGTTTGATTGCAGCAGTCGCTACATTTGCCATCATTCCGCTTGCAGGACCCATTGGGGATTTTACTTTTCAAGTGACAGATATCGAACCCGGGCTGCTTTTTATTTTTGCCATCACCTCACTCAGTGTATACGGAGCAGTGCTCGCAGGAACAAGTTCAAACAGTAAGTTTGCACTACTTGGGGGTACTCGTGCCTCAGCTCAAATGATTTCTTATGAAGTTTTCATGGGTTTGGCATTGATGGGTATTTTCATGGTTTACGGAACTACCCGAGTAAGCGGAATTGTGGACGGACAAAATGAATACTGGTTTGGAAGCCTGATTCCCATGTGGGGTGTTTTTACGCAACCCCTTGGATTTGTTCTCTTTTTTACTGCACTTGTTGCAGAGACTAAACGAGCCCCGTTTGATGCACCGGAAGGCGAATCTGAGATCGTTGCCGGATACTTTCTCGAATATTCCGGAATGCGCTGGTCTGCTTTTATGCTTGCAGAATATGTGGCACTCGTTGGTGTAGCTTCCTTGATTACGACTCTATTTTTTGGTGGGTATCATATCCCCTGGCTACACCTTTGGGAAAGTGCTCCACAGTGGCTGGTGACTATACTGCAAATTATCAAGTTTTCGGTCTTCACTCTATTTTTCTGCTGGTTCCAAATACAGTTACGCTGGACAGTGCCGAAATTTCGCTTTGACCAAACGATGGCTCTCGGCTGGAAAAAACTTTTACCGCTTTCATTAATTAACCTGTTCGTAACTGCATTTGTGATTCTAGCTTTTGCGTGATAATTCCCGAAAAGCAAGGGTTTAGGAGTAATTAATGGATTTAACTTTCATGCGTCAGGGCTACCAGAATGAAGGACTTACCAAAGAGCAATTAAGTCCTGATCCGTTTTTGCAATTTGAAGCATGGTTTAAGGAAGCGAATGAAGCGGAACCAATACCGAATGCCATGAGTCTCGCAACAGTCAATCATTCCGGAGCACCGATGATGAGGACTGTTTTGCTTAAGCTGTTTGATGATAATGGTTTTGTATTTTTCACTAATTATAAAAGCAGAAAGGCCGAACAAATTTCAGAGAACCCAAATGTTGCGGTGCTTTTTAATTGGGTGGCTTTGGAACGTCAAGTGAGTATAAATGGAGTTGCAGAAAAAGTTGAGACGAGTGAGTCCCTTAAATATTTTATGGGGCGACCCCGCGGCAGCCAATTAGGAGCCTGGGTTTCAGATCAGCGTTCTGTGTTATCCTCAAGGAAAATTCTGGAAATGAAGCTTGATGAAATAAAGCGTAAATTTGCTGACGGGAAAATACCGCTGCCGGATTATTGGGGTGGATTCAGAATTAAACCGAAAAGATTTGAATTCTGGCAGGGCCAGCCTAACCGTCTTCATGATCGATTCTTATATTCAAAGATTGATGATGAATCATGGGAAATAGAGCGTTTGGCGCCGTAAAATTGCTTAAAAATGATACAGTCATAAACGATTATATAAAAGAGATAAATGAATTTTCAGGGGAAACATGGAACTAAAAGTTAAACAGGTTCAACGGGTGGACGGTGCAAAAGAAGCTTTGTATCTTCCAGCAATTTTTGGTGGACTGAGACTAACCGTAAGTCATTTCTGGCGCAACCTTTTTGGTGCAAAAGATGTGGTGACTATCAGCTATCCAGAAGAAAAACGCCATGTTTCCGAACGATGGCGCGGACGACATCGGTTGACTCGGCTTGATAACGGATTTCTCAGTTGTGTTGCCTGTTATATGTGTGAAACCGTTTGTCCCTCAGAATGCATTCACATTGAGGCTGGTGAGCATCCGGACCTTTCAGTTGAAAAATATCCTGTAGTATTTGACATAGACGAACTGCGCTGCGTTTTTTGCGGACTCTGTGTTGAAGCATGCCCAAAAGACGCCATTCGAATGGACACCGGAGTGATTTCAATGGCCTATACCTCTCGTCATACATTTGATTTTACACGTGATTTACTTAGAGACAGTTATGACCAAAAATCTCACTCCAATACTAAGTATGAGGATAATGACCTGCCCTCCCCCAAAGACCAGACAGAAGCTCTGCCCAATTCTCTGGGAGTACCGGCGACATAATATTTTTGCATGAGCACCTCCAACGAAGTTTTCACCCCCGAAGAACAAGTCCTCCTTTCTTCTTACGTCACCAATACAGACCGCTCTGTTTTTGTACTCACTAATCTTCCCGAGGTAATCAAAGGTGCGCTTTTTTCTCGCTACTCCCGTTCGACTCTTGGACTTCGCACATTATTACTCAGGGATTTTATTCAGAAAAAAGAATCCAGATTTTCTGACATGCAAACTGGTTCAAGCCAATCGGATTCTGCAAAAAAGACGGAACTGGCCATTGAATCTGCACAAAAATTTTATGACAGGATACTTGATGGCTATGGTGACGATTCTATTGGCGAACTTGGTGGAGCGCATCTGGCGTTGGAAAATATTTCCATTTTAGCTACCAAAACTGTGGAAGATGCACGAATCGGAGGCTCTCCATTAGAAAAATCGACACGCTACGTAACTTTTGCAGAAAAAATAACCGGATTGTCCGGAAATGAAGATTTCCGATTTTATCAAGAACCAACTTTGCTAAATTCTTCGCACCGTGAATTGTATTTGGAAACTTGCCGGAACCTGTTTGAAACCTATGTCCGCTTTACTGAACCACTGCGGACACACGTCCGGAAACAGTTGCCTCGTGATCCAGAGATTAGTCAAGCCGCATACGATCGTTCCGTCAGGGCACGTGGATTTGATATTATCCGTGGATTATTACCATCTGCTACTCTGACAAACATGGGTGTTTTTGGCAACGGGCGTTTTTTTGAAACCCTGATAATGAAATTAAGAACCGAGCCCTTCGGAGAACTGAACGAAATTGGTCAATTTGCCTTCGAAGAATTAGCAAAAGTAATTCCTTCTTTTGTACGGCGTGCAGAAGCTGGACATCGGCATTTTCAGGATTTCCGAGATTTCAGTCTGGCCCAGCAAAAACTCATTAGTAAATTTAACTCAAAGTATCTGGGGCAATTGAAAGCAGACTCTGCGGAAGCAGTTCGGCTGGTAGATTTTGATCCGGAAGCGGAAACCAAACTTCTGGCTGCCTTGCTTTACTCACACTCCGGATTGACTTTACAGCAAATACGTGAGCATGTCCGAGTTCTACCGGATTCAGAAAAAACCAGACTGATTGAAGAGACTGTTGCCTTGCGAAATCACCGACGGCATAAACCAGAACGTGGTTTGGAGATGCCTTTCTACACTTTCGATATTTTGGGGGATTACGGCATGTACCGCGATTTACAGAGGCACCGGATGCTCACCCAGGAACGTCAACCACTGACTACACGCTTTGGTTATGATACACCGTATGAAATTGAAGATGCAGGTTTAGGTGCAGAGTATCATGAAACCATGGCCCGTACTGCTGAAGCCTTTGAAACGATTGCTAAAGATTTTCCCTATGAAGCACAATATGTGGTGCCAATGAGCTACAATATTCGCTGGTATGTACATATTAATTTACGGGCCCTGATATGGCTGACTGAAATTCGCAGTACTCCACAAGGACACACCGGATATCGTCGTATTGCCCAGGAAATGTTCCGTAAAGTTGAAGCAGCACAACCTTTGCTGGCGAAATATATGAAATTTGTTGATTTGAACGAGTATTCTCTTGGCCGTCTGAGTGCTGAACAGCGTCAAGAGGACAAACAAGCTTAAATCAATCCCACTCTTAGCTAATATTTTGTGGTTTGCTCTTCTCGGTCTGGAAGTGTAAAGTACTAGACCATAAATGATTAACGGTCAAATAGAATTAACAGGAGATAAAAATGCCGGAAAATATACAGGTCATTAGCCATCCACTTGTTCAGCACAAACTTTCGCTGATGCGTAAAAAGAGCACCTCCACCCAGAGTTTTCGTACATTGATCCGAGAGGTAGGTACTTTGCTGGCTTACGAAGTGACCAAGGACTTGCCGCTCATTTATGAAGAAATCGAAACACCACTGATGAAAATGGATGCTCCTTTTCTGGAGGGGAAAAAGCTTTGTCTGGTTTCAATATTAAGAGCAGGTAATGGATTGTTGGATGGATTTATGGAACTTCTTCCCTCTGCGAGAGTTGGCCACATTGGGCTGTACCGTGATCCAGAAACACTGGTCGCAGTTGAATATTACATGAAACTTCCGGATTTAATCAATCAACGCCTGGTATTGGCGCTGGACCCAATGCTGGCCACCGGGCATTCTTCTGCTGCGGCAGTAACACGTTTAAAGGAAAATGGTGCAGAAAATATTCGCTTTGTCTGTCTGTTGGCAGCACCGGAAGGCATTGAATATTTTAATAAAGTACATCCGGATGTGCCTATTTTCGTTGCTGCAATTGACGAAAAATTGAACGACCATGCTTATATTTTGCCTGGCTTAGGAGATGCCGGAGATAGAATTTTTGGTACAAAATAAAAATGAAAGTTAGAGCCGGCAAAAAATTTCTGGTCAATGCGGATATCGATTCAGTTTGGACAGTCCTCACTAATCCCGAAAAAATAGTAGTTTGTGTTCCGGGCGCACAACTCACTGAGACCATTGATGAAGATCACTTCAAAGGCAAAGTAACTATTAAAATCGGTCCTGTGACAGCCAAATTTAATGGCGACGTTGAATTCAGTAAAAGGGACAGTTCAACTTACGAACTGTCAATGGAAGGAAAAGGAGCAGACATCAGCGGAAAAGGAGGAGCAACTATGAACATGGAACTCTCTCTAAACGCGCATGAAACATCCACAGAAGTTTCGTGCATTATGACTGTGTCCATCACGGGCCGGATCGCTCAGTTTGGTTCACGCATGATTGAAGCTGTAAATAACAAGCTCTTTGAACAATTCATCCAGAATTTTTCCAATTTGCTTACACAAGAAAATGAAGGAGGCAATGTGGATGAGGTTCCTTCAGAAGAAGAACCGGTCAAAGCAGCATCACTTGTTGGCTCAATTATTGTGTCTGAACTCAAAAGAAAGTTTGGCAAAAAAGCAGAATTGGAATGAAAACATTACGGTGCATTTTTAGTTTTTTTCTGCAATGATTTCCGCAATCATTCTGGCCGCCGGTGAATCCCGGAGAATGGGAGTGAAAAACAAGCTCCTCCTGCCAATCAGCGGGGAAGTGTTGATCAGTAACTTTGTGAAATCGGTCTGTGCCTCAAACGTAGCTGAAGTAGTGGTAGTGGTTGGTCACGAAGCAGAAAAAATCGAAGGCGTTTTACAGGGGCAACCGGTGCGGTTTGTAGAAAATCTGCGCTACATGGAAGGCATGACATCCTCTATTCAAACTGGAATACAGACTGCATCTGCGGAAAGTGAAGGCTTGATGATATGCCTTGCAGATCAACCGTTTATTGAAACTTCCGATTTTAATCGTTTAATTCATGAGTTTACTGATTTATTCGATTCTAAAAGTTCTTTGATTATTGTTCCAGTATTTAAAGGACAGCGCGGCAATCCGGTTTTGTTTTCCTGCCAATTCAGAGACATTATTTTACAACACACAGGTGAGGGCTGCAGGGACATTGTATTAAAACATCCGGAGTGTGTCCGGGAAGTCGAAATGGGAAATGATAACGTTTTGCAGGATGTAGATACTCCGGAAGATTATAAGATGTTTTGTACGGATTAAAATTACATTATTTAAGACCCAATAACAGAGGAAGCCATTGCAGAACAATAAGTTCTTGCTGAATCACTACCTATAATTTTACTAGAAACAAAGCGATAAAAAATGTTCAACGAATATTTTGAAAAATTAGCAGAATTTAATGCGGCGGAAGTTCCGTTTGCGGTGGCAACAGTAATCAAAATTACCGGATCGGTTTCCGCTAAACCCGGAGCGAAATCTATAATTGACAGCAAGGGACAAACCGTATTCGGCTGGGTCGGCGGTGGTTGCGCGGAGGAAGCAGTGCGGGAAGCCTCTCTGGAAAGTATGCGAGACGGCCAAACCCGGATTGTACCTCTCGATCTCGATGATGAAATTTTAGGCGTGGGGATGCCCTGCGGTGGCACGATGGAAGTTTATGTAGAACCGTATATGCCACGTCCTGAATTAATGATTGTAGGACACGGCCGCATCGCCGAGGTTTTGGCACAATTGGCTCACACTGTTCATTTCTCCATCACAGTCAACGATTCCGTAGCGACCCGTGAGACTTACCCGATGGCCGAGCGTTTGATCACTTCGGATTTGGATTTCAGTAAAATGGAAATTGGACCTCAGACTTATGTCGTGGTTGTTACTCAACATAAAGGCGACCAGCATTCGATCAAAAAGGCCTTGAAGGGGAATGGGCCGTACATCGGTTTGGTGGCCAGCACCAAGCGGGCAAAACTGGTCTTTAAGTATTTACGCGATGAAGGTGTTGCTCCTGAAGAATTAAAGCGGGTACATTCTCCAGCAGGTTTGGATTTTGCCGGAACGACTCCTGAAGAAATAGCTTTGAGCATTGTCGGTGAAATGGTGACCGTTCGTCGCGGCGGTTCCGGAAAATCAATGATGGAATTGAAATAAGTTTGTCCCTGTATCCTGATATTAGCCACAGACAAAACGGACAAAACAGATAATATTTCTGTGTTAATCCGTGCAAATCTGTGGTTGTTTTTTAGCGCAAAAAAATGCAACACCATCCGTTGGCATCAAAAGTACGAGATGATTTCCCAATTCTCAAACGTGAAATTAACGACTTCCCTCTGGCTTATCTGGACAATGCAGCTACTACTCAAAAGCCGCAATGCGTGATCGACTCACTGTTGGACTTTTATTCAACTCACAACAGTAACGTCAGCCGCGGCGTTTACACGCTTGCCGAAGAAGCAACGGAAATTTACGAAGAAGGCCGTGAAAACATTGCGAAATTTATTGGCGCAACGGATTCCGGAAATATAATTTTTACCAGCGGAACCACGGAGTCAATCAATCTTGCTGCTTCAGCTTGGGCACAACAGAATTTAAAAACGGGAGACCGGATCATCGTGACCGAAATGGAACACCATTCCAATCTGGTACCGTGGCAAATAGCCGCACAAGCATCCGGAGCAGAATTGGTGTACTGGCCAATCACTCCGGAAGCCGGAAGCATCGGTGTCGGTCTTTTGGAATTGGAAGAGTTGGAAGAATTGCTGACAGATTCTGTTAAACTGCTTGCAGTCACTGCAGTTTCCAATGTTTTAGGAACAGTTAATCCCATTGCGAAAATCGTAGAAATGGCACACGAACGCGGCATTCCGGTTTTGGTCGATGCAGCTCAGGCAGTGGCACGGATGCCGATTGACGTTACCGGTTGGGATTGCGATTTTCTCGCTTTTTCAGGACACAAAGTATACGGCCCCACAGGAATCGGGGTACTTTACGCAAAAAAAGAGAGACTTGACGAAATGCTTCCGTTTCAAGGCGGCGGCGGAATGATTCGCCAAGTCGGGCGGCAATCTTCCACATGGGCGGATTCTCCGCAAAAATTTGAGGCCGGAACCCCTCCCGTGGCCGAAGTTTCCGGATTGGCGGCAGCCTTGGATTATGTATCTGATGTCGGGATTTATGAAATTCAAAAGCATGAAAAAGAACTCACTTCCCATGCGTTGAACAGGTTCGCAGAGTTTTCAGATCTGGAACTTTATGGACCTCAGGATACCTGTGACCGAACTGGCGTGTTGAGTTTCAACCTCCGGAATGTGCATCCTCACGATGTCGCGCAAGTTCTGGACGAGAGTGGAATTGCAGTACGTGCCGGACACCACTGCACGCAAATTCTGCATGAGCGGCTCGGAGTCGCGGCAAGCGTTCGCATGAGTTTTGGGATATACAACGAAGTCTCAGAAATCGACCACTTGTTTAGCACACTTGATCGAGCTAGAGATATTTTTTTGGATTGATATGAGTACTAATTCTATTTACAGGGATCTGTTGCTGGATCATGCACGATACCCAAAAAATTCGGGATATTTGGAGCATCCGGATTTGAAGGCATCTGCTTTCAATCCGCTTTGTGGAGATGAGTTGGAACTGACTTTAGCGTTGTCTGGAGAAATCATTCATGACTGCAGGACACAAGTACGGGGCTGCACCATTTGTATTGCTTCGGCTTCAATGATGAGCGAGTTTATTTTGGAAAAAACTCTTTCAGAAGTACTGCAGATCAGTAAAGAGTTTAACAAAAGCCTCCGAAAAGATACTGAGGATATTCCTGATACTATAGAATCTCTGCGTCCGTTGATTGACTTGAAACCGCATCGGAGCCGCATCAAGTGCATGAGGCTGGCATGGGATGCGCTTGAAGATTGTGCTGCACAACACCACACTTGAGTTGCCGTAACGAATGTACGGGACTAATAACGGAAAGATTTATGTTTTCAAATGAAACAGAACAAATCCGGCAAATGCTGGAGAAACAAAATTACGTGGCTGATTCAGCAATCGTAATGTCAGTCTATTTGGCAAAAACTCTCCAAAAACCATTATTGGTTGAAGGTCCTGCAGGTGTAGGTAAAACGGAAATCGCAAAAGTAATGGCAAAAGCCCTGGATACAGATTTGATTCGGCTTCAATGTTATGAAGGACTTGACGCAAATATGGCGCTTTATGAATGGAACTATCAGCGTCAGTTGCTCCATATCAAACTTGAAGAGGGTAGTGACAAATCACTGGCTGAACGGGAGTCCACTATTTTCAGTGAAGATTTTTTACTTAAACGACCCTTATTGCAGGCGATTACGCATCACAAACCACCGGTTTTATTAATTGATGAACTGGACCGCTCAGACGAGGAATTTGAAAGTTTTTTGCTGGAAATATTATCTGAATGGCAAATTACTATTCCGGAAATCGGCAGCATACGTGCCAAGGAAAAACCTTATGTGATTTTGACCAGCAATCGAACCCGAGAATTATCGGATGCAGTTCGCCGACGCTGTTTTTATTTGTGGATGGATTATCCAGATTACGAAAAAGAACTGGCGATTGTACGGAGCAAAGTTCCTGGAATAGATCTGCGTCTCGCCAAACAAATATGCATTTTTATGGAATTGATTCGAGAGCAAAAGCTGGAAAAAGTGCCTGGAGTTGCAGAGACTTTGGATTGGGCCAGGTCACTAGTCATGCTGCATCAAGACCATCTGGATCCGGAAATGGTGAAAGCAACACTTGGTATAGTTTTCAAAGACCGCACGGATGTAGAACATATAAAGGATTCACTGGCTGATTTATTTGATAAGGTTGGTGTAAAAATTAAAGAAGTTCCTGTAAAATAAGTTATTGAATTTAATTTAAGTAATTCTTTTATTCTTTGATATTATTTTTTCTGAGAAACTCTATGCAAGGATTTAACAACAGAATATTTCTTCTTGCACTGGCAGCAATTGTGGGAACTGTAGCATTTTATATAAATTCCAAGAATGGAACAGTTACTTCCTCAACCGGAGAAAATGTTCCAAAAACGTCAACTTCAAATCAAGAGGTAATAGTGACAAATACAACTTCAACAGACACCATCACCACTGCAAGTGGATTGCAGTACCATGTAATTGTAGAAGGTTCCGGAACAGAAAGTCCTGGACCAGACAGTGTCGTTTCTGTGCATTATCGTGGAAAACTTACAGATGGATTTGAATTTGACAGTTCTTACAAACGAAACCAGCCTGCTACATTTCCTGTTAATGGAGTTATTCGCGGATGGACAGAAGCCCTGCAATTAATGAAGGTGGGAGATAAGTGGGAACTGACAATTCCACCGGATCTGGGTTACGGTAGTCAAGGTGCTGGCAGTACAATTCCTCCGGATGCTACACTTATATTTGAGGTTGAACTTCTTGAAATCCGTTAACAAGGCCCAGACCTCAAAACTGTAACATTATTCCTGTAATTCTTTAAGAGTATCAATGATTTCCTGAAAAAGACGGTGTACCATTTTCTCTGTCATTGGGCCATTATTTAGCGTTGTTAAGCGATTAAGCAACTCTTTTTCCCGCTGAGGGACGACCACTTTCGACTCTTCTTTTTGCTTTATTGCTCCAATTTTAACAACGCATTCTGCACGTTTGTTGAGCAACTTCAACAATTCTGCATCCAATTCGTCAATGCGTTTTCTTAATTTGTCCAAATTATCTCCATTATTTTATCTATGACTGACTACCGTAAAAAACTTAGTATTTATTGCATTTGATTCTATTTTCAAAAAAATGATCGTATGTATAAGTAACAAAAAGTTCAAAAAACGCAATAGTTACGATGAAACTATCCGTTATTTGATGAATAATCTTGTATTTTACTGATTAAAGCAATAAAATCTAGGGATTAACTTTTTTTAGGTACTGATATTTTCTAATAAATATTATTTATATGCGGGCCAAACTGATTGCGGCAAACTGGAAAATGAACGGCTCGTTTGCATTGATTGACTCGATGCAGAAAGTGCTCAGTCCATTGTTAGAAGAGACAACTTGTGAAATAGTGATTTGTCCTCCAGATGTTCTGCTTTATTCAATGAAAAATGCTGTTAAAGGAACTCGAATTTCAGTTGGTGCGCAAAATGTCCACTCGGAAACTACAGGGGCCTTTACAGGTGAAACATCCGCACCGTTATTACAGGAATGCGGAGTTCAGTGGTGTATAGTTGGACATTCCGAACGCAGGATTTTATTTGGTGAATCAGACGAATTCATCCGGAGTAAGACAGAAACTCTGCTCAAACATGGTATACGCCCTATTCTCTGTATAGGCGAAACGTTGGAGCAACGAGAATCAAGCAATCAGGAAGAAGTTGTGGTTATACAGTTAGGCAAGGGATTGTCCGGATTAGCGGTAGATGACCAGAAACGTTGTGTCGTCGCCTATGAACCGATTTGGGCTATAGGCACAGGAAAAACCGCCACACCGGAACAAGCTAATTCTATGCACAAGACAATCAGGAAAGAGCTGGAATCACTGGCCAGTCCGGAAGCAGCAGAAAATATGCAAATCCTTTATGGTGGAAGTGTAAATGCGGAAAATGCAAAAACTTTACTTTCTCAGTCTGAAATTGACGGTGCTCTTGTAGGTGGAGCAAGTCTTAAAACGGATGCCTTCCCACAAATTGTAGCTACCAGTAGTTAATTATAATTCTCATTTGACCAGTTTTTATGTTTGAATTAATTCTAGTCATCCATATTATTGCTTGTATTTCGATTATCTTTTTTGTTCTTCTTCAATCCGGTCGCGGTGCTGAACTTGGTGCAGCTTTTGGTAGTGTCGGTCAAGCAAACTCAGTACGGGGAAACATGACAGGTGTCGGAAAAATTACAACTGGTGTGGCGATTGTTTTCATGCTGACCTCTCTCTCTCTTGCATATCTTTCCTCAGATACTGCCCGTGATTCAGTGGTACGGGACTTGGCTCCTGCCACAACAACGATTCCTGTTGCAGAACAAATGCTCCTTCCTGAAGAAGATGTGCAGCCAGAAAAATCTCCGGAGATTCCTCCAGCTGAATTAGAACAGAAAGTTGCACCACCCATCGAATCTTCATCCGGCAACTGAGACTGCTGGTCACAAAACTCCACTCTGACTGTTACGCATTTTGCACACTTTGAGGTTGTTTTGCTGATCTAAATCTGACTACCTGAATTTTGTTCAACTTTTGACTGCCATCGTACAATCCGATGATCCCCGTCTTATTTCAGAGCCTTTCCAATTGTAATTAAAATCAATTATGTCTGAAGCACAAATTTCGGGAAATCCAGTATTCTAAACTGAATTGATTGGAAATGAGCTCGTTGCATTTTTTAAGAATCTGATCCATTGTGGTTCGGAATAATTTCAGTGCAGAACGGAACGTAATTTTCTTAATGACTACTAATGAAATTATTAAAACAATTAAGCTTAAAGGAATGGCTGAATACCTTGATTATTGCTTCAGCAGCTTTTTTGCTGCTGGGAACAATTACTGCTCTTTGGAACAATTCCTTTTTCATCCGCATGACCGAAGTGAGTGTCTGGGATTATATAATCCTCAGTTTTGAATCACTTTTAATTGGCCTGTTCTTCGGTATTCAGGCACCACACTGTGCCACTAAAAAAGCAGGAATAGGTGGAGTTTTAGGATTTGTTGGTTTTGGCTGCTCGGTTTGCAATAAAATTCTTTTACTGTTATTTGGATCAAGTTTTTTGCTTTCTTACTTTGAGCCGGTTCGGCATTATGCAGGCGCATTGGGTTTACTTTTGTTTTCCTATGCCCTTATCCAGAGATGGTTGTTGCGGCTAGCTGTTTTAGATAAAAACCGTCTTCATAAGGAGACAGATCCTGATTCAGAAGTAATATTATAAAATATACGAAGAATAGTTTAATAAATTAGATTTGCATCAATATCTGAACCTGTGCCGATGGAGCACAGTTTCTGAGCAGGAAGATATTTCTCTCAAGCTTGCAAAGCTTCCAAATTTCATGATAATATCTACAAATGCTTAATCTTTCTTCTTATTTTCATGCCCCTCTAGTTTTTCCCTGAATCGGACTGGCAGTTACTGATTGTTTTCAAAGTGAAATCTAAACGTATTGTCATAAAAATTGGCACAAATGTTCTGCAACAATCGAATCGAAAGCTGGATCATAAATTAATAGGTGAACTGGCTGCACAAATTGCGAAAATCCGGGACCATGGTCACGAGGTTTTAGTGGTAACTTCAGGATCAGTTGGAGCCGGACGTGAGTTATGTTCTGTGGATGAATCGAGAAACACCCTTGCGTCACATCAAATATTAGCTTCAGTCGGACAAGCCAGGTTGATTCAAATTTATGCTGATGCTTTTCGCAAACATAAAACCACGGTAGCTCAAATATTGTTAACACGTGGAGATTTTGGTCTCCGGAAGTCTTACCTCAATATTCGAAATACTCTTGAGAATCTGCTCAAATATAAAATTGTTCCAATTGTTAATGAAAACGATGTTGTTGCAACAGAGGAATTGGACCTCAATTTTGGTGATAATGATTTGCTTGCCGTTTATCTGGCAACACTTATTGGAGCGGACCAGCTTTTTTTCCTTACCGTTGCACCTGGTTTGCTCAAAGAAGAAGAAACGCAGGAAGGTAAGCGCTCCACAGTTGTAGAAAAAGTGGAGGAACTCACTGACGAAATTCTACAACACTGTCTTCCTGTCACTTCTGCCGGAGGAAAAGGAGGAATGGAAAGTAAAGCCCGTTCGGCTGGAATGGCAATGTCGTTTGGAATCGATACATACATCTTGGATGGAAAATCTCCAGCAGGTGTGAGTGATGTGATGGAAGGCCAACGACGAGGAACACATTTTGTTGCTCAAGGACGAAAAATACGCAGCTATCAAAAATGGCTTGCGGCAGGTGCGCTCAACAAGGGTACCCTGGTCATCGATGCAGGAGCAGAACAAGCTCTTATGAAAAATAAAAAAAGTTTATTAGCCAAAGGTGTAACACGCGTTGAAGGACAATTTGAAAACAAGGACCTTGTTGAAATATGTAATCAGGAAGGTGTACGGCTCGGAGTTGGAAGAGCCGATTGTTCTGCCAAAGAATTGCGTCATCAAATAAAAAAACAAAACCTGCCAAAGACCGGTGGGAAAGATCCCCAGAGTAAACCGGTTATTCACAGAAATCACCTCTTTTTGGAGTAATTTATGACAGTCAGCCAACCTGCTTTTAATGCCAGCAACAGTATTATCGTTCGTCTCAATATTGATAATAAGATTGGGATGTTAGCCAATGTGACTCAGACCATTTCCGAGATGCATGGAGTAGTAGGAGCGATAGACCTCGTGCAGCCCGAAGCCGGGGTTTTAGTCCGTGACATCAGCATTTTTACTCATGATCCTGATCACAGCGAACAAATCGTAACAGCAATCAGGAACCTCCCCGGAGTTGAATTTATCAACTTTTCTGACCGCACATTTTTGGTCCATTTGGGTGGAAAAATCAGTATCCGAAACCGTATTCCCGTCAAAACCCGTGATGACCTTTCCATGGCCTATACTCCGGGAGTGGCTCGAATTTGTATGGATATCTACGAAGATCCTGAAGATGCATACAAACTGACCATCAAAGGCAACACAGTCGCAGTGATTTCCGATGGTACTGCAGTATTAGGACTTGGCGACATTGGCCCTAAAGCCGCCATGCCGGTTATGGAAGGCAAAGCCATGCTTTTTAAAGAATTCGCCAACATAGACGCATGGCCGATTTGCCTAGACACCACAGATACCGAAGAAATTATTCGGACTGTTAAGGCCATTGCTCCTGGCTTTGGTGCCATAAATTTAGAAGACATTTCAGCGCCACGCTGCTTTGAAATTGAACGCAGACTCCGGGAAGAGCTGGATATTCCGGTTTTTCATGATGATCAACATGGAACTGCCGTTGTCACGACTGCCGCTTTAATCAATGCTCTAAAGTTCGTTGATAAAAAAGTTGAAGACATAAAGGTAGTTGTTTCCGGTGCAGGTGCAGCTGGAACCGCATGTTCCAAGATGATTCTACAACTTGGTGTAAAAAACTTGATTGGCTGTGACAGCAAAGGTGCAATACATCCTAAACGAAACGATCTCAATTCCAGTAAACGCTGGTTTGCTGACAGTACAAATCCAAATCAGGACTCTGGAACTCTCAAAGATGTAATTGCAGGAGCAGATGTCTTTGTGGGGGTTTCTGCTCCCAATGTGATCAATCAGGAAGATGTAAAATGCATGGCCAAAGATCCAATTGTTTTTGCAATGTCAAATCCTGACCCTGAAATCAGTCCAGATGAAGCCTTACCTGTAGTGGCCGTGATGGCAACCGGACGCAGTGATTATCCAAATCAAATCAATAATGTCCTTTGTTTTCCGGGAATATTCCGTGGGGCTCTTGATTGTCAGGCCAGTACGATAAATGAAGAAATGAAATTGGCCACCGCACACGCCATCGCCGGTACTGTAAAAGAATCACACCTCTGTGCAGACTATATTATTCCAAGTGTATTTGACTCATCGGTTGCACCTAAAATTGCTAAAGCTGTACGGGAAGCCGCTATAAAAACTGGGGTCGCAAGAAGGAAGAAAAGTTCACAGTAGAGATTCAGCTAAGGTTTACGGTAATCTAAACTAATAATCACATCCGGGCTGACCTAAATTTCCATGTTTTCAGGCCTTTAAAACAGCAAATTAAAGAGATCAAATGAGAAGCGTATATATTCAGCAACCTCTGGAATATCAAATTGACGTTGAGGGAGAGTCATGGAATCAGGGAGAAGTTGTAAAAGGTCAAATTCGAATCAGGAACATGAGCAGCAAAACTGTTGCTGTAAAAACTTCCCAAATTATTCTTGCACATGGTTTAAAAAAAGCTTTCAAAGAAGGTACGATGGTTCCCTGGGAAGTTCTCGAAAAACAAGTAGTAGCTCAGGATATTGCACTGCAGGCCGGCTCTGAACTAACTTTCGGCTGGAATTTTAATTTATCTACAGACTGCCCGATAACTGACAAACAGGGTGGATTATATTTGCTTTTTGGCGGTGATGAAGCACTAACTGAAGGTGGACGGCTTAATTTACAGATTAACCTGCATCCAATCCTGCAAAATTATTTGCAAACTTTCACGACTCAATTTCGTTTTTTGGAAAAATATCAAAAAAGAAAATCAGAATTGACTGAGGTCAAGCTCATTCCTCCAGATTCACGGGAATATCCCAACATGGACTACGTGCTCTGTTTCCTCCGGATTCATGACGAACAACTGGAGGCTCATTATCGATTCAAAATGAGTGGACTCGGACGTACTGGAGAAAAGATGACCGTCACAAAAAAGAATCGTGAGATTGAACAGAGCATACCTCAGGGAAAATATCTTCAGCCCGGAGGTTTCCCTAACCGTGCCTGCTTTCGCGAAAATATTGATCAAGCTCTCAATATAGCCAGACCGGAAGTAATTTTTTGATCAGGTTTTCCGCTTTAAATTCATCTCCATTATCACTCCGGACAAAGCGTAGAAAAGACCTGGAGCCCATGCATACAGTTTAAAAATCCTCAGCTCAATCTGATCGTGAATTTGAATCCCAAATCAAGTCAGGAATGACAAAATAAATACTTTTTCAGTAAGCCCTAATTATTGCCGGCGGATTAGCGAATATAGGCCTGATCGAGTTCAAACTCCAAATCACCGGTTCCCAAAGAAATCAGACCTTGTGAACGACCTATTATTTCTCCAGGAACAGATTGAAACGGCTGACTGTTTTTATCAGTAAGAATTCTGAGAGAATACTTTCCACTGAGTTGTTGACCTCCCATAGCATTAGTTTGGCCAATACTGAAATTTTGTGGTGGCCTGAAACTCGGGAGCATTTTGATGGCAACAGGACGGCCTTGTTGTGGATCAAAGAGCATAATCACCAATCTATCTTCTAAACCTAGTTTACTCTGCAATTCAGGAGCAACGGTGATTGTGCCCCGGATACTCGTATCTGGAGAATCTGTCTCGACAGCCAAAAGTTCCGCTGGAAAAACCTGAAAAGGGCGGTCCACAGAATATTTTACTCCCTCAGTTCCTAAAGGTAACGGCTGAGATAGAGGCCCAATGACTTCTCCAACTGTAGGAAGATTGGGGTCCCCATTTTTGTCGGTGAGTACAAGTAGGCGATAAGAGCCGCTGAGCGGTTGACTTGCGTCATCCTGTCCGATACTAAATGTTGAAGGCGGTAAAAAAGGGTTGAGAATTTTCGAAGCAACCAATTCAAATGTTTCCGGATCAAAGAGCAAAACATGAGCATTGTCAGTTTTGACAATTCCTCTTGCTCCCGGACCGGAAAGGATCACACCGCTGATGCTGTACTGTAATTGAGCAGTGCCGCGGCTTACTTCTTTCCAGAGAGCATAAACAGTTAGGCCCACAAAACCAACGAAGGCAGTCAAAAATATAAGTTTGTTTTTGCTCACAATATTTAGTTTTAACGATTGTTATACCAGCACTTCTGCCTGAGGTGTCGTTGGGAGACTTGTGGTTCCCATCAAATATTTATCGATACAACGTGCAGCCTCACGCCCTTCCCAAATGGCCCAAACTACAAGCGAGGCACCACGATTTGCATCACCTGCTACGAACACACCGTCTTTACTGGTCATAAAATTTTCATCTGAAAAAATATCATACATCGGCTGCGAGTTTTTCAGCAATTTTTTAACTTGCTCAGGTGTAAATGGTTTTTCTCCTACACGAACATTCAACTCAACTCCCAGTCCTTCCAGTAATCCTTCCAATTTTGGCCCCAAAAATCCCAATGCCAGAAAAACCAAATCAGTGGACACGCTAAACTCTGACCCCGGAACACGCTGCATAGTCATTCGACCAGGCGCAGAGTTTCCCTTCGCTTCCCATTTCCATTCTACACAAACCGCCTGCAAAGCTTTAACCCGGCCTGAGTCGTCGCTGATTATCTTTTCCGTCAAAATATTGGCCCTACAATCCGGATTCGCTTCTTTATGCACTGGAGTAGGACGCGGCACCATATCAACCAGTTCAAACTGATGAATGTTAGGATCTGCACCTTGCCGATTTAGGTTACCCAAACAATCAGCTGCTGTAAATCCGCCGCCGAGAATTACTGCTTTTTTGTTTCCGGATTCGATTTTTTGCTCTTCCGAAATGGACTCCCCCGCGACTTCACGATTGCGCTGCGGAAGATAGTGCATTGCATAATGGACTCCTTCTAAGTCACTGCCTTCGACCATCAACTTTCGCGCATTTTGCGCACCGGTTGCCAACAGGATAGCATCAAAACTGTTCCGCAGTTCTTTGACTGAATAATCCTCGCCTACATGGACTCCTGTCCTGAACTTGATCCCCTCTGCACGGAGTTGTTCAACGCGTCGGGTAACCACTTTTTTGTCCAACTTGAAATCCGGAATACCGTAAACCAGTAATCCACCTATTCTATTGTCTTTTTCAAAAACAGTCACATCATGTCCTGCACGCCGCAACTGCTGTGCCGCTGCCAGTCCGGCAGGACCGGAACCCACTACCGCAATGCACTTACCGGTAAGTTTTTCAGGCAGTTGAGGTTGTATCCAGCCCTCTTCCCAACCTCGCTCAGCGATGTGCTTTTCAATTTCTTCAATTGTGACAACATTCACTTTTTGCTGTTTTTCTGCTGCATCCAAAGTGTAATGTTCATTCAAAACACAAGTGTCCTCGCATGGTGCAGGGCAAATACGGCCGGTAAACTCCGGGAAATTATTGGTGCTGTGTAATGCAGCCAGAGCTTCTTTCCAATGTCCACGATAAACAAGATCATTCCAGTCGGGAATCATATTGCCCAGGGGACAGCCCATGTGACAAAACGGTACACCGCAATCCATGCAGCGGGAGGCCTGACGCTGCAAATTTTCTTCAGACAAAAAAGTGTCATATTCCTGAAAATCACGCACTCTTTCATCCACTGGACGTAGCGGCGGGCTCTCTTTATCAAATTCTAAGAAACCTGTAACTTTTCCCATTTGTTAATACTGCAGCTATTTAATCGAGGATTTATTTTTCATTTTTCCCAATACCGCCCTGTATTCTATAGGCATTACTTTTACAAACTGACTTAATGTTTTTTCCCAGTTTTCCAATAAACTTGCCGCACGGCAACTTTTTGTATAGTCTTGATGTCGCTCAATCCATTTCCGTAGCCATTTTTGTTCCTGCAGTTCACTCACAATTTCCAATTCAACCATTTCAGTGTTGAAGCGTGAATGGAATGATTGGTTCTCTACCAAAACATAAGCAATCCCACCACTCATTCCTGCGGCAAAATTCTTTCCGGTTTCTCCAAGCACAATTACCCTTCCACCTGTCATGTACTCACAACCATGGTCGCCAACACCCTCAACCACTGCAATTACACCGCTGTTACGGACAGCAAAGCGTTCGCCTGCAATACCGCAGAAAAATACTTCTCCGTCGGTTGCTCCATACAGTACAGTATTGCCAATTAAAATATTTTCAGAGGAACTGAATGTAGATTTTTTGGGAGGATAAACAACCAACCGGCCGCCGCTCAAACCTTTTCCAGTGTAATCATTGGCATCACCCTCAAGCTCAAGAGTAACACCATGAGCCAGGAATGCTCCAAAACTTTGCCCTGCAGAACCCACAAATTTGCAGTGAATTGTGTTATCCGGCAAACCTTCTGCACCGTATTTTTTGGCTATATGCCCACTTAACATAGTACCGACTGAGCGGTTCACATTGTTGATCGGTAACACAAACTCTACAGCCTTTTTGTGTTCCAGCGCATCTTTAGATTCTGCAATCAGCTTATGATCAATTTGTTTGTCCAGTCCGTGATCTTGTTTCTGAGTACAGTAAGGAGTGTCCTTTTCTCCCACAGGAATCTGATGCAGGATTGCTGATAAATCAACTTTTCCAGCTTTCCAATGGTTTACATTCGTGCGCTGTTTTAACATATCTGTTCGTCCTATCATTTCATCAACTGTTTGAAAACCCAGTTTGGCCATAATATTCCGTAGTTCTTCTGCTACAAAAAAGAAATAGTTGATGACATGTTCCGGCTTGCCAACAAACTTTTTACGTAATTCAGGATTTTGTGTGGCAATACCGACCGGACACGTATTGAGGTGACATTTACGCATCATAATGCAGCCGATAGCAATCAATGGAACAGTCGCAAAACCAAATTCTTCTGCACCTAACAAGGCCGCTACCGCTACATCCCTTCCGGTTTTAAGTTGACCGTCAGTCTGTAAACGTACCCGACCACGCAATTGATTCAACATTAATGTCTGCTGTGCTTCAGAAAGTCCAAGTTCCCACGGCACTCCCGCATGTTTTATCGAGGTCAAAGGTGACGCACCAGTCCCGCCGTCGTGACCAGCGATTGTGATGACATCAGCATGAGCTTTTGCTACTCCCGCAGCAATGGTACCAACTCCTGCTTCTGCCACCAGCTTAACGTTGATTTTTGCTTGTGGATTAGCATTTTTCAGATCAAAAATTAACTGGGCCAGATCTTCGATAGAATAAATATCGTGGTGCGGAGGCGGTGAAATCAAGGTCACTCCGGGAGTGGAATTGCGAATTTTTGCAATTTCTTCACTGACTTTATTCCCAGGTAGTTGACCGCCTTCTCCCGGCTTGGCACCCTGAGCGACTTTAATTTGGATTTCTGTACAGTTGACCAGATAATGGATTGTAACTCCAAAACGTCCTGAAGCAACTTGTTTAATAGTACTGTTTGGGAAATCTCCGTTTGTTCGTTTTTCAAAACGTGCAGAATCTTCACCGCCTTCTCCACTGTTGCTTTTTCCACCGATGCGATTCATGGCAATCGCCATAGTTTCGTGAGATTCAGAGCTGATCGATCCAAGTGACATCGCTCCAGTCCTAAATCGCTTTACAATTTCTGCAGCAGGTTCAACTTCATCAAGCGAAATTGGCGTTACTACTGCAAACTCAAACAAGCTTCTCGGTGTAGAAAAACGCTGTTTCTGTTCATTGACGAGACGTGAGAATTCATTATAAGCGTCCTGACTGTTTGTGCGGACAGATCTCTGTAGAGTGTTTGTCATGACCGGATTAATTTGATGAAATTCTCCGTTTCTGCGCCAATGATATAATCCTCCTCCAGACAATATTTCTCTAGTTTCCGGAGTTTTTTCCAAAGCCGTTTCATGCCTCAATAAGCTTTCCTGGGCAATTTCTCTTATACCAACACCGCTTATTCTGGATGGAGTTCCTGTAAAATAATCCCGTATCAGTTCTTCATCCAGTCCAATCGCCTCAAAAATTTGAGCGCCACGATAGCTTTGTATGGTAGAAATTCCCATCTTCGAGAAAACCTTATACATTCCTTTACGAATGGCCTTACAATAATTCTGATTAGCTTTTTCCAGTGTTAATTCCTCAGGCAACTCCTTTTGCTGAATCATTTGTTCTATAGTTTCAATAGCCAGATATGGATTGATCGCACCTGCACCATAACTTACAAGTAAGCAAAAATGTGTAATTTCCCTCGCTTCTCCGGTTTCCACAACTATACCCGTTTTGTAGCGTACCCTTTTGAGAGTCAGGTAATGGTGAACTGCCCCTACTGCTAATAAGGCAGGAATTGGGACTTGATCCTTAGCTGCACCACGATCACTCAAAACCACAAAAGTTGTACCGGAATTCACTGCACTTTCTGCTTCTTCACAAAGTTCTTTAAGCGCTCTTGAAAAACCTTCAACACCTGAATCTGCATCAAAAAGCATACTTAAAGTTTTCGATCTGAAGTCCTGTTTATCAAGTGCTTTAATTTGTGCAAGCTCTTCATTGCTCAGTATTGGATGAAAGAGTTTCAACATCTTTGCGTGATTTGCTCCGGGATCAAGAATATTTTTTTCAGACCCCAACCTGCTTGTCAGTGACATCACCAATTCTTCCCGGATTGCGTCAACTGGAGGATTACTAACTTGTGCAAAAATTTGCTTGAAGTAATCGTAAAGCAGCCTCGGCTTGTCTGAGAGCACGGCTAACGGCGTATCGTCACCCATTGAACCTGAAGCTTCAACACCGTTTGTAAACATTGGAGTTAATAATAAATTTATATCTTCGGTGGTATAAGCAAAAATTTTCTGCCTTAATAAAAGTGATTCAAAATCCGTTTCCGGTAGCTGATCCGGGTTTGGTAAATCAGACAATTCAAGCATATTCTCTTTCAGCCACTGCGAATAAGGTTGAGCGTCACAAATATTAGCTTTCAATTCAGTATCATCAATAATCCTTCCCTCTTTGGTATCAACAAGAAACATCTTGCCCGGCTGTAAACGACCTTTAAATTTGATATTTTCCGGAGGAATCTCGACGGCTCCTACTTCAGAGCCCATAATGACCAGATCATCTTTTGTCACTACATATCGTGAAGGACGCAATCCGTTACGATCCAGTGTCGCTCCAATTTGAACACCATTTGTAAAAGTGAGAGATGCCGGACCATCCCAGGGCTCCATTAAATGTTCATGGTATTCATAAAATGCCTGTTTTTCAGGAGTCATTTCCGGGTTTTGCTCCCATGCTTCCGGCACCATCATCATCATTGCATGTGGGAGAGAATAGCCGGATTGAATTAAGAATTCGAAAACATTGTCCATGCAGGCGGAATCACTGCCTCTTGGAATAATGATGGGCTGCAGTTCGCTGATATCCTCATACAATGGTGACTTTAAAGTCGCACGTCTGCCCAGCATCCAGTTTATATTACCACGCAGTGTGTTTATTTCTCCATTGTGAGCCAAATTTCTGAAAGGCTGAGCCAAATCCCAGCGCGGAAAGGTGTTAGTCGGGAACCGGGTGTGTACCAACGCCAAAGCACTCCTCAAGCGTTTATCGGACAAATCAATGAAAAATTTCCCCATCTGATGTGGAATCAGCATCCCTTTATAAATTATGGTACGTGAGGACATGCTGACAATCATAAAACCTTCAACATCCTGCAGTGATGAACGTATGGCTTTACGCGTTACATACAATTTATTTTCAAAGCGGTCCTGATTATAATTTTCAAACCTCCGATGCCCCATGAACAATTGGCGCATAGCTGGCATTGTGGCAAGAGCCTGTTTCCCAATGTATCCTCTGTCAATCGGAACATCACGCCACCCCAGCAAATCCATCCCTTTTTCAACAATGTGACTTTCAATCACTTCGCCACAATGTCTTCTGGCATAAGGATCTTGAGGAAGAAAAATGGAGGCAATCCCATACTCTCCAGATTCAGGCAAATGGAACCCGGAACTTTGGCATTCTTCAACAAAAAACTGGTGGGGAATTTGAATCAAAATTCCAGAACCATCTCCTGTATCTGGATCTGCGCCAAGTGCTCCCCGGTGATTCAGATTGCAGAGTAAACTCAGTCCCTGCTCGACAATTTGGTGAGATTGCCGATTTTTTATCTGAACTACAAATCCCACACCACAATTGTCGTGTTCAAATTGAGGATCGTAAAGCCCTTGTTTTTCAGGATATTGATACATCTAGGAAACTAAAATTATACTTTATAAAAAGCTCTGTACTAAACTTTATGAAGTTATGGTTTTATTATTTTGGTTTATTCAACCAACTATTAAAACAAGTCAAAATATATCATGAGTAGGCAAAGCTTTTCGCTCACGAATGATCCTTTATTGACACTATAACTTATAGAGAAGAACAGAAATCCTGGCCAAAATCAAGTTCTCTTCTAACCAGGAAAATTGAGTTTTAAGGAAAAGACTGAAAAACAGAACAGCTGATCAGTGTTGTAACTCGGGTGTTTTGATCCGGTTGATAATTTGCTGCTGGGCAATCGAAAGGATATTGCTCGTTACCCAATACAAAGTCAATCCGGATGGGAAAGTGAAGGTAAAAATAGTAAAAATGAAAGGCAGCATTTGCATGATTTTCGCCTGTGTGGGGTCCATCATTGCGGTTTGTGGGGTCATTTTTTGTTGAATGAACATAGATGCCCCCATCAGCAAGGGCGTAATCCCCAATCCGTCCGGTTGCGACAAGTCACTAATCCAAAAGATGAAAGGTGCATGTCGCAATTCAACGGCACTTGAAAGTGAGCTATAAAGCGCAAAAAACACGGGGATCTGGAGCAGCATTGGTAAACAACCACCAAGCGGATTGACTTTATTTTTACGATACAGCTCCATCATTTCCTTGTTCAGCTTTTCTTTGTTTTTTTTATACTTTTCCTGAAGTTTCTTCATCCTCGGAGTTAACTGCTGCATACGCTTCATACTTTTCATGCCCTTGAAAGTCAGAGGAAACAAAACTACACGAACTATAATCGTCAGAATAATAATAGCAACACCGTAGTTTCCAACATAACCGTAAATCCAGCGTAGTAAATCCAACAGTGGTGCTGCCAGAATTTCCAGAGTCATGTCGTGAGACATTTCCAGGTTGTGCCCAAATTTCAGCAATTCTTGATCTTCTTTTGGCCCATAAAACATTCTAAAATCTGACTCAACGAGAAGATTCGGCTGTATATTTGTCTTCGGCAGAGCTACACCAAAATATGGAGACAATTTCCTCTCTCCCAACTGATTAGCTTGTGGTTCTGAAATGTATGATCCTGCTCTAAAAAAACCGTTCTTTACCGGAGTCATTGGAACTGCCGCACCAATAAAATATTGATCCTCAACACCTAACCATTTCATTTGCGTTACGGGCAGTTCATTTTCTATGTTTTCAGTGCTTTCAGTCTGCAGACTCTCATCGAAAAAAAAGACTGGACCTTCATGAGAAACTTGTTGCATTCCGCCGCCATTGTCTGCAAGCCGCTGTTCTCCAAAAAAATAAAGCACTTCCAAAGGACGAACATCATTGGAGCGATTGATCAACTGAATACGATAATTTAAAAGATAACTATCAGGATTTGCTTCGAAGATTTTAACCATCTGGAGCCCATTCACGATGGGTGAGGTTAAAGTGAGTGTAGTATTCAGGCGTCCTTCTTCCAGCACAACATGATCTTGACTTGCAGAAAATACAGTATTGCGAAACATTTCAGTGGTTTTTGCATCTCCCTTAAACTCTTGAGCAAAAGCCGGTACTCCTTCCAAATGATTCCCGAACATTTGTACACGGTTGTCCACTGTTACTTCATCAAGATAATCTGGACCAATGAAGCTGGTAAGAAATGGGAACCAGGTACTCAAAGTAAGCCTGGGCTTTGTATGTTTATAATGTTTTAACTGCAGACTTTTTCCAATTCCACCTTTAGTGTCTATAACCAACCTGTAATTCTCTGTTTCTATGGTTACTTCCTTTGATGGTAAACTACTGTCAACCTCCTTAATTGATGACGAAGGTACAGTTGAAGAAATGGTAGAATCTTCAACATTAAGTTCAGCAGATTCTTGTCTCACCGAATTTTTAGTCCTGTCTGTAAATTCCTGATCTACTGTATTTTCAATCTCTCGAGGAGGCGGATCCGGTGGAGGGAACATGGCATACCATCCAACCATAATTGCACCTGAGAGTACTACTGCCAGTAAAGTGTTTTTATCCATAAATTTTAAGCTAGTGTAAGTTTCTTTCAGAAATTACCGCATTATCAGCTGGTTCTGGGCCAGATTCTCCTGGAACCGGATCAACACCTCCGGGATGCAGCGGATTACATTTCAAGATCCGCCATAAACTCAGATATGTACCTCTCATCAAACCCAGAGTTTGATAAGATTCCAGAGCATATGCCGAACAAGTGGGATAAAACCGGCAGGAAGCAGGCAAAAAAGGAGATACACAAGATCTATAAACCTTGATTAAGCTCAGGATGAAACGAAGAAAAATATTACTGTTTTGGTTATTCGGTGATTTCTTGCAACAATTCTCAAAACTTGGTGCTACCCGACTTTGTATTGCGTTAGCAGGCTCACTCACTTGATTCCTTGTTTAAGTTTTTGAAAAACTGTCTGACCAGACACAAGACATAAGATGAGTCCAAGGGACTCTTGGGCGGGCTCGTTATAAAAAAACAAATGTTGTATGCGCAATTCAACCGTAACCGTTCCTTACGAATCGCCTCTTTCAACAAACGTTTGATACGATTTCGGCAAGGTGCACTCCCGACCTTCTTTTTAACGGAGATTGCAAAACGGCTGCATTCAGCTTCTACTATTTTATATTTAACACCAATCGGCCCCAAAGACTGATATATCCCCTGCTCAAACACCTCCCGAATAATTTGACTATGGTTTAGCCTGATGGTCTTCGGGTAAGTTTCCTTTATGCTCATGCACTGAGACGTTTTCTGCCTTTAGCGCGTCTACGCTTGATTACTCTTCGACCTCCAGGAGTCGCCATGCGAGCCCTGAAACCGTGCTTTTTTTTGCGTCGCCGATTGTTTGGCTGGAAAGTGCGTTTCATTGTTAGATGTCTTCAAATTAAAAAACTTTCTAAAAAAACTAATTGTCCAGTAGACCCTGTTTACGTTAATAATACAAGCTTTAATGATTTATTGTATTAATTTGGATCACAAGAACTACCTAACTAAAGCTTAGTTTGGCAATTTTATGAGGCAGGTTATAAGAGTGAAATTGAATTCTAAATTGGCACCATCTTGGCAGTCGTACAACTGGACAGCATTCGATTGCAAATCTGGTCCAGCCGAAAAGTACATTTAATGTTGTTATGTTTAAAGAGTAGTATATTTTGAGAAAATTTTATCTACTAAAACATTAGACCCCAAACAATTCAGGAATTCAAGTCATCAAAGAAACCTTCCAACTGAGTAGGAACAAATAATCACAAGCATCTTATTGCCTCTCTTCCTGTTTCTTTCAAACATAGCATTGCATTTTGGGCTCTAAACTATAATTATTTTTCTATAAATTCCTCAAAACAAATGCTAAAGAAATATCCTGAGATTCCGATGTAGGGTAGGACTGCACAAATTACTGTTTAAATTTGTAGTGCAGATCATAATTTGGCTAAAGAATTATAACTATGTACCGATAATAGGACATGAGAACCTTTTTGTTAAACACTTGAGTTAATAATCATGGCATTGCGAGTCAATTCAAATATTGCAGCATTGAATGCGTTGAGACACCTGCAGCATACAGAGCAGGAATTGGGTAAAAACCTGGAGCGTTTGTCTTCAGGTCGCAAGCTCAATCACGCTGCTGACGGTCCTGCGTCGCTGGTGATTTCTGAACAAATGAAAACACAGATTTCAGGCCTCGGACAAGCAATTCGCAACTCCGAATCATCCATTTCAATGATTCAAACCACTGAAGGCGCATTAAATGAGGTGAGCAATATATTAATTAATTTGCGTCAACTTGCCGTGCATGCTGCCAACGAGGGCACAAATGACGAAAAAATGCTTCAGGCCGATCAAAATGAGGTGGATAACTTACTCTCTACCTTAAAAAATATTTCCAGAAATACTCAGTTTGGTACTCGTACTTTGCTTGACGGCAGCAACTCAGCAACAGGGGTTGTGATAGGAAACGGGCTGGAGTTTGTTTTAGCCTCAGATGAGGCTAAATCAACTCATTCAAGCGGATATAAAGTTGATATAACGCAGGTAGCGACACGTTCGATGATGGTTGCTGCACACAGATTGAGTCTTGAAGAAGTCTCACCTTCAGATCCAAATAATGCTATTTCTTTTGTGATAAATGAAGGTGGTCGTACCATTTCGGTGGATTTGAAAAACAACAATGATTTACGAGAAAAAATTGAATTACTGACGGCCTCTGCAAAAAGAAATGGAACACCTGAAGCAAGAGTCAGAACGGAACAGGGAATTCAACAGTTGATTGCGTATGAAATGCAGAAAATGGCAGATGATGCAAACATGGACCTGGATATTTTTGTTTATCGACCAGCGGATAATTTAGGTCCCTTTCTTCAAAACTTCGACACCCTGAATGATGCATTGACCGAAATGTCAAGAACACCGGGAGAAATCAACAATTTTATTACTGGTTTGGATGAGGTGATTGTCTTGCGGCATCGCCAGTTCGGAAGTGATCCAGGCTTCACCGTTTCTTCAACTTTGGAAAATTATTTTGGTGAAAATATAAAATCCAATGAGGCAGTCTTTTCTGTTCCCGGTCGTGATGTAGAGGGTAATATTGGCGGATCTCCGGGAATTAACGGAGGAGGTGCGGCCATGGGCAGAGGTCAGTTTCTCACAGGCGCTCCGGGTGCAGAGGGAGAAGGAGTAACCATAAAATACGGTGAAACGACTGATGATGTAATTTATGAAATTTTTAATCGTTCGGAAAACAAAGTTGCCGGACTTTTCAGGCGTGAGATTAATAATGAAACCTTAGTCGGTGATGATGTGGACGGTTTTGTCCATGTATCACAAAATTCACTTGTTTTTCAAATTGGTCCAAATGAAGGACAATTAAGACGAATTTCGGTTGATAGCATCAATCCAAAAGAACTTTCAAAAGGTATAGAAAATAACAGCAATTTTCAAAACTTAGCCGAAATTGATGTGCTGGATGCAGAGGCTGCACAAGATACTTTGCTGCTGGTTGATCATGCGATTGATGATGTTTCTACGATGCGCGGTAATCTTGGCTCTTTTCAGAGAAATGCTTTGGAGGCAAATTTACACAGTTTGCGGGTTTCAAAGGAAAACCTGACCGCTTCAGAATCTATGCTTGCTGATACAGATATGGCGCAAGAGATGAGTTCACTGGTAAAAAATCAAATCTTGCTTTCTTCCGGAACAGCAATGCTGGCGCAAGCCAATCAGGTTCCTCAGTCCGTTTTACAACTGCTAAATTCAAACGGCTGATTGGAATGTTTTTTGAAATGATTTCTAGCTACTTGTTCGCTTTGAACACGTAAAACAGAAATCTATGTCATATCAGTTAGTTGACTAAATGTAACTAGGCAATTAAATGCCTTTTTACACGGATATTCTTCCGGAGTCAATGGAACTGTTTGCCTCAAAAAACGGAACCGTCTTGGCAGAACTGAATCCGAATGCGATCATGGGCTTAGGATCAAAGCTGAATACCAGGGAGATAATCGATCGCTTTATGGCAATCGAGCAGCGCCGGATCAAACCTGTGGAGGATAGGAAAGAACAGAAAGTAAGCGAGCTGGAGGCTTGGGATGCCGTCAAAATGGAACTGAAAAAGCTCCAAGGCGTCACTGAAGCACTGGATAGTTATGAAATTTGGGAGGCAAGGAAAGTAGAGACCAGCAATTCGGATGTAGTGGAACCGCAAGCACGGAAAGATTCTGTGCCGGGAAGGCATACAATAATTGTAGAGTCTATAGCCTTGTCGCATCAAATAACGTCACAAGGTTTTGAGAGTGAAGACGTCAGGATTGGTACCGGAAGGATCCAGATTAAAACTGGAGACGATGAAGACGAGACGCCTGTCACAATCAATCTGGCTAAAGGCAAAGACACCCTCTCAGATTTGAAGCGGGCCATCAATAATTCTGACTCTGGTGTGGAGGCCTATATCGCCAAAACACACGGTGAAACCCCTTTTCGACTGCTCTTAACCAGCGACGTAAAGGGAGAGCAAGGACGAATTAACATAGACGTAAATCTTAAAGGCGGTGAAGTTAGCGGACCAAGTTATCAAAATACATTTGATACAACTGCTACCTGGACGGGGCTGCAGGCTAAAGTACAAAAAATAGCTTCAGGTGCAGGATTTGGAGGCTCAACAAATATAGTTGAAGTTGGTGGATCATATTCTGGAGAAGAAGACAACGTCTTTACGTTTCGTGTAGATCGTTCCGGAGTCATTCCTTCTGAAGCCGGAGTACTAATCGGCTGGAAGGATAAAAATGGCAGAGAAGGGGAAATTGAGATAAATAAGTTTAATTATGTTCCCGGCAGTCCCATCGACATCACGGACGGCCTTAAATTGTTGATAAGTGACGGTGAAGTTATAAGTGGTGACAGCTTTACTGTTGATGTCTTTGCAGAAAAATCTGACATGTTATGGTGGCTTAGTGAAGCGGACCGCGCACCACAAATTTCACAACCATCTGACTGGAGCAGTAAAGCTTCAGAAGGAGGTCTAAAAGTAAACGGAACATACGACGGCAATGAGGACGATACCATCGTTTTTCGGGTGGAGGGGAATGGACAGGTCGGTGGACCCAGCCCACTGAAATTACATTACGAATTCTCCGAAACTGGAGAAAAAGGCTCCGTCAATATTGGGCATCCTTATTTAGGAGAAGTGAAAGGTGAGGGTCCATTTGATAGCGCCACGGCTATTGATTCAGAAGATGGTGAAGAACTCTTTGATTTAGAATTCAGTAAAAAGGGCCGCCGTGACCCAAAAAGTCTGCCTATCGGACATGGATTATTCGTAGAAGTGAATCCAAGTGTTTTACGGGACGGTGATACTACGGATGTGGATGTAATTGCACCAACTTCAGAAGATATGTGGTGGAGCGATGAAGAACATCGTGGCGTGTCAAATAAAGTAGATGCCGAAGCAAAGTGGAAGACCTATGAAGAATATGAAGGACTTGATGATGACAAAAAGAGAGGTTCTCTCGACGTTTCTGCTGGAATAAGGGGTTTCTCAGGTGGACTCAGCAATGCCCCCATAGAAGTATCCGGAAACTATGAGCCGGATATTGCAAAAACATATACTTTTAGTGTCGAGAAGAGGGGTACTGTTGGTATAACACGTGGGCTGCAAATGAGATGGGAAGATACATTTGGCGGTGCTGGTTCGATAGAAATTGGCGAAGGCTATACTCCCGGTACGCCAATATCTTTTGATGAGGGATTACGACTGGCCCTTGGTAAAGGTGACTTATATGCAGATGATTATTTTACTGTCTCAACTGAGACCTCAACTGTAAGACTTGCTCAAGATTTAGTCTTGCGCCTTGGAGCCACCAGAAGTGGAGAAGGCCTTGAGGTAAGACGTTCGGAAAATATAGCAAATGATGTGATACCAGGACTTGATCTTGAGTTTTTTTCATCCAGTGAAAAGCCTGTAACTGTGTCAGTATTGGGTGACACAGAGGTTGCCAAGGAACGCATTCACGATTTTGTAGATGCATACAATACATTTCAAGCTACAGCCAAGGAGGTTTCGAAGTTTGATAAGTCGACCAACACTGCAGCGCCTCTATTAAGTGACAGGAATCTGTCACAGATGGTCAACGAAATAGCAACCACATCAATTGCAACTGTAAGTGGTTTGCCGCAATCGACAAATATGCTTTTTTCTATTGGTCTGAAGATCGATGACAGAGGCATGATGTCTATTGAAGAGAAAAAGTTAAATGAAAAGATAGTTGATGAATTTTCTAATGTTGCCAACTTATTTCGCAGTCATGGAAAAACTGACAATCCCGACATAAATTTTTTGGGAATGACTGAAAACACGAGGGTTAATCCAAGCGGTTACAGGGTGGACGTCTCTAATGCTGCAAAGCGCGGATTTTATTTAGGGACACCACTTCCAGGAATTATAAAAGTTGATGAAACGAACAACGTTTTAATAATTAAAAATAACAGTAGGGTTTCTGATCCGATTGAATTACGCAAAGACAACTATACCCTAGGCAGTCTGGCCAAAACTATTCAGAACCGTTTGATGGAAGACAAAGCTTTGGGACGTCGTAAATTACAGGTCCGTGAAGAAGAAGGTAGACTGAAGATAATTTCGGGCACTTTTGGCAACAGCAGCACAATTGAAGTCGAACCAGGGCCCGACAAAGATCTCAGCAGTTTGGGACTAACAGATGGGATCAGCACTCCTGGAGAGGATGTTGCAGGATCAATTGGCAATGTAGAGGCAACCGGCAGAGGACAACTACTCTTAGGGGCGAAAGATTCCAATACTGACGGTTTGAGATTGTTCGTGACGCTTAGTGAAGATGATTTGGTTGATGAACAAGAAGCTACTGTGAATATTTCTAAAGGTGTAGCTGTAAAATTAGGCCATAAACTAGATAAATTGAATGACCCTCTGGATGGAAATGTCAAGCGGGCCACAGATGATATAACTGGTCAAATGAAAAGTTTTGACGAACAAATAAGCCTTTTAAACAAACGGGCTGATACTAAACAAACAAGGCTGCAGAGAAAATTTGCAAAACTGGACAGCACGATGGGAAGATTAAAATCCCAACAAAGCTATATGACCCAACAACTCTCTGCAATGAGTGGAGCCAGAAAATCATAAAATAAATGATTAAGGAGAAACGATGAGCAACTATGGTAACTATCAGAATGCCTATAAAAAGGCTTCTGTTAATACTCTTGACCAAACTAAGCTGATCATTATGCTCTATGATGGAGCCATAAAGAATGCCAGCTTTGCTGTTGAACACATGAAATCAGGGCAGATAGAGAAGGTACACGAATGTTTAATAAAAACTAAGAACATTGTGACCGAACTGATGGCAACCCTGAACATGGATAGAGGAGGTGACATCGCAAAGAATCTTCAGTCACTCTATAGCTACATGTTTAGTCAACTTATTGAGGCAAACATGAATAAAAAAACTGAACCTGTAGTTATCGTAATCGATTTACTCAAAGAATTGCGTGCAGCCTGGACACAAATTAATTCAAAAAAGAAAAATGATGCAAAAACACAAAATAATCAGGAAAAAGGCATGATGCAAAATAATCAGGAGAATGCTGAGAAACGTATCAGTGTGACGGGATAACTGTCATAAGATGATCTGGATACTGATTAGAGGCTATCTTTCCTGAACACGAGGCAATCGGGATCTTTGATGATTAACTGAAATGATAGAATCCTGCTCTCCGCCTGACAGGGACATGCTTTGCAGGAGTAATATCAAAGAGTATTATTAGACTTATTAGAGACTCTTTAAGAAAAATCGAAAAATAGAATAAAGTCTAGTTGAAGCCAAAGAATAGTGCAGCGCTATTTTTTGGCTTTGTTGTATCATATGTAGGAATTACCCGGCTGCGAACTGTACATGTAGGCCGTAACTTGTTTTGAGTTGCAGGTGTTTCTGAGGCATGTTCAGTTTGTAAGCCGGGTTTTACCTTAAAATAAAATTAATACTGTGCTATCAAGAATTAGAAGTGGAAATTAACTTGAACTAAAATAGTAGAAAATAAGGCTGTTAGAAATTCAGCTTTAGTGAAAATAGAATTGTGTGAATATGAATAATTGGCATGAGGCTGAAATGTCGTTGCGCCTGGCTGATTCCCGAATTGCAGGAATAATAGAACGTGCCGGACCTTGTGAATTGATACCGCATGAAGTTGGATTTGCCGGTCTGTCAAGTGCCATCATCGGACAGCAGCTTTCCAATCAAGTTGCAAAAATTATACGGACAAGGTTCCGGAAGCTCTTTGAAAATGAACTGCCTGACCACGGGTACTTACCGAAACTGGATGACCACGTTTTAAGAAAGGCAGGACTGTCCTTCCAGAAAATCAAATACCTGCGTGGCTTGGCGCACTGGATGAAAAGTGGTGACCTTGATTTTGTTGCATTAGAAGGGATGGATGATGAAATTGCTATTCAGCAACTGGTGCAAGTAAAAGGAATTGGACGTTGGACTGCTGAAATGTACTTAATGTTTAGCTTGAATCGTCCGGATGTGTTGCCATTGGGCGATGCGGCTCTTGAAGTAGCTATGAAAAGTCTCTACGGTCTTCCGGAAAAAGATTGGGAGAAGCCTGCTATTTCAATAGCAGAAAAATGGAGACCGTGGCGGACTGTAGCGTGCTGGTATCTCTACCGATATCACAAAATGCTGAAAGACGGAGATGCTCCTTAATGAGTATTCCATCTTATTAAAATTAGAGGTCCACTTTAATAAAGAGAACCTCTGTTGATCTTGGATAATTGAATAATCAACTAAACCTCACACAGCAATACTTCTCGTGAGATAATTGCTGACTACTTGGTACACAAAGTGGGGTGGTCTTTATTTTACTGAAGGTAAACAAATGGATTGATGCGTCTTCACGATTTCCTGAAAATCTACTGAAGAAGGGATGTTGTGTTACATGCTGTGGTAAATGATTATGATGATAGGTGTTGACTGACAGAAGTAGAAAACGGAAGACTTATTCTGGTGCATACTGCCAGGAATAATACCTTTGCCTTGTTGTCGGGCAATTAGATTGGAACTGGAATAGAAAACCGATTTCTGGGAAAAAAGGACCGTAAATTATAAATAAATGAAACTAAAGCCAAAGCGTAGCAATCTGCTATTCTTTGGCTTTGTTGTTTAGTTAAATGGATTAAGCCGAAATTACCCGGCTGCGGACTGCACATGTAGGCCGTAACTGTTTTGAGTTGCAGCTTTTTCTGAGTCATGTGCTGTTTGTCAGCCGGGTTTGATTGATAAAATTGTTAGGGGGTCATATAACTTCTGACTGGCTAACATAAGTTGAAATACTGTGGTTTGCTGTGCAAGTAGAAGAATGCAGTATTTTTAGATTTTGAAGCTAAATAGATTTTGAAAGATTTTGCCCAATTAGGTTTATAATTGAAAAGGGAATTAATCTCAATTTTACAAATTAGAAAACTATGAAAATAACAGTTGGAGCATTGACTCCAGATGACCGTCAAGAGTGGGAAACCTTATATCGTGGATATGCTGAGTTTTATCAAGTACCCATGACAAGCGAAATCCTGGATACAGTCTGGAGTTGGATTTTTGAAGAAAGCTATGGATTCTATGCTCTGGTAGCAAAAAATGGGAATAATCGTCAAATCGGCCTCATGCACTTCCGGGAAATGCCCTCACCTTTACGAGGAAAAAAGGTTGGTTTTTTAGATGACCTTTTTGTACTTCCCGAATCACGGGGTACGGGCGTAGTGAATGAAATGTTTAAAAAATTATCAAAGGAATCCGCCAAAAATGGGTGGCCCTTTGTACGCTGGATAACCGCGGAAGATAACTATCGTGGTCGAGGTGTATATGATCGGACTGCTGAAAAAACAAAATGGGTGACATACCAAATGAGTGTTTGATCTCAATATAATGCTGAAGCTAAAGGCTTGCAAATACTTAAGAACGTTGTTGCCAAATTAAAATATTGTTTAAATTAGAGTTTTTTTAAAAAAAGATTCTGTTGCTCTTTGAAAATTTGATTCGTGACATCAATGCTCGCGGAGAGTTCTGTCAAGGACTGCCTTCACTGAAAATTGAATAAAAAAGCGTGGTGGATTATATTTTGTCTGTAAGATATTATCTTGGATAAATGTATTCATGCACTTTATATATCAGTTTTCAGGAGAATGCCGTGCTGCATATTGTTAATGGAGATTGTGCAATTCAAGCTTTGAAAGATTCTGGAATTGAAGGGGATTTTCTTTCCTGGTTGGATGTGCTTCATGATGGGCCTGTGCCAGAAGGACTTAGTCTGGAGGAACTATCTGAGGTTAGAGCAGAGTTCATTGCGGATTGTGATTGGGCAGTACTTGAAAAAGCGAAGAATGCTTTTCAGAAAAGGGATATTGTTTTCCGCAAATGTCATGAATACGACGAAGTGGTTCTTTGGAACAGCTTTGAACTGTTTGATCAGTTACATATCATGCAGTTGTTAGACGGTTTTGCGCAAGCGAGGGATAATTTTCAGCACTTGAGTGTCATTTTTTTTGATGACTATCTGGGGAGTGGATCCATTGAATCTCTGCCGCAGTGGCTTGAAAAGAGAGAATTGGTTTCAAAAAAACAACTCGTTCTTGGACAACTTGGCTGGAAAGCTTTTACCGCCCAAACACCTGAATTGATGTTTGAACTGGCGCAGCAGGATACCTCTGTTTTACCGTTTTTGCAGAGCGGCTTGTTACGTCTTTTTGAGGAGTTTCCTGCAGAGGGGTGCGGACTGACCAGGACTGAGCACTGCATTTTAGATAAAGTTAGAGGTGGAGTCTCCAAGCTAGCCCGTTTGTTTTCTGCAGTACAGGCAGAGGAGCCGGTCCACTTTATGGGGGACTGGTCTTTTTGGAAACGTGTGCGGGGACTCGTGGAAGCACCTCAGCCTTTACTTGAAGTAGAGGGCGATGTCTCTTTTTATGAACCGCCAAAAACTCCGTTTCCGGATCAAGTATTCCGGAAATTTGAAGTTGGATTAACAGGTTTGGGGATTGAAGTATTAGATAATGTCGTGGATTGGCATGCTCATAATCCGAGAACTTTTTGGATTGGAGGAATCCATCTTCATCCCGGCAATGACTGGAGATGGAACGCGGAGCGTGGAAAATTTATCATAAATGAATTAAGCCCTTTATGAATTATTATTTTCTACACTTGCTCCAGGGCAGAAAACATTCAAACCGGAGGAAGTATGAATGTTCAGACTGAGGAACCGGAAACAATTTGGCATCTGGAAATGCTGCATCCTGAGGAATTGTGTGCGAAGGCACTGCCTCCGAAAACACAACTGATCCGGCAAGAAATTCCTTTGCCGACCATGAACCGCTTTTTTTATCATGAAGTGGGCATGCTGTGGCATTGGACAGATCGGCTTTCTTGGAGTGAAGAACAATGGCGAAACTGGGTGGAACGTGAAGCGCTCCAGACCTGGATGCTGCTTTTTCAAGGCACGCCTGCCGGTTATTTTGAATTGGAGGCCCAGGATAAAGCAGTAGAACTGTCTTTTTTTGGTTTGCTGCCTCCGTTTTTGGATAAAGGATTGGGCGGCGGATTGTTATCTGCCGCAGTAGAAAAAGCATGGGAAATGGAGACAAAGCGGGTCTGGGTACATACCTGCAGTCTCGACCATCCTTATGCATTAAAAAATTATCAGGCTCGTGGTTTTCAAATTTATCGGGAAACCAGGACCTCATAATAAACCGACGTTTTAAGGCCACTGTGCGGGTGTTGACCGTACGACGGAATTGAAACGGAATGGATGTTCTTTGAAAATTGAATCTGGCGAAACTACACTTTGGGGGAGTTTTCCCCGTTTGCTGAGTCATTAGCTTTCGTGTTTTTCTGCTGAGGAGGATAGGGTGAATAGCTGTGTTTCAATTCTTGAAATTACGGATAATTCGGCTCTATACTTACCTCCACTCAGAAAATAATCGGTAGAGAACTGTTTCAGCAATCATGCGGGTGGTTAGTCGGAAACCTTTCCAGAGAATTCTGGAAAGATCTGACTGGTTAAATTCCTTTGAATAGTATTCGCGAAATGAGACTGGAATTCTTTAAGAAATCCATGATGTGTGATGTTGTTTGATGAAAAATTCATCATCCCAGAAGTAGTTGCACCAGTATTATGGCTGAATGTTTCATTTTAGGGAGTATTGTTTCGTAATGTGCGTTCGACTGCGGTGTAGTCCTGTTTTTCAGACTGTCGGTTGTTGTTAGCATGGAAAGCTGTGTTTGAATAATATAATTGAGGTGGGGTATTCCCATAATTGTAATAAAAATATTATTTTTATTATAAATTGAACATGCGCAAATCCGTAATGTTTGGAGTAGTCTGTAGATTATTTGTGGCGAATTGGATCTGCAGTAATCCGTATGGACTGGAGTAGTCCGTAGATTTTATATGGTGAATTGGATCTGCAGTAATCCGTATGGACTGGAGTGGTCCGTAGATTTTATATGGTGAATTGGATCTGCAGTAATCCGTAAGGGCTGGAGTGGTCCGTAGATTTTTTTATGGTGGATTGGATCTGCAGTAATCCGTATGGACTGGAGTGGTCCGTAGATTTTATATGGTGAATTGGATCTGTAGTAATCCCTACTGTTAAGGAGAGGTCCGTTGTTTTTGTGAGTTGAAAAATCAGAATGAAGGTCTGTTATTTTTTCTGTGTACCTGAATATTATGAATATTTTATCCAATTACAGTGAGGGAATATGCCACTACATTTTGACAGCAAAGAATTCGTAAACCGACGCAATCGATTACTGGATTTGATGGCCGGTAGTGAATTGGATGGGATGCTTATTTTCAGGCAGGAAAGCATGTTTTATCTAACTGGATATGACTCATTCGGCTATGTTTTTTTCCAATGTCTATTTCTGGGAGGAGACGGAAAACTGATTTTGTTGACCCGCGTACCGGATTTGCGGCAGGCACAGAACACGTCCATCGTAGAAGATATCCGGATCTGGGTGGATGGACCAGAAGTAAATCCGGCTTTGCAGCTCAAGGAAATTTTGCGGGAATATGGTTGTGCTGGAAAAAGACTTGGAGTGGAATACGACTCTTATGGCTTGACTGCTAAAAATGGGAAAATGCTGGATTCCGCTCTGGACGGATTTTGTGAACTGATAGATGCCTCTGGAATGGTGAATCGCCTGCGGGTCGTGAAAAGCCCTGAAGAATTGGTCTATGTCCGGAAGGCTGCAGAATTGGCAGATGATGCTCTGGATGAAGCACACCGCTTAGTGAAGGGTGGATGTGATGAGGGAGAACTACTGGCGGCCATGCAGGGTGCAGTATTCAGAGGTGGTGGAGATTACCCGGGAAACGAATTTATTATCGGTTCCGGTGAAAACGCTTTGCTTTGCCGATATTTTTCCGGAAGACGGAAACTGGATCCGGAAGACCAGATTACTTTGGAATGGGCCGGAGTGTTTCGCCATTATCACGCTGCGATGATGCGCACAATTCCTGTTGGAAGAGTGACAGAACAGCAGCGAAAAATGCACGAAGTTTGTCTTGAATCAATGGCGGCTTGTGAATCTGTTTTAAGGCCGGGAAAGGCCATCGGTGAGGTTTTTGATGCTTACGCAAGAACTTGCGATAACTTGGGAATGAAAGCGCACCGGCTGAATGCAACCGGATACAGTATGGGGACAACTTTTTCGCCGAACTGGATGGACTGGCCTATGTTTTATCACGGCAATCAAGTGATTGCTGAAAAGAATATGGTGTTTTTTCTTCACATGATTTTGATGGACAGTGACTCCGGGATTGCCATGTGTTTTGGACATACCGTTCTGGTGACGGACTCCAGTTGCGAACGCCTTTCGTGTCACCCTTTGGATTTGGTGGTGCGTTAACCGATCCTCCTTGGTCACTTTCCGGTGAGACAGCACGGATGAGTATTACTGTCTTGCCGGGAAGTGCCATGTTTTTATTATAGACAGGAGAAAAGTGGAAATGGAGGGAAAGGCTTTGCTGAACGACAAGTCGTATTATGCCGTGATTTTACTTCAATACAAAGTGAAGTGAACAAGAATTATGAGGAAATGGCTGAACTGATGATCTCATTAGCAAAAAACAGCCTGGTTTCCTCGGGGTAGACTCAGCTCTAAGTAATGGTATCGGGATAACTGTATCTTATTGGGAGACCGAGGAGTCTATCAGGAATTGGAAGAATCATGAAAAACACCTGGTAGCACGGCATAAAGGCCGGTCTGGCTGGTACAGTGATTATCATGTCCGCATTACACAGATCGAAAGAGAATATGAGTTTGATAGCAGGAAAAAAATGAAATAAAAAAATTTTAACGTATAACATCAAGCTGATTTTAAAGATTATCGACAGATGTCTATAAAATTAGATGAATGTTCATTGTGTAATTCCAAATTAGCGAAAGGTAAAAATCGAAAATGGTGGATAAATCAAATCTCTTACATCAGATGCGTAAACATGCGCAAACATTTTCTTCTGCAGTTTCATCTCCCTTAGTGGTTGATGAAGCTAATATAAATAGAGCCTTGGTTTTGATTGATGTAGCTGCAAGGGATTCCGGATTAGGGGTACTCCGTAAAATGTCATTCAAGATCCCACCTCTCTTAAGAAGTTTGCGTCTTGAAAAAAATTTAGATTATTTGAAGACTGAGGTTAAAAAACGAATTCCGGAGACCATTTCAAGTGAGGGTCCTCTGACCGAAGAGCAGCAAAAGAAAGAATATGAAAAATTTAAACGTGCCGAACAAAAATTGCGGAAATTACTTGATACAAAGGATTGCTGAAAAAATACGTTGTTAATTTTTATTAATTTCTTGGCCTGAGATCAAGAATAATATTTGATATTTTTATTAATAAAAATAATATTTTAATGAAATAGAATACCGGAAAATTAATTGGATTTTCCGGCTGCATTTGTCTCTTCAATTGTAGTATGGAGAGGACTGTCTGGAAACAAAGCTTGAGGCCCAGAATACGAGACTCAAGACTATGAATTCAGCTGGCACAGAGTTTCGAAATACCACCGGACTTTTGTGTAGTGGTGTTTTAAAACCTCCACATGCCGTGCATGTTGGAGGATCAGGGGTAGGGCTTTGCTTTCATGGTGAAAGCTGACCCTATTTGAATGAGTGCGGATTTAATCCGGACTTGTTTGCCCAAAGTATTCTATTGGAAGGGAATACATTTATTCCATGGCTAGGAGTTAACTTTCTCACTTAAAAGGTTAAGGAGATAATATGTCATTAAGAATCAATAATAATATTGAGTCGATGAATGCTCATCGCAGCTTGTTAATGAATGACCGTGCGCTTTCGAAGTCTCTTGAAAGACTGGCTTCAGGACAGAAAGTCAATCGGGCAGCCGATGATCCGGCAGCTTTGGTGATTTCTGAGCACATGAGGGCACAGGTCAGCGGGATGGAACAGGCAATCAGGAATAACGAAGTTGCTATTTCGCTCGTACAAACTGCTGAAGGCTCCATGAATGAAATCTCGTCCATTCTGGTAAGTCTTCGCCAGCGAGCAATTTCTGCGGCAAACGTTGGTGCAAGTGACCAGGATATGATTAACGCCAATCAGGCTGAGGTCGAAAATGGGCTTAAGTCAATTGATCGTGTTGTTTCCAGCACTCAGTTCGGACATTACAAACTTCTGGACGGAACAAATGCTGCGAAGACAATAACAAATGAAGACGGCAGCATTACCACTCGAGAAGGACTGCGTTTCCATGTTGGACCTAATGCAGATCATATGGCTTCAACCTCTATCAGAGACATGAGTACAAGTTCGCTTGGTCGGGCTAAAGTTGCAGAAGGTCAACTGCCAAACAAAAGCAACTTCATGTCACTCGCTGACATTGATGTGCGTAATGAGCAGGGTGCTCAGGATGCACTTAATATAATTGATCAGTCTCTCACAGAGGTTGCTACAGTCCGTGGAAATTTAGGTGCTTTCCAGAAACACACCCTGGAATCTAATCTCACCAGCTTGCAGGTGGCAGCAGAAAATATGACTGCTGCAGAGTCTACTATTCGTGATACTGACATGGCTCAGGAACTGGCTACATT